>ENA-ORXT01002031-ORXT01002031.1-marine-metagenome-genome-assembly--contig:-NODE-2031-length-25425-cov-12.724002_pt1 | contig 25425 bp, 25 predicted proteins | sample MGYA00237868_ERZ511482 | MGnify/ENA metagenome assembly ERZ511482
AGTGTTCATTTTGATTGTTCATAAGTGACTATAATTAAAGGTTTAATTTTTAGTCAACCTATTTCAGGAAAGTACATTTTTTTTAATGGCGCCTAACGGCTCGAATATATGCGGTTTGGGCGTTTAGCCCAAGTTGGCATATACACAATATTCACTTCTCGTCTTCTTTAATTTTTCTTGTCAAAAATAATGACAGGACTAAAACCGTAGCCCTCCTGATTATTATCACCAAAATGAATTTTAAATTTAGTTACACCTTCTGAGTCTTGTGTAACATGACCTATTCTCGCCATTGGAATAGTAATCATTTTATCATTGTGAGCTGCAGTCATAAACCTCAATTCTACTATTTTCTCTTTACCATCATCTGTTTTGAAAATTTTAAAATTAACTTTTTTCTGAGCAATATAATTTTCTAAATCATTTGATAAACTATCCAAAATATCTAAGTTAGGAGCTAAAATAAGACGATGTCCTGCTGCTCCCCATTTATGCTTCCAAATATAATCTTCAAATTTCAATATGCCATTTTGAAAATCTTCAACTACCTCAGACAACTCAAAACAATCTGGGTTACAAGGGTGCTGAATATAAGGCGAGAGACGTTTTGAAACTTCGTAAAGTTTAACTGGGTGGTTGATGAATTTAAGTGATTGATACTTTTTATCAAAACGAAATTTCCACATTTTTGTATTTTGAGGATATTTATCTTCAAATAATGCTTCTGATATAAGAACACGGTTGTACAATCGATTAATTTTAATTGTTTCTTGATTTTTTGAATAAAAAAGGGTATTATCTTTTTCAAATATTTCCTCTGTATCAACAATATCAATCTGAATATTAAGTTCTTTTTGAGTTGCATAAAATTCAAAGTTTGTTTTTTGTTCTTTCAAAAGTCTATCAGTGATAATGATGCCTTCGGTTTCTTTATCAGCAATAATATTTTCATATATTTTAATAAAATCGCTCCAACTTGTAGATGGATTATTAGCAAAAACATAAGTATTCTTTAATGATAAATTATCTAATAAAAGTTGATTAATCTTTGCAGCACTTATAGGATATGTAGCAATTGCTTGAAATTCAATGTTTTGAATATTGTTTTCTGCTACTGCCATATCAAAACTAGCAAAAGAAAAATTACCATTTGCTTCAGTAGAGAGTAAGTTATCAAACTGAGTTTCAAACCCTTCAGGTATGAAAGGTAGAGGGTATTTATTTTCCGATATATTTTGTGTTATTTCTTCAATAAATTGCATAAAAGTATCTGATAAGCTCTTACTAATTCCAACAAAATAATTAGCAATTCTCATTTTCTCACCATTTTTAAAATGATATTGATTAGAGAATAAATCAATCATTTTTTGATATATATCATCTGGAATGCGTTCTAAAAATACGTCTTCTGATTCGTGTATATTTTTGTCTAATGCTATTTTAATTTTTTGATTATTCATATTAAGTATTTTTAAATTAAACTTTTTCTAAATTTTGTTGAGGTCTTGAAATTATACTGGCTGTAAAAGAATAGTGATCTAAAAAGCTCTGAAATCCTTCATTTGTAAAAATATCTATTGCTTCATCTGCTGGGGATTTTTGGCGACTTAATCGCTCATACAATGGTTCTAGAAAAATTTCTTCACCCAAATTTCTTTTGAGTAATCCTTTATTTGCCACCTCAAGAAATTTAGTTAGAAGTGATAGAATACTTTTACCATTTATTGAGGTTTTAAATGTGTGTTTGAGTGCATCCAATCGTATTTTTTTCCAAGTTTCAAAAGGATACATTTCCATAATTTTCTTTGCTTCTTCTAAATTGGCTATTATTCCAAGTGTTATAGCTGTTGGAGCAAGGAGTGCATTTGGTGGTTGTTGGCAGCACATTCGACTTTCAATTGTACCAAATTTAGGAGCTAAACGAGCATTGAAATAACAAAAACTATTCAGATCATGAATATCTGTTATTTGAGGTTGAACAATCATTTTTTTGCCTTCCAATGTTTGACCAATAGTGGGTGTTTTGTCAAGTATAAAATCTCTGAAAGTAGGCTTGTTCAAAACTTGTAAGAGTTGCTCTCTTTGTACCAAAATAGGTTTAAATTCAAGCAAATATTGAATATAGTCATTCATATCCTGAAAATATGCAGGGATTCCTACTTGATTGAGACGGTCAGGATAACAATGCCTCCAAAAAACTTCTCGATTAGCTTTATAATTTGCATCTACATTTCCTTTCCAAATAGGTGAATTGGCATGTAGTATAATCTGTAATCCTGATAAAGCATTCAAAACATTAATTGCAAGAATTGCTTCTTTCCGACCAATATCGATATGACATTGGTTAGAGGCTGTTATGGTAAGTAAATGAACATCAGCACCTTCTGATTTTGGGATAATATTATTAGATGAAAGATTCTCAAAAAATAAATAACGCTCTTTAGGCATTAGTAATTTACGTGAAGGTGGAGTAATAGGTTGAATGCCATAACCAAGTATTTTGCAATTTTGAGTATCAAAATAAGTAACTAATAAGTTCATTATTTTTAACAAAGCTTCCTGTATTCTATGCAAGTTCTTTTGCGGAGCAAGAACCACCTCAAGAATACTATTTCCTACATCAGTCATAACTGTGTCAATATGATATGCAAAATTTCGCAAACTTTCATCATTAATTCTTGATGCGCTTATGATACGATTGGAAAAATCATCCCTTTCAAGTTCGAAGCTTTTTTTTTCGAGAAACTCAAACATTTCTTGAATAATTGATACACTAACAACTTCTCCCTTTTGGGAAACTATCGGCAATTCCATTTCTATTCCAATTCCTCGTAGTTTTGAATTATTGTAATTATCATATTTTTTGGTAAACTCAATAAATAGTTCTCGGTATTTCATTTTTTATATAGAGTAGTTGATTCCTAATTTCTTTTGGTTGAAGCGAACGTTTAGTGTGAGAAACGCAGGGCGGGTTAAGGGAAAATTCATACTTTTAAATTGATCACTTTAAGTAGTCTTGATTATAAGCAGATTTAAGTCTTTTTCCTTTAATTCCTTTTTTTAATAGGTTAAGTCCTATTTTGCTTAGTGTAGAAAAGTTTTAAGCAGCATTTCCTATTCTTTTTCTAGAAGTATTTTCAGAAAAAGCAACATCCAAGACCCAATGAAGACTATTTTTAATAGTCCAATGTAGCCTAATATTTTTTTGAAAAATTTGAGCTTCTTCTTTTAAGCTTGATATGCAATACTTTGTAGCTGTTTCTGTTATTCTAGTAGAGTTTTTAAATTCTCGGATGCTTTCTCTTTTGATTATACTTGTTAAATTTTCCCATCCATCTTGATTTTCAATAAATTGAAAATCACTAATAACATTACATTTTCTAACTTCAATTCTACCATGACCCAAATCCTGATGTATATCTACTTGTGTATGTTTTGAAAATTTAAACTCATCTTCTATATTTTGATATAGTTGTTTTTGATTTTCTTTGACCGCCAAAATATAATTCGCTTCTTTTGTTATAATTTTGGAAGCTATTTCTTTCTGACAGCCCATTGCATCTATCGTTACAGTACAACCTTTGATAGCTATTAGGTCTAATAACTCAGGAATTGCCATGATTTTATTTGATTTTTTAGCGACCTTAACTTGCCCTAAAACCATACTGTTTCTGCTAGCCCAAGCACTAACCATGTGAAAAAGAGATTTAGTTCCTTTGGATTTTGCTCTTCTTATAGTTTTACCATTTATAAGAATAATTTCACCATCTGTTATATCTACTAAATGACTTACCCATTTAATAAAGTATTTTTCTAGTGCATCATTATCAATAGCCGAAAACACTCGGTTAAAAGTGTCGTCCGAAGGAATCCCATTTTTTAAATCAAGAAAAGTGGTTAAAAATTCTTCTTTTGACTTGGCAAAGGTTTCCATACTTTTCCAAGTATCTACTGCACAAATCGCCGAAATAATTCCAATGAGTAGGGTATATTCTAATTTGTGCAGTTTGTTTGTATCGCTTCTAGGGTCTTCTATTGAACTAAAAATAGACTTTATTTCGGTTATTGTTTCCAGTGTTGTAAATTATTGATGCAATATACAGTTTTTAAAGTTGAAGAATAACTAATAAATGATTAAATATCAAATAAATAAGGTGGCTTTTACCTTTTTTTCAATTCAGGGGGTACCCCCAGAAATGACAGAAGATATCAGCGGAATTAAAGTGTGAGTTTACCCTGAGGGCGGATTATAAACACTTTTCGTTTCGGTTTATTACTTAGCTAAATTATTAATATTCACAGACCTTTTTATTTAACACAAACGCCCTATGTTTTTTTATTTAGTACCTGCGAGAAAACTACCTAATTTAATAAACCCTTTCTTTTTGTTTCTTATTTTGTGGCTCCAAATGATGGACTACCTAACTTAATTAGGATATTTTTTAAAGATTTTAAGACAGAAAAAAATATCTTAAAATTATGAAAAAACGAGTTTACAAATCGGAGTTCAAATTAGAAGCTATTCGTCTAAGTTATCAGCGAGAAAATATAAAAGAGTTAGCCGAAGAGCTAGGATTTGATGTTCCGCAGATTTATAAATGGCGTACTTATTAAAAAAAGTAGCTATTCCTAAAGAATCAAAAATAAAAGCGGTAACTATTATTAGTGTTGCAGGCCATAAGAAGTTGCAAAAAAAACAAAAAAATACAGACTAGAGCTTGAAATATTGAAAAAAGCCATTCACATTTTCTCCAAGAAAGGTAGGAGTATAACCAATTCACAGCTAATCATAAAGAATTATATCCTATTGAGAGAATGTGCAAAGTATTAAAAGTTAGTAGAAGTTGTTATTACCAGTGGTACACAGCAAAACCAAGTAAACGTTATTTAGAGAATCAAAAGTAAACAAGACTTATAAAACAAGAATTTGAGGCTATTAAAAAACGTTATGGTAGTGTGAGAATTGCTAAATCGTTACAATCAAAAGTTTATGTGATATCCCCAAACAGAGTAGCTAAGCTTATGAAATTAAATGGTTGGTGCAGTATTGTAAAAAAATAATTTAAGGCAACTACAGATTCTAATCACAAAGCATCTATTTGTGAAAATGTATTAAATAGAGATTTTAAAATGACCCGCTTGAATCAAGCTTGGGTATCTGATATTACTTGCCTCAAAACAGCTACAGGCTGGTTGTATTTAACTACAGTAATTGATCTATATGATAGGCAAGTAATCGGTTAGGCTTTATCAAGCACAATGCACACCAATAAAACAATACCACCTGCAAGGAAAATGGCAGTTAGTAAACCAAGTATAAAAAAACCTCTTGTTTTTCATTCAGATAGAGGTGCTCAATATGCTTCTAAAGAATTTAGAAATCTAATAAAAACAAATCCATTAATCATCCAAAGTATGAGTAGAAAAGAAAATTGTTGGGATAATGCAGTAGCTGAAAGCTTCTTTAAAACATTAAAAACCGAAATGATTTATCACAACAAATTTAAAAATCAACAAGAAGCTAAAACAGCTATATTTGAATATATTGAAGTTTGGTATAATTGTAAAAGACTACATTCATCCTTAAAATACAAAACACCATATCAAATGGAAATGGAATTTTATAACAAACTTAAAATTGTTGCTTAATCTATCTTTAAAAATGTCCGACAAAAGCTAGGTAGTCCACAATATCAAGTAATATCTTTGAAAACAAATTTTTTTAATGAAATGAAAAGTTTTATAACGTTTTTTAAAATAGTCGTATTAGTTTTTCTTTTTCAGTCCTGCTCAAAAGAAGAAGCGTTACCTGTTAAAGCAGATTTTGAGTTTGAGGTATTTAATAATGACTTTTCTGTACCAGTAGAGATTATAATTTTTAACGCTACCAAAGGAGCAGACAACTATCAGTGGTCTTTTGAGGGAGCAGTACCACAAGTTTCGACACAACGTAATCCAGGAGTAATTACTTACAATGCTAAGGGTTCATATACCATTACTCTAAAAGCGACAAATGAGGATGGTTCGCAAGCCATAATTAGTCGAGATTTGGTTATTGAAGATCCCATCAAAATCGATTTTTCAGTAAACCCTAAGATAGATTTTTTTAGTCCAAGTACTATAAATATTACCAATACAACCAAAGGGGCAGATACTTTTAAATGGACTTTTGAAGGTGGGATACCTAAAACGAGTACCAATCAAAACCCATCCGAAGTTATTTTTACAGAACCAGGGATTCATAAAGTCATATTAGAGGCCAGCAATGGTTTTGAAACACAGGCTTTAACTAAAGAAATAGAAGTATTGCCGTTACTGGAAGCGGACTTTGATTTTGAGGTGAGTTTTGAAGATGATGACCTTCAAGTGCCTGTTATGATAACCATTGCCAACAAGAGTACAAGTGCCACTAATTTTTCATGGGAATTTACAGGTGCCTCTGCCACAATAAGTAAAGAAGAAAACCCCGAAATAGTTTTTGATCAGTCTGGTGTACAAACTATAACACTCACTGCCACTAATGGAAAGCAATCCAAAACAATTACTAAGCAAATTGAAGTATTTGAAAACACGAATCTTCGTATTTTACGAGACGTAAAATTAGGAATCAATACCTCTCATAATAATAATGTAATAGGTGCTGCATACGATTTAGATAGCCGTAAGGTTTTTACAAGAGATCAGATAACAATGGATAATGGAGAGGAAATTGATTTCTTGTTTTTTGGACTCAATAACCGTTTTACTAGAAATGTATTTACTTCACCAGATAATTTGGGAGATACTACGTTTTTAAACATTGCTAATGCAAATTCAACATTAATAATTAATAATTTAGAAGGTTGTAGTTGCGGTGTGAGTTTAAGTCCTATTCAGTTTGATGCAATGACTAATGATGACTTATTGAGTGATTTTTCTATAGTTGAAACTACTGAAGGGAACTTACCTTTTGATGGTAGTATTATTCCTAGGGTTGTTGTTTTTAAAACAACAAATGGGCGAAAAGGGGCTATAAAAATTAATGATTTTGTTGATGATAGTACTAATTCTTTTATTGAAATAGACATTAAGATCCAAAAGGAAGCTAGGTAGCTTCAGGGCAAACTCATACTTTTAAGTTTATGATTTTAATTTGTAATTGGTGTTGTTAAAAGATTTGTTAGTGTATTTGTTTTTTTGAGAAGTTTAATAAGATTTATAAATCCTTATAGCAAACTTAAAATAGTTGCTTAATTTGTCTTTAAGAAAATGTCCGACAAAAGCTAGATAGTCCAATGAATTAAATGTTATTCATATGAGCATAGAGTTCTTCCAAAGTTTATTGCTTTTTTTAGAGCTATTTTTCTAATAGTATCCTTACAATGGCTAAGTCCTGAGCAGCTTTCGAATTTGTGATACCTTTTGCTTCCCGTACTATTACAAATATATACTTTGGTAGTATCTGTTATTTTTTTGGTAACTTCAGACCACATGCCCATTTTTTTTAGCCTCGACAGTTTTTCTAATGAATTATAAGCTGTGTCTTTCGAATATTTTTTAAAATGTATTGCATACCCATTTTTAACGAGTTGTTTATTTAGAATTAGATTATTGAATTCTACACTAGCTATCAATCTACGATACCGATCATATTTGTTTTTGGAAATTATTTTCACTGTTTTGCCAAAACAAAAATTAGCAGTAAAATTCTTTGATTTTTGCCAAAAATCGTTTTTCCTCTCTGGGCAATCGATATGCTCTAATCTAACAACTATTGCTTGTTTTTTGTAAAGTACCTCTATAGTATCTCCGTCTTTAACACCAATAACTTTTGCGTAAAATTCTTTAGGAAGTTTTTCTATAACTTTAAAACTTAGTAATGGAATTAAAACAAATAGTAAAGCAAATTTTTTTATCATGATAATTAGTATTTTTTTATTCAAATATAATTTAAAAGTTTTACGAAGTTAATTGCACATACTTCGATCTACATAAGATTTGTTACCGTTAGAATTAATGTAATAACACCCACCTCTGGAACCCCTGTGATAAGTTTTTGAGCTAGTAGATCTATAATGCTTTTTTTTACTGTTATATATGCTTTGTAACGGACTAGAATTTTCAATCTTATAATTGATGTTTTTACTTAAATAGTTGACTTCACTTATGTAATTAGTTTTGGTATTTAACTTTTTATCTAGGGCATCAATTCTAGTTTGTATTTCTTTGGCTTGCGTTAATAAATTATCTCTTTGCCTTACTAACTCTTGTCTTAAATACAAACTATTTTCCTTAGTTTGAGATTGGCATTGGTAAAATGTAATTGTAAATAGTAATATTAAAAAATTAAGATTTCTCATTTTTGTCTAGTGTAAAATTTCTAGTTTTTTTATTTAAATTTGAGCGTAATTTAGTATTCAAAGCTCAAAACCTTATAGTAAGAACATTGAAATCATTTGATACTATCCCAAACAGAATTAATTTCATTACAAGCAAATTCTAAATTTCTTTGGGGCAGAATCGTAATTTGAATTGAAAACATCAATACTTATGCAAAAGTCGATATGTACCGTTTTATCTTTATTCAATTCTTGTTCTAAAATAATTTGATGAATCATAGTTGCAACATTTTTTCGATTTTCACGAGAAAGAGAATTAGTTTTAGAAATGTGGATTTTTATTCCGCCAACAATATCTTTACCTCGGTATTTTCCTTGAATCAATAAATCTGGATTTATATTAATTACTTTTAAAAATTTCTTTTTTGGTATTAAAATTATCATATTTATAAACTCATCAGGAGATTTTTTTTGAAAATGCTTCCAAAGCTTCAATGGATGCCTTTGTATCATTTACTTTAAAATCAGTTTTGACTTCTTTTTGTCTAAGTTTTTGAATTGCGTTGTCAATAAATTTTTTATCATTACCATATAGAACTCGTTTAAACTTTTTTCAATTGGCTGCAAAATGATCTTTTTCACTCACTTTTTATCATTTTTTTGTTCCGTAGCGATGCTATACAACCATAAAATGGTTTCAATTGAGCAAAAAAAACCTATTTTTCGCTTCAATCAAAAAAGTTTAAACGAGTTCATAATAAAAAATCTACCATTGCTTTTTTTGCATCTTTATATCTAGATACAATAAAATTAGATGGATATTTTTGTTCTTAAATAATTCTTCTTCTTAAGGCTTTTGATTCAAGATATTCAGCTAATTTATTTATTGATATTTTTTTTATAATTTTCATGTGTTTATTTGCGGAATCTCTCAGCTATTTTTTCTTCTCCAATCACTTGCATATTAGGTAATATCATTTGTGTTTCACCAGTAATTGGGTTTTTGAAAAGTTCAAATCCATTTCTGCAATTTTGATGTCGAAATTTAAAAGCTTTTAGTCCAGCTATAAACCCACCATTTTTAGTTTTGTCAAAAACATAATTAGAGCAGGACTTTTTGAAAATACATTTTTTTCGATTCGAGGCAGGGATTAAAAACCAATATACCTTGATTAGTGTTAGAAAAATATACGTCATACTATTTAGCAAATACAATCATTTGTCTAGAGGTCGTATATCCTGGTTTTGCTCCCAAACCAAAACAACCTGTTTCGGGCTTAACAAAAGTGATCACACTTTCAAGACGAATATATTTCCAACCCTGATTTGCAAGGTTCTGAATTAAATCTTCTAATTGATTAGCTACTTGTTTAGAATTCTCTTTAGTTTCTATTGATGCTACAAATGGTAAAACTTTATATTCCATAATTTTATGTTTTTTATTCTAAAGTGGATCCATCAGAAAAAATAATTTTTTCAGGTTTCCATACAATTTTTAAATCTTTAAGTGCTTTGGCTTTTAATGTTTTGTCGCTATCAACAAATTGGTTGTAGTCGCTAGTTCCAGACCAAGTCGCTTGGTTTTTTGGTTGTATAGCTTGGTCATATACAAAATTTAAGGACTTTATTTTATCTCCAAATAAATTAGCAAACTCAACAGTCCCTTTTACAGCTCGAACTTCTTTATCAGATTTGTTTTTAATTACAAATTTGTAAGTTATATATTCCTGATAGTCGTATTTAATAAAGCTTTTTTCAAAACAACTAACTAAAATACTTTCAGATAGTTTTCTGCTTTTTAACTCTTCTTTTCTTTTTGCTTTTTCAGCTAATTTCCTCTGTTCTAACTCAATTTTTTCTTGTTCTGCTTTCCACTTTTTTCCATCGTCAAGAATTTCTTGATAAGTCATGTTTTCGAGCTTTTTGTTTTGAAATTTAAGTCGAATCATATTACCCGCAAGAAGCATTATTTCTGTAGAGTCTATTTCTTCCTTAATCGCTGAAATATCATTCTCGGCTGTTTCTTCGCTAAACTTTTTATCCAACGGTGATGAGCAAGAAATGATAAGGCTTATAAATAATAATATTTGTATTTTTTGCATTTTAAATTATTTAACTAGTATGACATTTTATTGAACAGTAATAACATCCGTTTACTTGCGAATAGTAATTTTTTGCATTTTCAACAGCATCACGGCAATTAGAATAATCGCCTAAGTATATTCTGTTTTCTTTTAGAGGCAAAAAACTACACCCTGCCTTATGAACTTCATGATCTCCGTTTGTTTGTGAATTCTTATTTACGTAATAACTTGCCATAATACTTTTATTTTAATATTGATATTCACAAATCTAAACCAATTGTAATCCAGAACTTTGTGTAAAACCGCAGCACTTAAATTGTTTGGAAAAGAAAAGACCTACTTGATTTATCTTGTAGGTATCTGAAACTTGTTACCCAAACAATTTTTGATTTTTTAAAAGACTATACTATTCAAGAGGGCTTAATTTTTTTAAGGTTTTATCCAATCAAAATCAATCATATTAGCTAAATTATCAGTTTTAGTATTGTCAGGGTTAGACCTTAAATATTTACCACTATTTCCATTAACCACCTCTACAGTCTCTCCTTTTTTCCAATAAGCAGTTGAGTAATTCCAAACCCAGACAACAGCAGAATTTCCTTTTTTTCTAAAAGCTCTATAGCATCTGCTTTTGATTTTTTTGATGTTCTAGTAATTTCTTTTCCATTAACGGTATGGAAAGCATAATGTGTTATTACATCATTACTGTTTTTCCATACTCCAGAAATCCTATACTCTGCCATAATTTTAAAGTTGTTAAATTAATAATACTCCAAAATTAGGGTCATAAAAGCTTAATTTTTTGCGGAAAAATGCAGTAGGTTCTAATTAATAAAAAAGAGATTAAATCAATCCTTGATCTTTGGCTATTGAAATAAGATGATTAGAGTTATTCGCTTGTAAAAATTCTTTTAATTTTTTGATTCTATCCTGAACACTTCTTAGTTTATAGTTAGGGTAACTATTATTTTTTAAATAATCAGGAATATTATCTTGGCCAATACCTTCTGAAAGTAATTTTAGTATAAAAATGTCTGTGTCATCAATGTCATCTATATTATCGCCATTTTTTAAAAGCTGTTGTATGTTTGAAGAAATATAGCTATCATTTATAGCAATAGCAGTAATTGCTTTTTTAATTTCTTTTAGGCCTTCAGGCCCCTTTTGGACAAAAGCATTAACCTTATAATTATCTAAAAGTTGTTTTATTTTTCCAATACGACCTTCCATACTAAAAACAATAATCTTTAGGTTTGGTTGTTTTTTTTTAATAGCGATTATTAGCTCCTGACCAGAAGTTAGATTTTTAGTTCGATGATCCTCTGTAAAAGAAAGATCGGAAATAAGAAGGTCAAAAGGGCTGTTATTTTGTAGGGCTAATTTTGCTTTAAGCAAAGCTTCATCGCAATAGTGAGCCGTAATTACATTAGGAATAGTGCCAATTAAGGATTGATGTAAACCAGTATTTATAGAACTCATATCCTCGGCAATTAAAACTTTTTGAAACATCATGGTAGTTATATTTTAAATGTAATAATGGCTCTAAAACCATTTCCTGTTGAGGTTTTAAAACTAAAACTTCCTCCAACTTCCTGCATGCGGTTTTCCGCATTTTGTAATCCACTTATTTTTTCAATACTGTTTGAGCCCACTCCATTATCGGTGTAAGTAATCTTATTTTTTTTATCCTCAACTTTTAAAGCTATTGTAACCCTTGTGGCTTTACTATGTTTGTTCATATTTACCATTAGTTCTTGTAAAATTCGGTAAATAGTATTTTTCATAAGCTGCTTAAGTCTAAGCCTATCTATTGTTTTAATATTTGTAGTGATTTTAATCCCTTGGTGATTATGCTGCATCAATAAATCCATAAGAGTTTCGCCAAATGAATTTACAAATGTAATATCTCCAGTCTCAGCAGCTATATTACGAGTAAGTGCATATATGATGTCTAATTTAGCTGTAATTTCAGGTTTTGTAGGGTTAGTAGTTGATATCTGGTGTTCGACTATAGTTCTAATATCTGAAATATCGTTAGCCAACTCATCATGTACTTTTTTCGAAATTCTATTTTCAGCTTTTTGAGTGGCTTTAAAACTAGCAAGCTTAATACGTTGTCGCCAATGATAAATCATAAAAGCAATAGCCATAAATAAAATAGAAGCCACAAAAATCCAAGTATTACGTGTCGATTTTTCTTGAGCTATTTTTAAATCTTTCGCCACGGTTTTTGCGTTGAGTTCTAATATTTCACTTCTATTTTTGCGGGTTTCATATTTTATTTTAACAAATAGGTCACGGTTTTTCAAACTAGTGAGTTGTAAACTATCGTTCCACTGAATGTACTTTTGAGAAAGTTGCTTATATTCATTTCCTTCTATAAAATCTAACTTTCTTTTTAAGGTTTTGACTTTTTTAGTTAGGTTTGTAGTCTGTAAAGCAACGGCATAAGCTTTTTGGGCATTTTTTTTTGCCTCGCTCATATTGGATATATCTTGGTAAAACTCAGATAGCCTCAAATAACTTTCTATAGTTTCATAAACTAAATTATTTTTTAATTGAGTTTTTAGTGATTTTTTTAATAGAGGAAGTGCTAATTTATTATTGTTTTGTTTAAAATAAGTATACCCTAAATTGGATTGAATATTAGTCCATAATTGCACTTTGTTTCGGAGCTGTTTATTTTGTGATAACTCAGTCAATATTTTTTGAGAAGTTGCGAAATCTTTTTTTTCCAGATAATATGTTGCTTTATTATTTTTTATAATTGAGGCTTTATAGTTATCTGTTTGTAGTTTTTCAGTTTTTTGCCCCCAATATATAGCATCATCATAATTCCTTAAAGCATTAGTCGTAATTGAAAGGCAATTATAAATAGATAATAATTGTTTAGTATTGGTTTCATTTAAATAATCTAAAGCTTCAATAGCCGTTTTTTCGGCACCATAAAAGTCACTTTCATTGGATTGAATAATAGCCATATTGAGCAATCTTTTACCAATGGAAAAACTGTCATTTAATGTTATAAAAACCTCTTTAGATTTATTAAAATAATAATAAGCACTATCCGGCTTATTTTGTTTAAAAAAGTAATTACCCAGCTTAAAATAAGCTTTACCAATAGCTTTACTTGTATTACTTTTTAATGCTAGATTTAGATACTGATTGCTTATTTTATAATATTCATTAGGTCTATTTGCAGCATTTACTAAAGTTGCTTTGTAAGCTATTGTATTTAGAATTAAAGAATCATTTTCTAATTTTTTAGATAATTTGTGAGCACTAGATATTGCCAAAATTCGTTCATCTAAAAATGCTTTTTTGTTTTTACTAGCTTTACGATAATTAGAAATACTGTCTAAAGTTGATTTTGAATATGAAGGAGTAGTTGCCTTTTGACAACCAATGCTAAAAATTACAAAAACAAAAAGTAAAACCCTAATAGAATTCATAAAACTAATATATACAAAAAGAGGCTACCATAATTAAAATGAAGCCTCTTGTTATCAATAAAATTAACTATTCATCGTCATCGTCATCTGGTATTTGCTGTTGACCGCCAATCTCTTGAATTTCAGTTTTTTCTTCGATATCTTCCACATTACTTTCTGGGCTACAAGAAAAAAAAGATAAGTTAAATAATAGTATTCCTGATATTAAAAGTGCTTTACGCATAATTTATAAAATTTAAGATTGAACATAAGTGTGGCTATCTGAGAAATAAATCCAAAGGATAAATAGCTATGTAGCCACACTGTTAAATGAGAAGAAGCGCTTCTTCGTTTTTAGGAAGTAGGCAGAAATAGTTCAACAGGAAAAGTAGTTTGCACTTCCTAAATCAATCTTCTGATCCTGTTTTGCATTTCTGAATTAGAATTAGTTTGTATACATTTGTTGTGATAGCTTATCAACAACAGAACTAATTCTGAGACAAAGAAAAGACCGTCTAACCCTTTTATTGGTTAGGGATTCCGAACATTCCGAAAAATTCTAAAAAGTTCCAACGAATTCTAAAAGGTTCTAACGAATTCTGATCAAACTATATAAATCATATGGCCACAATTACTTTTGAAGATTATAAAAAGGAGATATTAAATAAATTTTGGAAAGAAAAAAAAGGAGAATTCAGTCGTTTTTTTGAGGATCCAACGCCAGGGAAAATAAAAAAGGTAGGAAGGCAAATTATCTTAAAAAGAGGGGCCAATAATGATCAACAAACTTTATTAGATTTTTTTGATTTAAATGAAGAAACTAATTTTAAAACTTATTTCAGTAAAGTTGACCCAGAACGTTTTAAATCCGTTCAACAATTTTTAAAAGGAAAAACAACCTCTCCCGATGAAAACCTTATAGAGTTTGTTGCTTGGCTAGTCAATTTTGAACACAGGCCATATTCAAAGTTTAGAAAAAGTAACGTTAATGATTTAATTAAAAAATCTACTTTTAAGAGTGAGGTGATAGTTGAGAATACTAAATCAGATGCTTTTAATAAATCTTATATTAAGACAGTGACAAAAAAGCAAGGAGTATTATCTTGGAGAATTCTAATTGGAATATTAATTATAATTTGTTCAGCCTTTTACATTACAGTTCAGTTAAAAAGTAGTGAGTGTATGACTTGGGTAAAAGATCATTATGAAAAAGTTGTATGTGAAGAAAATTACAATCAAAAGATTATTACTTTAGATAAAAAAATATTAAAAGGTTGCAAAAAGGTTTCTTTAAATATTAGCATGATATTTTTTGAAAAAGGGCAACCTTTGTACTGGTATTCGAAAACAAATGGTAAAATTGAGTTTTTTACCTGTCTAGGTCTACACCCTGTAAGTGGTCAAAAATTAAGCCCTATTACTGAAACAATTATTCGTAAATATATTTATAAGGAGTAGTGTACTTGCAGCAAAAGAATAGATAAAAGGCATATGTAATGATTTAACAATTAAAATGACATAATTTTTCCCGTAAGATATAATGGTGAAACAAAAAAAGTTTCTTATTGTAGTGTATAATCTATGTGCTTTTTTAAAAATGGAGTATAGGGGATTATTTAATTGATACTAATGCCTTTAGTAGAGGGTAAAAAAAATAAAGGGAAGTTACTTCAATTTGAAACTAAAGAATATCCAAGTTGGAAAAGCAAAATTACTTACTTTCTAAAGTAAGTTTTACGCAATTTCTTCAAAAGCTAAAGGAAACTAGAACACCCTTCATACGCAAATAAAACTTAGGGGTTGTTATATTTTAATTATTTTTGTTTTTAGTTATGAAAGTGTGCATTGCCGAAAAGCCAAGTGTTGCCCGTGAAATTGCTTCTGTATTAGGGGCCAAAATTAAATGCGACGGGTATTATGAAGGAAATGGATATGCTGTAACCTACACTTTTGGACATCTTTGTACATTATTTGAGCCTAATGACTATAAACCGCATTGGAAAAGTTGGGATCTAAACAATTTACCAATGCTACCAGATAAGTTTAAAACTAAAGTAGTTGATAATACTGGAATTAAAAAGCAATTTAATATTGTAAAAAAACTATTCGATAAAGCTACACTCGTCATTAATTGTGGTGATGCAGGCCAGGAAGGGGAGCTTATACAGCGATGGGTTATTAATCAGGCAGGTTATAAGGGAGAAGTAAAACGATTATGGATTTCTTCACTAACCATTGAAGCCATTAAAGAAGGCTTTGAGAGACTACAGCCTTCGGTTAAATACGATAATTTATATTATGCAGGATTTTCAAGGGCAATTGGCGATTGGTTGCTAGGTATGAATGCGACTCGTTTATATACAGTCAAACATGGGGGGTACAAGCAAGTGTTATCCATTGGCAGAGTTCAAACGCCTACATTAGCAATGATAGTTAATCGATTTAAAGAAATTCAGAACTTTATACCCCAACCATATTGGGAATTACAAACAGTTTACAGAGATACATTATTTAATTGCGAAGAAGGGCGATTTTTAAAAAAAGAAGAAGGAGAGGCCTTTGCTAAAGTGGTAAAAGAAAGTGATTTTGAAATAATATCTATAACCAAAAAAAAAGGAAAAGAATACGCTCCAAAACTTTTTGATCTTACAGGCTTGCAAGTTTACTGCAATACAAAATTTGGCTTTTCGGCAGACGAAACGCTAAAAATAGCACAAAAGTTATACGAACAAAAAGTAATCACCTATCCAAGAGTAGATACTACTTTTTTACCTAACGATATTTATCCCAAAGTGCCTGGGATATTAAAAAAGTTAACAAATTATCAAAAGTTGACGGAGCCTATATTAGCTAAAAAAATTAAAAAATCGGCTAAGGTTTTTAACGATAAAAAAGTTACAGATCACCATGCACTCATACCTACAGGCGTTCAGATCAATTTACAATATAATCAGAAACAAGTGTATAATAGTATTACCAAGCGCTTTATTGCAGTATTTTATGAAGATTGCTCTGTGGCAAATACAACAGTTATTGGTAAGGCGGATACAGTAACCTTTAAAACAACTGGAAAAGAAATTTTAGAAAAGGGGTGGAAAGTTGTTTTTGAAAATCCAGAAACGAAGGATAATAAAGAAAAAGGCATACTTCCCACTTTTATAAAAGGGGAAAAAGGAGTACATGAACCTTCGTTTACGGAAAAAGAAACCAAAGCGCCAAATCAATACACCGAAGCTACTTTGTTAAGGGGTATGGAAACTGCCGGAAAACAAGTAGATGATGATGAAATGCGGGAATTAATGAAAGATAATGGTATTGGTAGACCATCTACACGAGCAAATATTATTGAAACACTTTTTAGGAGAAAATATATTGAGCGAAATAAAAAACAAATTCTCCCAACAGCAACTGGTGTACAATTAATTGATTCCATACAAAATAAGCTGTTAACCTCAGCAGAGTTAACAGGGCAATGGGAAAAACAATTAAAAGAGATTGAAAAAGGAAATTTCCAAGCGGGTACTTTTGTTAAAAACATGAAGCAAATGGTAGACAATTTGGTGTATGAAGTGCGTATGGAAAAAAGACGAGCTAATATTTCCCATACTACTGAAGCAAAAGTTTCGAAACCTAAAAAAATAAATATAGTAAATGAGGTAAACGGACAACAATGCCCTAAATGTAAACAAGGAACTCTTTTAAAAGGGAAAACAGCCTACGGATGTAATGCTTATAAAAACGGTTGTGATGTTGTCCTTCCGTTTTCCTTTAAAGGTAAAAAAATATCAGAAAAACAATACCTGCGGTTACTTCAAAAAGGATGCACTGTAAACTTAAAAGGATTTGAAAACGCCTCCGCAGAAAATGCTGAGGGATTAATTCGTTTTGACGATCAATTTCAACTTGTTTTTGAGGAAAAGAAGGCAAAAAACACTTCAGTTTCAGATAAAGTACACAATCCTATGCCTTGTCCAATTTGTAAAAAAGGAAATGTTGTAAAAGGAAAAACTGCATATGGTTGCAGTCACCACAAAAATGGCTGTGATTTTAGGTATACATTTGATACGATTAGAGAAAAAGCCAATGGAAAAGCGTTAACTAGTGGATTTGTTTTTTCTTTGTTAAATGAAAGTGTGGATTAATCTTATATTATGGAATGTAATTTTAAGTGATAAGCATACATAAGTACTGAATCACATAAACCTTATTGTGGTTATTAGCCCTTTTTTCTTTTCAGTTTTTAGTAGTTGATTCTTATACTATTTTAGATTTAAAATACTTCTAGTTAAATATTATACCTTGAACTATTAGAAAAAGAAACCAATATAATGAATCATTTTATATCCAAAATGATATTATTTACTACTATCCGTTCAATATATCCAGATTTTCGATATTATTTGATATAATACTTCACTTCTTTTAACAATTTGTACTTCGTTCCAATCAGGTTTATCTTGTAGATATTGATTAATGATCAATGTTGAATGACTTCCAATTTCTCTTTTTTTGACAGAAAAAGACGAATTACTTACTGCGGGGTTTAATGATGAAGTTAATATGGCTAGATTACCTAAGGAATGTAACACCTTGTTTCGCTCTTCAATTCTGTGGAATTTACCCTCCTTATCATTTTCTGTGCGTACTGCATAGGGCGAAAGCTCAAAATCTTCCTGAGAAATTAGCTGTCCGTCTAAAGGCCAATGTTCAAACCAAGTTTGTGGCAAAATATGCTCAATATGTAAACCAGTATTTGAAAAATTTACTTGCTCTTGTTTGCTACCTCTTTTGTAGTGCTCAATTTCTAATAAAATATTTGATATACTTTTAGTTCTATTTCTTTCCTCGCGATACAAAGGTCTTTCCAGTAGTCTTTCTAAAAGCATATTGTCGGAAGGCCAAAGGTTGGTGTCGGATGTTTTTGATTGTAAATGTATTTTAAAAGATTCTGCGTCTTTGTGTTTTTTTAAAAATTTAAGGTACTCTAAAAATACATTGTTATAGTTTTTTGTTGTTAAACCACATAAAAACCTCCTTGTTAAATAAGAATCAAGAATTGTGTAAATTTCATTCTTGTTTAGTTGAGTAATTTCCGAATCTCCTTCAACGTAGAGCAGTAGCGGGAATAAGGTTGAAATATCCATATCCCGCAAACGTTCTGCTAATTTTTCAAATCGTGAATTTCTTTTTGGATTTGTAAGTCTTTTAAAAATTTGACTATATTTATTTAGTTCTTTAAGTTCTTCCTCAATATTTTCAAAGTTTGCTCTATTAAGTGTAAATAATTTATAGTAGTAAAATACTTGATCGTACCTAATTTCTGTCTGTAGTTTTAAAGTCAAGTAGTCAATTACGTAAAATTGTAAACGGGTTTCTGAATATCTTCCACGACTAGTTTTATCGTGCCATCGGTATTCAGCATTTGGGTCATCAAATTCATCCCAATATCTATCATAAATTTCATCGAGCTGTTCTTTGTTGCTATTTGCTCGCATAAAAATATAATTTCTTATCAGATCTGTTTCACTTAATGAAGCTCCACGGCCATTCATAGTTTCAAAAATCATTTGTGGGTCATCATTTTGAGTGAGTCCAATTTCTACAAACTGGAAATCTCTTTTTATAACTAAAAGTAAATTTGTTATTAACTTGGTGATTTCTATATCTGATTCTGCGATATAGTTATTTAATTGATCGTAAAAAAATATGTAAGCACCTAAAATATTATGTCTGCCTTTTGCAACATTTCTATAACTTTTTGGTCCAATTCCGTGTTCATTGAGAATAGGTGTTATATGTAATTCGTCAACTTTTTCGTAGGTGTTTCCAATGATTGATTTGAAAATCTCTTTGTTAAATTTAGTTGGCTCAAGTTTAAATTTTTGATTTTCATAATCTTTATCTCCAAAAGATTTGTCATTAAAAAGATATTTGTTCAATTCCTTGATTAGACTTGCGTCGTCTAAATGTTTACGACAGACTTCTCGGAAAGCAGCAATGAATAATTGAAAAGTCGTTAATCTTTGTTGTCCGTCTATTACATTGTAAGTTGATAATGTACTGGTAGTTGTGTTTTCATGAAATAGAACGATAGAGCCAGTATAATGTGGATGAATTTTCTGCTTATTATGTCGTTCATTAGATTTATTTATAAAATCTTCCCATAATGGCATCCATTGTGAATGTTCATTCCAAACATAATGTCTTTGGAAAACGGGGATTTTAAATCGAATTTGCTTATTTAGTAATTCTTCTAATAATGGTTTTCCTAAATTCATTCCGTTGGTTACTGTTTTCTTTATTGATGTACTGTGGTTTTTTGCCAATATAAGGTTATCTGCTTTTTTAAACAAATTATTTTATTTGTAATATTATGTAAATGAGATATTTGTGTTTTGTTAAGAATGGGTTTTGATTTTAGAATTATCAAAAAAAATCCCAACTCAAAATTTTGAGTTGGGATTTTATAAAAAAGTATGTTCTAAAATTTAAATCAACTCAAAACTACGTTTTACAAAATTGGTTAAATCTTCACCTTTTAAAAGGTTTTGAGAAAGTTTAGCCAAGTCTAACGCTTGTTTTATTAATGCAGACTTTGCATCCTCAGATTCGGCACTATTAATTTTATCAACTATAGTATGGTTGGAGTTAACAACCAAGTTATAGCTTTCAGGGAAGTTTCCAAACATTCCCATTCCGCCACCACCAGATTGTTGCATCTCCTTCATACGACGCATAAATTCGGGCTGTGTAATAATAAAAGGAGAAGCTTGGCTGTCCATAGCTTCAACTTGTACCGTATAAGTTTCTTTAGGAACTACAGCCTCAATGGTCGTTTTTAGGGTTTCCTTTTCCTCATCACTCAATTTAGAAACGGCAGTATCCTCTTTCTTAATTAAATTATCAACGTGGTCTCCATCTACACGAACAAAAGTGGTGTTTTCGTAAGTCGCTTCTAATTTTTGGATTAAGTGCGAAACAATAGGAGAATCTAATATCAAAACCTCGTATCCTTTTTCCTTAGCAGCTTGGATATAACTGTGTTGTGCATCCTTGTCAGAGGTGTAAAGGACTACAAGTTTTCCATCCTTATCCGTTTGAGAAGCCTCAATTTTAGCTTTTAATTCGTCAAAAGTAAAGTAGCTATTATCTACAGTTGGAAGTAAAGCAAAGCTTTTTGCTTTATCAAAAAACTTATCTTCAGACAGCATTCCGTATTCAATAACCATTTTAATATCGTTCCATTTCGCTTCGAAATCTTCACGATTGTTTTTGAACAAAGAGCTTAATTTATCAGCAACTTTACGTGTAATATAGCTAGAAATCTTTTTAACAGCACCATCTGCTTGTAAATACGAACGCGATACGTTTAATGGTATATCTGGAGAATCAATAACACCACGAAGCATCATTAAAAATTCAGGAACAATACCTTCTACATTATCAGTAACATATACTTGATTTTGGTACAACTGTACTTTATCCTTTTGGATTCCAACACTAGGATCTAACTTAGGGAAGTATAAAATACCAGTTAAGTTAAACGGATAGTCTACATTTAAGTGAATATTGAATAAAGGATCTTCGAACTGCATTGGATACATTTCTTTATAAAAATCTTTATAATCTTTATCCTCTAACTCTGTAGGTTGTTTTGTCCAAGCTGGATTAGGGTTGTTAATAATATTATCTACCTCCTGAGTTGGAGCGGGATCTTCTTCCTTAGCGCCTTCAGGCTTTTCTAAAGTTTCTGTTATAGTACCAAATTTAATAGGTACGGGCATAAACTTATTATACTTTACCAAAAGCTCGCTAATTTTAGATTCTTCTAAAAAGGCAACTTCATCTTCGCTTACGTGAAGAATAATTTCAGTTCCTCTATCAGCTTTGTCAGATGCTTCTAAGGCAAATGTTGGCGACCCGTCACACGTCCAATGTGCTGCGGGTGCACCAGTATGTGATTTAGTAATAATTTCCACCTTTTCTGCAATCATAAAAGCAGAGTAAAAACCAAGGCCAAAATGTCCTATAATTCCAGAATCCTTAGCACTATCCTTATATTTGTCTAAAAATTCTTCTGCTCCAGAAAAAGCAACTTGATTGATGTATTTTTCCACCTCTTCAGCGGTCATTCCAAGACCTTGGTCAATAATACGAATTTGCTTCGCCTCTTTGTCAACTTTAACTTCTATAATAGGATCGCCATAATCAGACTTAGACTCACCAATACTTGTAAGGTGTTTTAACTTTAAAGTTGCATCAGTTGCGTTAGAAATTAACTCACGTAAAAATATTTCGTGATCCGAGTACAAGAATTTTTTAATGAGTGGGAAAATATTTTCCACAGAAACATTAATTTTTCCAGTTGCCATATGTAAGATTTTATTTTAATTAATATTGATATAAATGGATAGGCAAAAAAAATACCAATTATAAATTGCTGACAAAGTGTCGTTTTTTGAATTTTTATATTGAGTTGTTTATAGTTCACAGTTTTTGTTTAGTATTTAAGAGTTGGGTAATACGAACTCGTTTAAACTTTTTTCAATTGGCTACAAAATGATCTTTTTTTACTCACTTTTTGTCATTTTTTTGTTCCGTAGCGATGCTATGCAACCATAAAATGATTTCAATTGAGCAAAAAATCTCTATTTTTCGCTTCAATCAAAAAAGTTTAAACGAGTTCGATGTTTTTAAATTCAATTATCAAAATTTAACAAATATTTTGTTTAATTGATTTAGTTAAAGTTTAGACAGATTGTATCTTTACAGTAAATGATTTAGATTATGGCAGTAAAGAAAAAGACTAAAGAAAAAGATCCTAGAGTTGAAATTATAAGTGCTTACATGGAACACGTACTTATGGAGGGGAATCCACACAGTGTTTTTTCTTTTTGTAAAAAAAATAAAATTGAAGAAGCAGACTTTTACAATCACTTTGGGAGTATTGAAAGCTTAAAGAAAATTATTTGGGCGGATTTTTATTTACATGTAGAAAGCCTTTTATTAAAAAATGAAGAATACGGAACGTATTCGAGTCGTGAAAAGTTACTGACTTTTTATTACACCTTTTTCGAAATGTTGACAGCCAACCGCAGTTATGTATTATATGCTTTACAAGAAGAAAAGGAACCAATAAAGAATTTAAAACAGCTTACAAAATTAAGAGCTAAAATTAAAGATTTTGGAACGGAGTTAGTAGAGGCGGATAATGAAGACAAACAATTAAAAATAATAAAAAAACCAGTAGCTATAGTTTCAGAAGCTGTTTGGATTCAATTTTTATTTTTATTGAAATTTTGGATGGACGACGAATCACCAGCATTTCTAAAAACAGATATCGCTATTGAAAAATCGGTAAATACTGTTTTTGATGTATTTGATAATACACCGTTAGACAATATATTAGATTTGGGGAAATTTTTGTGGAAAGAGAAGGTAAATAATTAATTTTTAAATATAAGTTTCGTTCCACAATTCGATAAAAAAACAATAAAGAATGTGTATTTTAGATTTAATTCAAAAAATAACATTTTATTTTGGGACATTTAAAAGATTCAATTTATTACCGCAACGCCATACAGGTTAAAGAATATCCTTTTGCAACATATTATTTGTTTGACACATTTATAGTTTCCGAAATTAATGAAGGTATTTCTTTTACGTGGGATAATCATGCTAAAAAAGTAGTCAAAGAATTTGGTGAGCTATATGAACAAAAAGGAAAAGATATGGTGCTTGTTTCCAATAGAGTGTACTCCTTTTCAGTTCGACCAATTGATTGGTTTAAATTTTTCGGGGATAACTATAGCCTGAAAGGATATGCTATTGTAAGTTATACGAAACAAAGTTTAGCTACTGTTTTAATAGAAAAACTATTTGTGAGAACTAGTTTTCGGAATTTTGACAATATTGACGATGCTATTATATGGGCAAAAAGTTTAAATGAAAAAAATAAAGAATAAAATCACTGATGTTAGTAATGGGTTAGCATTTTTTGATTTGTGTTTTAAAATGAAATAATAAATACCTATTAATTCTTAGCAAATGAAAACAATTGACAAAATACCCACATCAAAACTTGGTAAAACTACAGAATTAGTAAAAACAGGCGTAAAAGTAGGGGGGAATTACCTCAAATATTATAGCAAAAAAGTGGTTAATCCAAGTATAACTAAGGATCAACTTAACGAAGATAATGCTACTGATATTTACGATGGATTAAAGAGTTTAAAGGGAAGTGCTTTAAAAGTAGCACAAATGTTATCGATGGATAAAACCTTATTACCAAAAGCATATGTAGAGCGGTTTTCGTTAGCGCAATTTAGTGTGCCACCACTCTCGGCACCTTTGGTAAGAAAAACATTTAAAACATACTTTGGAAAATACCCCGAAGAAATATTTGATGCTTTCGCAAGCCAATCAGTAAATGCGGCCAGTATAGGTCAAGTACATAAAGCTGAAAAAGATGGAAAAAAACTTGCTGTGAAAATCCAATACCCTGGAGTTGCCGAAAGTATCAGTTCTGATTTAGCGATGGTAAAGCCTATCGCTGTCAGAATGTTTAATTTACAAGGACAAGAAACGGATAAGTACTTTAAAGAAATTGAAGGTAAACTCTTAGAAGAAACAGATTATATTTTAGAACTTAAGCAAAGTAAGGAAATTACGGAGTCATGTTCTAAAATCCCGAATCTCAAATTTCCAAAGTATTATGAAGAATTTTCAAGCCAGCGTATTATTACAATGGATTGGATGGACGGAGTTCACCTAAGTGAGTTTACAGATAAAGATTTTACAAAGGAGCAAGGTAATAAATTAGGTCAAGCGTTATGGGACTTTTACATGTACCAAATGCATATTTTAAAAGCAGTACATGCAGACCCGCATCCAGGAAACTTTTTAGTGGACAAAAATCAAAATCTTATAGCTATTGATTTTGGTTGTATTAAGGAAGTTCCATTAGAATTTTACACTCCTTATTTTGAATTAGCAAAAATTGAAAATATTAATAATCCTGAAATTTTCAGGGAGAAGATGTTTGAATTAGAAATTTTGTTAGAAAATGATACTCCAAAAGAATCCGCTTATTTTTCGGCGTTGTTTCATGAGATGTTATCGTTGTTTACCTCACCATTTCATAACGAAACCTTTGACTTTGCAGATGAAGAATTTTGGAATAAGATTACTTATTTAAGTGAAAAATATTCGAATGATAAGGAATTAAAAAAAATGAATGGAAGTAGAGGAAGTCGTCATTTTTTATATATTAACAGAACCTTTTTTGGATTGTATAATTTATTACATGATTTAAAAGCAGAAGTTAAGATACACAACTATAAAAAGTATCAATAATAAATTAGTTAGGTTAATTTTTAGTGTGAAAAAAAGCCTCATTACAATAGTATTTGTAATGAGGCTTTTGGTTTTATTAATGGTATTAAACTATAATTGAAATACTCCTTCAGATATAAAATTTAGGTTCTTCGCCAAAAGTTGTGGATTAAAGGTTTTGCAAAAAAAACAAAATTTTATGAAAGAGTCATTTATCTCATAAAAGCCTTAATTTAAAACTACTTAATGGGGTAGATT
>ENA-ORXT01002033-ORXT01002033.1-marine-metagenome-genome-assembly--contig:-NODE-2033-length-25398-cov-4.016627_pt1 | contig 25398 bp, 16 predicted proteins | sample MGYA00237868_ERZ511482 | MGnify/ENA metagenome assembly ERZ511482
CGTTTCCACGGTGAACAATGGAAAGATGCGATGATGACTGTAGGCGATGAAGACCATGGCGAGGATCTCCCCCTGGTCGTCCTGCACGGCCTGGGTACCGCCCCAGCCCCGGTGCAGCACCTGATACATGATGCGCTGCATGGCATGGTACCGCCATTCGTTTTCTACCGATTTGCCGTTGACGTCCAGCCAGAGGTCCGCTAATCGTTCTGGTTTGAAACTGCTGGCCGGGCGCAGCTGGGCCATCTCCGCCCGCACGAGGCCTTCGTGATAACTCACCGAAAAATCTGCAATAATTTCCTCGTAGGGGCGGTTGAGCGCCAGGGCCGTACCTGAAGCGGCTTCCACCGTAAAGCGGCTGCCCTCCTTCGGTGCGGATGCGGGTTCTACGGTCAGTTGCCCACTGCGGTATTCGTCCGGTACTGCGTCCCAGAAAGCCCGAACGCGTTTAGGGCTCAGGACATTTACGCTATAAATGGCCAGGTCGGAGATCAGCCGGGGTTGCTCCAGCCGTGTTCTGCCCAGCCAGTTCCTGGTTTTGGGCAGCGGCATCACGCTGCTCCAGTCATCTTCCACCAGCACGTCCCAGTCATCCGTGGTAGCGTTCAGAAACCAGTGATAACCGTAGATGTTGCCATTGGTGGCGTAGTGGACGCAGCTGTCGTAGAGCTGCTTGTCAAACTCTTCCAGGGGTACAAGACGAATGTTCATAGATAATGGAATGCCCGGGACCGGGAAGCGTTCACCGTTGGTCGAATTATTTACTTGGGGATAACAAAAGTGCGCTACGGTTTGGGACATGTAATAGGCTCATCCAAGATTAGGGTGGTTAGAGTTTACGACTGCTTCCTTAGAAAACCTCCCCCTCTCCGCCCTAATTTGTGCCAATGAAGAAAATATTCTCGTTTGCCCTCCTGATCATTGCGGGTGGTATGCTCGGATATTTCGGCGCAAAATTATTGATGCCGGCGCGAGATACGGAAGCGGCCAGCTTACTCCCCGGCAACAGCAAATTCTACTTAATACTCCTGCTACCCGTCATGTACCTCTTAGTGGTGGGCATCCATGAGCTTGGGCACGTAGTCGCGGGAAAAACCCAGAACTTTGATTTCTTCGGCCTTACCGTCGGTCCTTTTTCCTGGAAGCCCAAAGATGGCGGCGGCATCCGTTTTGCCTGGAATACATCCCTCAACCTGGCGGGCGGCGTAGCGATGATGTTGCCTGACGGAGACCAGAACCTTCGTCAGCGTTTTATGTGGTTTGCGGCGGGTGGGCCGCTGGCTTCCCTGCTCCTGCTCGGGGTTTGTTTTCTCATTGGCAATTTCCTGCCGGAAGGAACCTTCGTTCGCTTTCTGTTCTTTGCTCTCGGAGCCTTCTCCGGAGCGATTTTCATAGCCACCATTTTACCCTTCCGGGCGGGCGGCTTTGCCAGTGATGGGCTACGGATAATAAACTTTGCCCGCAACGGCCCCACGGCGGCTGCGGACCTGGCGGCCCTGCGAGCCCTGGCCCACCTGCGGGCGGGCCGCCCGCACGCCGAACTACCCGCCGAAGACTTCGCCGCCGTCTCCGCCGACACCTCCATTCCCGCCCAGCAACGGGTAACGATGGATTATTACCGCTACCTGCACGCCCTGGGCACTAACAACATCCCGCAAGCCGCAGCGCTACTGGACAGCGTCATGGGCCGGCTTGATGAATACCCCGCTGGCACCCACGGCAATTTCTACCTGGAGCAAGCGCTCTTCGAAGCCCGGTACCGGAATAATCTGGAAGCAGCAGAAGCCGCTTTCGGCCGCTACACGGAAAGCCCCTTCACGGAGGCACTGAGCATACCCCTTAGCCGGGCGGCCATTGCTCATGTTCGCGGCGATCGCGCCGCAGTCCTGGCCGAAATCCCGGCCATCGAAGCCGCCTTACCCAAAACGATGGACCAGAGTCGGGTGCCCGTCGTCCGGCAATGGATCACAGAATGGAAGGCATGATCAGCGGGATTTCCTTGCTGTCATCATCCGACGATTTGAGGTTTACCCATTGACTTTTTCACCATTGGTGCGTTTAAGTATACAGTAACCAATTGCATCCATGCGTAAGATTCAGGAATTCAAAACCAACATTAATTGCGGCAGCTGTGTCCGCAGCGTCACCCCCTTTCTCGACGACATCAGCGGCGTCACCATCTGGCGGGTAGACGTCGAACAGGAAGACAAAGTACTCACCGTTGAAGGTGACGTACCCCCTTCGGCCATCATCAAGATGGTGGAAGAGGCTGGTTTTGACATTGAGCCGGTGGGGGCTTAGCGGCTTGGTCGAGACCCTCTGTAGCGACGGCTTCAGCCGTCGTTCGGGCAAGGGAGCGACAGCGACTTTGCCCGCGCAACACTTGCCTTGTCGTTACAATAACGAACGGTGTTAGCCGTGATTTTTCTTGAATCACAGGCGGAATACCTTGTTTTAAAATAACGCCATGCCCTTCATCCCTCCTGCTAAAAGCCCGCTAGAGCCTTTATGGCTTCCGGCTGCCAAAGCCCAAGACATCTCCCTTTTCTGTAAACGCGACGACCTCTACACCCCCGCAGCAGGAACCGCTCTGCAGGGGAATAAGGTGCGAAAGCTGGAGGGCTTTCTCCGCGATGCCCTCACCTTAGCGACGCCACCGCTGCTGGTTAGTTTTGGTGGGGCCTACAGCAATCATGTTTCCGCCTTGGCTACTGCTGGCAGCTTGTATGGCCTGCCCGTCCATCTGTTCATCCGGGGAGAGGAAGTTGATAATGCCCTGCTGCGGCAGGCACGCAAAGACGGCGCGGAGCTATCGCTCATCAGCCGCCCGGAATACCGTCAAAAGACGGACGAAGACTGGCTTGAGGCGAAGCGTTCCGAATTAGCCCGGCAATACGAACGACCTGAAGAGTCCATCTGGTTTATTCCGGAAGGAGGCACTACGGCGAAGAGTGCTCAAGGGGTAGGACAGCTCTACCAGGAGGTAATGGAGGAGCTTGGCAAGCCACCCGATTTCCTTTGCATCAGCGCGGGCACGGGTGGCAGTGCTGCTGGCCTGATTCAGGCTGCTGACACCAGGACCAGGATAGAAGTCTACCCCGCCCTGAAGGGAAACTGGATGGAGGCGGAGATCAAAAAGCTTCTACCGGCGGGAGCTTCTGAAAATTGGGGCTGCATCACGGATTACCACTTCGGCGGCTACGGCAAATTCCCGCAGGCATGGATGATTCCTTCAGCGGGGATGGCCACCCGGGCGGATATCGGGGTGGCGGGCTTGCCGCCCCTGGAGGTGGTGTATACGGCTAAGTTGTTTGCGGGGGTGCTGGATAGAATTGGTCGAAAAGTCTACCCGGCGGAAAGTGCTATCGTGATAGTTCATACTGGTGGAATTTATTAAAGGAGCAGGAGGGCGCTGGCGCGGGTGCAATGATTTTGGACGGGTTGCGCGGACTTTAGTCCCGCTTAAATAACCATGCGGACTATAGTACACTCGGTCACTTCAGGTGATTTTCAAGATTGTGGTAAGCCGGACGTTGAATTTGCTTCGATTCGCACCTGAAGTTACCGATTGGCCTGCTTCGGCAGAGACTTCTCTCTGGATTTTCACCTCTGGTGACCGAGGCGACTATAATCCGGAGCCCTGATGGTACTTGCTAAAAGTCCTCTGCGGCCCGATCAGATTACTCAGATCGCCTGATCCTTAAATTAAATGCCGAAAATACCTCAACTTGTGAATGAGTCGGGGGGTTGAAAGTGTACTTTGTGCCTGCCCCAAACGCAAACCCATGCCTCTACGCGTCGCCATTCGTCATCATACCAGTTATCATTACGATCGCCCCGTAAAGTTATCTCCGCAGGTTATTCGGCTGCGGCCAGCGCCCCACGCCCGTAACCCCATTCATGGCTACAGCCTCAAGATCAAGCCGGAGAATCACTTCATCAATTGGCAACAGGACCCCTTCGGCAATTATCAGGCGCGGGTAGTATTTCCCGACAAAACGACGGAGCTTTCCATTGACGTTGAAGTGATCACCGATATGGTGACCGTTAACCCCTTCGATTTTTTTCTGGAGGACTACGCCGAAGAATTTCCATTTAGCTACGAAGCCCTTTTAAAAGATGAGCTGACACCCTATCTCAAAATTACGGAAAACGGAAAACTATTGCAGGAGTTGGTGGCGAGCCCGCAGGTGCAGGGTTTGTTGGGCCAACGCACCGTCGATTTCCTGGTGGGCCTCATCGGGATGCTGGCCAATGACATCCATTACAACATCCGGATGGAGCCGGGCGTACAAAGCTGTGAAACCACCCTGGAACGACGTAACGGCTCCTGCCGGGACACCGCCTGGCTACTCGTCCAGACACTCCGGCACCTTGGTCTGGCCGCCCGCTTCGTCTCCGGTTACTTAGTGCAACTCACGCCCGACGAAAAAATCCTCGATGGCCCCAATGGCCCCGAGGAAGACTTCACCGATCTCCACGCCTGGTGCGAGGTCTATCTTCCCGGTGCGGGCTGGGTCGGCCTCGACGCAACCTCCGGCCTATTCGCCGGCGAAGGCCATATTCCGCTGGCCGCCACGCCAGCTCCCGCCAGCGCTGCTCCCCTGAGTGGCTTCTCCGAGCCCGCCGAAGTTACCTTCGGCTTCGGCAACGTTGTGGAGCGCATCCTCGAGACACCCCGGGTCACCAAGCCCTACACCACCCACCAATTCAACGAAATCCTCGCGCTGGGCGACCGGGTAGAGACGGCGCTTCAGAACGGGGACGTCCGCCTCACGATGGGCGGCGAGCCCACCTTCGTCTCCGAAGCCGACATGGAATCCGAGCAATGGAATGAAGCCGCTGACGGTAAGGACAAGCGCCGCCTCGGCTACGACCTGGCCGAACGGCTGATGGCCGACTTCGCCCCGGCAGGCTTTATCCACCAGGGCCAGGGCAAGTGGTACCCCGGTGAGCCCATCCCCCGCTGGCAATATGCCATCTACTGGCGCAAGGACGGTAAAACTCTCTGGCATAACCACGCCCTGCTGGCTGACCCTACCGAAGACAATGGTGCCGATCATACCTCCGCCGCAGCCTTCGCCCAGCGGCTGACCGCTGAACTTGGCATAGACGCCCAGTACGCCATCCCCGCCTACGAAGATACTTTTTATTTCCTCTGGGAAACCGGCAATCTGCCCAATAACATCGACCCCAGAACGGTGGACCCCGCCGATAAGCTGGAGCGACAAACCCTCGCCCAACTCCTTGAAGTTGGGCTCGACAAGCCCAAGGGCTACGTCCTCCCACTCGAATACAACCACCGCGAAGAACGCTGGGCCAGCAGCCCCTGGGAGTTTAAGCGGGAACACCTTTTTCTGCTCCCCGGCAACTCCGGCATGGGCCTAAGACTCCCCCTCGACCGGCTGCCGAAGCCAGACCCGAAGGACGAAAAAGAGGGCGTCTTCGAAGATAGTCCGCTGGAAGATTTCCCGCCACTACCGGAAGCGTCCACTGCTTCTCCAACGGCCCCTGCATCCGGCGTCCGCGCCTCCTCCAACGACGGCAAATCGCATATCGCATATCCTTTGGTACGAACTGCCTTTTGTATCGAACCCCGCGACGGCAACCTCTACCTCTTCCTGCCGCCGCTGAAGAACAACGATAGCTTCGTGCATTTGCTGAGCGCCGTGGAGCGAAGTGCCGCTGCCCTGAACCAGGCCGTGATCATCGAGGGATACTCCCCGAAAAGCGAAAGCCGGCTGACCAAACTTGTCGTCACCCCAGATCCCGGCGTACTGGAAATCAACGTACACCCAGCCGCTAATTGGCGAGACATTGTGCATAATTACGACCGACTCTTCGAGCGGGCCAAAGAAGCTAAACTGGGCACGAATAAGTTCATGCTCGACGGCCGGCACACCGGAACCGGAGGCGGCAATCACATTACGCTGGGGGGCATCACTCCGGCGGAAAGCCCTCTTTTACGGCGCCCCGACCTGCTGCGCAGCTTCGTCAACTTCTGGCAAAACCATCCTGGGCTGAGCTATTTGTTCAGCTCGGCTTTCATTGGCCCCACCAGCCAGGCACCCCGCGTGGATGAGGGCCGCCAAGACCAGCTCTACGAGCTGGAAATCGCTTTTCGAGAGCTTGACCGTCACGATAATCCGCCACCCTGGCTGGTCGATCGCGTCTTCCGCAACCTCCTCATTGACGTTACCGGAAACACCCACCGGGCCGAGTTCTGTATCGATAAGCTGTACAGCCCGGATAGTCAGACCGGCCGACTCGGCATTCTGGAAATGCGTGGGTTCGATATGCCGCCGCACAAAGAAATGTGCCTGGCGCAACTACTCCTGATCCGGGCGCTTACGGCCGCTTTCTGGGCCAACCCGTACCGGCGGCCGTTGGTGCGTTGGGGGACGGACCTTCACGATAAATACCTGCTCGAACACTACGTCCGCGAAGACCTGCGCGAGGTGTGCCTGTACCTGCAGGAAGCCGGCTTTGACTTTAAGCCGGAGTGGCTGGAGCCCTTTCTGGAATTCCGGTTCCCCGTGCTGGGCGACGTCCGCATCGGAGAGACGAGCCTGGAGGTACGGACTGCCATTGAGCCCTGGCACGTGCTCGGGGAAGAACTCGGCAGTGGCGGCACGGCCCGATATGTGGACTCCTCCGTGGAGCGCATTCAGGTTCGCTTATCCAGTTTGAACCCCGACCGCTACGCTCTGCTGTGCAACCAAACGGAAGTGCCCCTGCAGTTTACCGGCACGACGGGCGAATACGTAGCGGGGATTCGCTACAAAGCCTGGAACCCTCCCTCGGCGCTGCACCCCACCATCCAGCCCGACGTCCCGCTGACCTTTGATCTTTATGATCGCTGGAATGAGCGGAGCATCGGAGGTTGCACCTATCACGTCAGCCACCCCGGCGGGCGGAGCTACGACAGCTTCCCGGTCAACAGTCTGGAAGCGGAAAGCCGGAGAGTTAACCGGTTCTGGGAATACAACCACTCGGTGCAAAAAACCGAACAGATCGTCCCTCAGGCTACTACCGAAGCCGCCGGTCGCTACGTAACGGATGCCTATACCCCACCCCCGACGATTACCGTAAAAAAGCCCGTGTTGACGAAGGAGTTTGGGAGGACGCTGGATTTGCGACAGGTGTGATTAGCTGGTCTACCTTATCCTCTTCGAAAGTTTCTGTCAACAAACGTGACAAAGTCCGATCAGGTAGCATTAAACGGGTGATAAAATGATTTCCGTAACTTTCGGCTATGTACGAGCAAATACGCGAACACATCCGGGAAAATGTAATTCCCGAGGCACTCGATGCCAAGGATAAGCTTACACTTTCGGCGGAGAGCTGACTAAAAGCCTTGGCAGTTTCATCCGCTCCCGGGTCCAGCGGCAGGTTAGTATGGAAGTGCTCACAAAAGCCTTCCACGGCGCTGACTTACGGGAGCAGATGATCGTAAAGAACACCGGCAGCGATGACCGGCTGAAGTCTTCCCGGACAAAGTATTTGTTGCTCTGTGATATTCGCCAGGTTTCCGGAGAGAAAGGCTATCTGCGCATGTGCCTGTATGACGTAGCCCGCAAGAAAGGCTTTACCCGGGGCAAAACGATTACCATCCGTCCGGGTAAAAGCTTCCAGGAAAAGGAAATGCTCCTTACCGTGGAGAGTTACCTTAAGGAGATGAAAAAACGGGGCTTGTTTGAATGAGTCAGCGTTCGCACACCTGCCTTACAGAACTTTAACATCCTCTTTCACACCTAAGGACCGGGCAAAAGCATTTACCTTTATAGTAAGCTTACAATACTATGCGTAGCCATTTCACATTGCTCCTTCTTGCCCTACTCTGCACCTGCGTCAGCGCCCAAAACGGATACACTAAGGTAGACGGGAAGTATTACCCCTACGTCGTGGATGACTGCGGAGACACCCTGATCGTTGCTCAGCTCGAGAACGTATCCGTCAGCTCCCCCGAAGTTTTCGATAACGAGGACGACTACAAGCAGTACCGCCGCTATCGGATTTACGCCCAGCGCGCCTACCCCTACGCCGTGGATGCGATCCGCATTTTCCGGGAGACGGAATACATGACGCAGAACATGAACCGCCGCGAGCGGAAGCGCTACAACAAGAACCTGCAAAAGGAACTCGAAGAGAAGTTTGAAGCTCCGCTGAAGAAGATGTCCAAGACCCAGGGCAAAGTGCTTATTGCCATGATTGAACGCGAACTCGACGTTCCGATCTACAACCTGATCAAGGACCTTCGCGGCGGTCTTACCGCCCGCTATTGGGCCACCATGGCGGGTTTTTACGGCCACAAACTGAAGCAGAAGTATACCGTTGGAGACGACTGGATTCTGGACGCTGTGCTCGACGATTTCAACGTCAGCTACGATTTACCCGAAGCCGTCAGGGACAGCAGCGACGTGAAGCGGTAGTAAGCAGACATTGGTCTTTTGACCATTCTAATGCCTTCACGCCCCGTATTTCCTGTTCAATTCTGCCTTTCCGAGTCCAAATTAATCTACTCATAGAAGTATTTCCAATTTGATTGTTTTATCTTCGTCCTCGTGATTGCGCGGCTGCGTGCCGCAACGTGTTATACTACTTTACCTTTCAGAACATCCAATAAAATGACCAAGAATTTCCTGGCGACGCTAATTTTAGCGCTCGCTTCCACCCTCGTTTTTGCGCAAAACGCTCTCCCGCTGCCGTCTGGCAACCCACCCGAAGAGCCCGGAAAGTGTTACGCCGTCTGTTACATCCCCGCTAAGTTCAATACTGTAACGGAGAACGTACAGACCTACGGTGCCGGCAGCCACCTCGTGGTTACCGAGCCTCAGTACGAAACCTACACCGAACGGGTAATGATCAAAGCTGCCGGTTACCGCCTGGTAGAAGTACCTGCCGAGTACGGTACCGCCGAAGAACGCGTTATGGTAAAGGCCGCCTACAAGGAAATGGTAGTAGAAGCCGCTAAATTTGAGACCGCTACGGAGCGCGTTCTTATCGAAGAAGGTGCAACCGAATACCGCGTTGGCCAGCCTACCTACACCACTGTAACCAACGCCAACCTCTACTATGGTATGGGAGATGGCACCAAGCCCGGTGTTGTATCTACTGACTACGGCAACGTACTCGACCCCACCACCCGCAAAGGTTTTGACGGCGGCAACGACCCGTTCAACCCCAACAACCCGAACGGATTCATCGGTAGCCCCAACAGCCCACTGAACGCCACCCCAAGCCTGTACAGCAACTCTGAAACAGCTAAGCTGTTTGACCCCTCCAACCCCAACAGCCCCTTCAGCAGCGCCTACATCAAGAGCAACGGAATTGAGGCCGCTAACCGTGAAGCCAGCCGCCTGCTTCAGGAAGTACAGGTAGGGACGATTGCTCCTTACATCACCCAGGAATCCCGGGTGAAGCTTGACCGCATCCCCCGGACTTACCGCACCGAGACGGAAACGGTGGAAGTATCCCCTGCTTACCTTACCTACCAGCAACTGCCGGTAGAGTGTGAAACCGGAGACTGTGTTTCCTTCTGTATTCAGGAAGTACCGGCTCAGACCCAGACGATCAACAAGCGGGTCGCCGAAGCCTGTGCTACGGGTTACACCGTTGCTTCCACGGAGCAGGGAGGAGAAGAGTACTGTGTACGCCTTTCTTACGAGCCTGCCGTCTACGGCCCCCGTCAGATTCTGGTAGGCACCCCTGACATCAGCATGCAGAAGTCAGAGCCCCGCTACCGCGAAGTGAAGGTCCAGCGCCTCGTCAGCCCCGCCCGTGTGGTGGAAAAAGACGTAGATGCCGTGTACGAAACGGTCACCCGCCGGGTAGTTTCCCGCGAAGCATACACCCGCTACGAGTTGGTTCCTGCTGAATACAAGACGATCACCCGCCGCGTACGCCGCGGCCTGGCTGGTGCAGAGTACATTGCTCCCGGTGGTGTATTGATGACGCCAACTACCTATACCAGTGGTGGTAGCACGCAGCCCAATGGCAGCTACCCTACCGCCATCAACCCCGGCGCAGGTGGTAAGCTTCCCGGTTCCGTATTGCCCTACACGATGGGTTCCGGCCCGGACCGTTCGGGTAACATCGAGCCCTCCGGCTACGCCCCCGTGAACCCCAACCCGGGCAGTGCGCCCGAGGGAATGCCCGCTAACTACTACACCGCAGGTTGCCCTGATGGTTACCGCTACGACGTACTGGACGGCCTCTGTAAGACCTCCGAGGCCACCGCAGCCGGCAGTACCAGCTACAACCGGCAGGTGATGACCGGAGAAGGTAACTTCAGCGAGTGGGTGGAAGTGCTTTGCCCCAACAAAGCGGCGGGTGCTACCATCCGTCAGGTACAGCGTGCCCTCAACCGCCTCGGCTACAACGCCGGTACGGCGGACGGCATCATGGGTGCCCGTACAAAGACGGCACTAGCGAAGTACCAGAGAGACAACGACCTGCCCATCGGCGGACTGAACCAGCCTACGCTTCGTAAGCTTGGTTTCTAGATCTTTCGGTTACTACTGAAGATTCGGCTGAGCCCCGGCTTCCTGATGGGGAGTCGGGGCTTTGTTTTGGGGGGGCTGCTGCGCAGCGGAAGGGTTTGCGCGCGGAGATCGCAGAGTATAGGAGCAGGAAGGAGAGTGCCGGGCCTTCAGGGTTTCCTGGCTATAGTGACCAGTCTAGATTACTGGCTGAGAATTCTGTACGAAAGGGCACCCCTCTCCTGCGGAGAGGCCGGGGGAGAGGTCATTGGGAGCTGCTGCGCAGCGGAAGAGGTAATCACAGATCCACACGGATTTTCACAGATTAGGGCACAGATTACTTTCGGGGCTGCTGCGCAGCGGAAGGGTTTGCGCGCGGAGATCGCAGCGTGTAGGAGTAGGAAGGAGAGAGTCCGGGCGGGAGTGTTTTACCAGAAGTAAGCCAACAGCCCTCCCATCAGTGCCACGAGCAGCACGGCCTGAACACGCCAGTCGGCCAGGCCGGTAGCGCCTTCATCGGCGGCGAGGAGGCCGGGGCGGTAGACGAGGTCGGCGATCTGTTCGTATTGAGGTGCTACGGTAGCGCGGCTCACGAAGATGAAAATGAGGGTACAGATAGCTACCATCATGCCTACGTTGGTGGTGAAATGAAAAGGCCAGAGTTCCAGCTGTCCGAGGGTGAAGAGCACGATGCCCAGTCCGGTACCGGCCAGCAGCGTCCAGAAGGCACCGTCACCATTGCCGCGTTTGTAGAAGACGCCCACCAGGAAGACCACCACTACTGGCGGGACGATGATGGAGAACATCTGTTGCAGGTAGACCCAGATACCTTCAAAATTTTGGATCATCGGTGCCCATACGGCAGCTACCAGCATCAGAATGACGGTGGTGATGCGGCCGTAATTGACGACCTGTTTGTCCGTCAGCCGGCCACCGGCTGCGCGGGCCACGGCACTGCCGTCTACCGAATTTTGCACCTGCGCGCCGCCGCCCCGTGAATCAATAAAGTCTTTCACCACGAGGGTGGACGCAGAATTCAGGGTAGAATCAACGCTGCTCATAATTGCAGCAATGAGGCCCGCCAGCACCAGACCAACCATTCCGACGGGCAGGATCGTCAGGATCGCCGTTGGCAAGACCTGGTCACCGTTTTCCAGACCAGGCAGCAGGCTAATGGCCATTGCTCCGGGAATCACCATGATAAAGAGCGGGATAATCTTGAGAAAACCCGCCAGCATCACCCCGCCACGGGCGTTCTTGATGTCTTTGGCACCCAGTACGCGCTGTACGATGTACTGGTTCGTCGTCCAGTACCAAAAGCCGAGGAATGGAACGCCGAGCAGGAGGCCGGTCCACGGCAGGCTGGGGTGATCCAGGTCACGGACGACCGAGAAGTGCCCTTCCGGTGCCGAAGCAATCACTGCGCCCCAGTCAAAGTCCATTTTCTCGAACATCATATAGGTCAGTACGGAACAGCCGATGATGAGTACGATCGCCTGGATGGCGTCAGTATAAACCACCGCCTTCAGGCCACCAAAAGCCGTGTAAAGGCCCGCAATGATAGCGAGTACAAAACAGGTCTGCCACAGGATGAGGTCAGGAAAAAACAACTGCAACACCAGCGAACCGGCGTAAAGCCCGCCCGCCGTGTCCACCACGATGCTGGTAAAAATGGTAATGCCCGAAAAGAACAGCCGCGAACGCCGGTCAAAGCGCAGCTCCAGGAACTCGGGGATGGTGGTAATCCGCGATTTGAGGTAGAGCGGGACGAAGATAGCCGCTGCGATGATGAGCGGTATGCCCGACAGCCACTCGTAGACCGAATCCACGATGCCCGTGGAGTAGGCTGCACCTGAAAGCCCGATCAGCGTTGTTGAGGAGATGTTGGAGGCAAAAAGCGACAGGCCAATGATGCCCCATCCGAATGTTCGGCCTCCCAGAAAAAGGTCCTCTCCCGTGCTCGTCTTGCGCGCAATCCAGAGGCCGATGCCCAGCACGACGATGAAGTATATCGCGATAATGATAAGGTCAAATGTTGCAATACCGTTGTTGATCGTCTCCAAGTTGATATGAGTTTATGTCTGAAAAGTCCAAAATTTCACCGGGAAACCACCGCCATTCCTGCCGTTCCGGTGCCGCAATTACGCAAACGTAAGCCGTAGCAAGCCCGAAGGATGGGCTGACAACACGTTGACGCCAGCACTAAGCGCTACGGTTTGGCTATGCTCCTTGCCCCGGCAGTCGTAGCTGACAACATTGGCAGAAGCATCCTTGGGCAGGTGCAGCAGCACGGTTTCACCGAGCCGGCCGTTGATGATGTCCAGTTCCCTTACCCCTTCTGGAAGGTTGATGATCATTTGGCCGTGCAGGCCAACGATCATTCGTTTACCGTCTCTGATGCTGAGCAGAGGGTAGTTTTCCAGGGGTGCGTGAGCGCGGAAGGTGCCCTCCCCCATTAGTACATCGCGGTTGTCGTTGTAGTAAGCCGTCCAGAATGCAATCATGGCCAGCTTATCATCGGATTGGTCCCGGAGTCTTACGGAGAGTTGTGGTACCGAGAACAGCACGTTATTGAGCTGCAGCGCAGCAATCTCGGTTGGTTCCTCGCGATGCCAGGTCACCATATCCGCGGTTACTTTGGAAGTGCCACCGATGAGGCGTACGTCGGTTGTTCTCAGCCGGTTGGTAGCACTGTCGTTGGGGCAGTCAAAAGCCCGAAACAAATTACCCAGGCGGCGCAGTTCGGGGCCAATGTATTGTTGGCGGAACTCGATGATGAGGTCCGGTTTAATGGCTCTGAGCGAGGCCGTAATTTGGCGGATTAAGCGAGATACGCCTTCGTTTATGTTAGCGCAGTCGCGGCCATCAGCTTTGCCCGGCGGTGTTTCGGGATACATCCTGAAGTCATCGATGAAGTCAAGCTTCAGGCCATCAAGGTTCCAGTCTTTGATGGCATTGGCGTATTTGCCGACCAGGTAATCACGTACTTCGGGGTAGCGCGGGTCAAATACCGGTGCCCAGCGATGGTTTTCGGTAAGAAATTTGCCTTTGAATTTTTTATAGGCCTGGCTTTTCGGTCCGCAGAAGGGGACAGAATACCAGATCATGGCCCGCATACCGCAGGCGTGGACGCCGTCCACGAAGGCTTTCATGTTCGTGAAGCGCTCGGGCAGCCAGTCACCGGTATAATCGTAGCCGCGCTGATTGTCCATCGTCTGCCAGCCGTCGTCAACAATGATGGTTTTGTAGCCCAGTTGGGTGGCCTTTGCACATTCAGCCAGCAGCTCATCGGGGTCAATTTCCTGGTGAAAATTGTACCATGTGCTATAGATTGGTTCGAGGGCAACCTCGGGAACGGGCATGAGTTGCTTGCGCCCCATTTCTTCTTCCCACCAGTGGCCGGTGTCCGTCAGTGCTTCGCAGTAGGTACGGGCGCTGAGATCGATACGAAGGTGGCCGATGTATTCGCGCAACGGTTCACAACCTTCGTTGAACAATTCTACACGGCAGTAGAGGAGATTGTCTTCTTCGCGCACTGGAGCTGCCAACCTGGCGGTGTTGGTAGCATCTGACCAGGCAAAGGTGAGGCGATTTTCGTCATTATGACCAAAGACGCTGATGGCCGGTGCGTTGACGGAGAGGCGGCTCTCAAGGTCCGCTTCTTCCCAATCCGCACGCAGGCGTTTTTCGTAGAGAGCACCGGAAGACCATACCCCCTTTACGTTGATCGCCGCCTGGGTCCAGCGAATGCTGAAAGGAGGCGGAACGGCCGCTTCGGCGGCAGTGAGCCGCAGTTCAAAAATACTCATGTCGCCTGTTTCCTCAAGCAGGGCAAAGGAGGTGGAGAAAGGACCGGTATCTCCAACAATAATAGGAGTAGTCGACATGGTGGCAATAGTTTGGTTGCCCGATATCATAATGGTGATAATTTCAGGTTGAGAACATTTAGGTCAAATCTAAAAACGGGACCCTCCTTTATTTACCAGAGGGTCCCGCACTTCACTAAAAAGTAGATAAAACTAGTTAAAAGGCGAAAAACTAATCTTAGTAACCCGGATTCTGGGTCATATTAGGGTTAGCGTCGATCTCGCTCTGTGGAAGCCACACCAGCTCATGCTTGTTGGCCTGGAACACCCCACCACTAAGGCTTTTCGGGTTGCTGCCGTGGAGAGAATTGGCACCGAGGTAATCATCGGCCAGCCCCCAGCGAACGAGATCAAAGAAGCGATGGCTCTCGCCAGTCAGTTCCAATACACGCTCATCGATGATGGCCTGACGAACGGTTGCCTGGTCCAGGTCTCCGTCCAGCTCCTCAACCTGGGCACGCTCCCGTACCTGGTTGATCAGGCTGATGGCGGCGGACTGAGAGCCGCTTTCGTTTTGCGCTTCGGCCAGCATCAGCAGCACATCAGCGTAGCGGATGATGCGCCAGTTGTTACCTACGTTTGCGCCAAGGAATTGTACTTCATCGCGGGTACCTAGGTCCAGGCCCGCATACTTCTTCGTGAAAATGGCTTCCACACCATCATTGTTAGCAACGCCGATGTCACCCTCGAAATCTTCGAGGAAAGGAAGGTCCCCGTAACCTGTGGAGCCCTCGTAATCATAAGCCAGGGTAGCGTTACGACGGACAGTTTCCCCGTTGGCTTCAAAGAGATCTTTCACCCAGCTGTTGATAAAGTGGCTTTGGTCAGGGCTTTTGGTGGGTGGCGCATAATCGATGTGGTAGGTACCGAGATTACCAACGCCGGCAACATCCGTTCCCCAGGCGAAGTTGGCATTTCCGAGGTACTGTAGTGAGAAGACTTCTTCTTCGTTGAATTCATTCGTCACCCCAAAGTTTTCCTCATAGCGATCAGCAGGAAGCAGGCTGTAGCGGCCGTCCGTGATGCGGTTAAAGGTCGTCACGGCCATTTCCCACTTCTTCTGGTAAAGCTGTGTTTTACCCAGTAGGGCGATGGCAGAACCGGAGGTAGGCCGGCCTTTATCGTTATCGGACCAGTTATCGGGCAACAGGTCAGCCGCCTGATTAAGGTCAGCTTCGATCTGTGCGTAAACGGCAGAAGGATCAGCCTGTGAGGGGAAAAGTTCCTCGTCTGTTTCCGGTGTCTTGATTACCAGTGGGATGTTGCCATAGAGGTGCAAGAGGTACCAGTAATCAAAGGCACGCATGAAGTAAGCCTGCCCCAGGATTTCGTTCCGGGCGCTGGTATTGGTCACATTTTCCTCATTGACATTTTCCAGGATGGAATTGGCCCGGAAGATCGATTTGTACATCTCCTGGTAAGGCTCCGTTGCCCAACGGGAAGTACCGGGGCCGCCCTGAAAGGTAGACATTGTGGTATTCACGCCAAATGGACGAATATTGAAAACATCAGAGCGCAATATCGCACCGGTGTGTACGATTCGCCCCCAGAAGAAAGTGTTGGCGATCGGGTGGAACATGCCATTGACGGCCAGCCGGGCGTCATTCTCGTTCTGCCAGAAGTTAGGCGCGGACACCTGGTTGGTGTTTACCTGGCTCAAGGAATCCTCCGCACAGGAGGTAGGTAAAAACAATGTCAGGCACAGCAACGCGACACTGAAGAAGGACAGTTTTATGTACTGTTTCATGATTAGTTAATTTGAATAGTTAAGCACTTTTCGGAGGGGCGCGGACGCAGGATGCAAATCCACACCCCTTCGGAAAGCAATGGAAGGGTTGACTAGAATCCGGCCTGTACGCCAAACATAAAGGTGCGGTTCAGTGGGTAAGCCCGTACGTCAAGGCCACGTGCCAGCAGCGGGTTGGCGTTTCCGGCCCGGCCACCTGTGGCAGAGGAAATGTCGGGGTTGTACCCCGAATATCCGGTAAGGGTCATCAGGTTCTGTGCCGTAACGAAGAGACGAAGGCTACCTAACCAGTTAACGTTATCAGTGCCTAGCGTATAGCCCAATTCAAGCGTCCGGAGGCGCAGGTAGGAACCATCTTCAACGAAGAAACTGGAAGGAGCACGGTTCTCGGCCTGGTCCAGTGTGGTAGCGCGGGGGATGTCGGTATTAGTATTTTGTGGCGTCCAGCCATTCAGTACATCGGTGAGCTTGTTATCATCTGCCCAGAAGATGTTGTAGAACTTATTTACGTTGTAAATCTCATTACCCTGGCTACCCTGAAAGACTACGCTAAAATCGAGAGCACCTTTGGAGCCCGTGAAATTAAAGCCGTAGAGGAAGTCAGGAGTCGGATCACCAAGTACCGTCTGGTCCTCACCATTAATGACACCGTCTCCGTTAAGGTCGCGGCGGATGAAATCCCCCGGAGAAACCAGCGAACGGCGTGCAGCATCGTCCCGAATGTTGGGGTCGCTGTCGATAGCAGCCTGGTCAGCGTAAACACCATCAGTGATAAAGCCAAAGTACACACCAGGAGCTTCACCCTCAATGAAACGGTTAACCACCGTAGCATCTTCCGAAATGGAGGGCCCCGTCAGTGGGTTAGGCAGGGCCGTAATTTCACTGTTAAATGCCGTGAAGTTAAAACTGAAGTTGAGCTTAAAGTCGCCGGTATTAATGGCGCGGTAAGTTCCATCGAATTCAAAACCAGTGTTCTTGATCCCGGCAGCATTCTGGAATACGGGCAGGGCCGTTCCGGAAGAAGCGGGGAGGCGAACGCCAACGAGTACGTCGGATACGTCTTTGATGTAGTATTCGGCCGTGAAAGAGAGGCGGTCATCCCACATACCTACGTCAACACCAACGTTGGAGGTTTTGGACGTTTCCCACTTAATGTCCGGAGACACCAGCTGGGTCTGAGCAAAACCAGGAACAATGGCACCACCGAAAGAGGTAGGAGAGGTAATTCCGAGTGTAGGTTGGAAAGCGTAATCCGGAATATTCTGCGCCCCCAATTCACCGTAACCAGCCCGCAGTTTCACGCGGTTGATGGTTCCTCTGGAATTCCAGAAGTCTTCCTGGCTGAGGTTCCACCCCACGGAGAAGGAGGGGAAGTAACCTACCCGGTTTGACTCGGCAAAGCGGCTGGAAGCATCCCGGCGCAGCGTGGCCGAGAAAAGATACTTACGGTTAAGGCTGTAGTTCACCCGGCCGAAGAAAGACTGTAGTACGCTGGTGTTATTCACCCCAAGTACTGCGAGTACATTGGCGGGGTCAAGTGCCTGACCGGACTGGATGTCGTTACCGGGTGTATTCTGCCCCTGGATACCGATACTGTTGAAGGTCTGGCGTTGAGCGGTGGCACCAATTACGGCATCAATGCGGCTGTTTACGCCGATGTCCCGGTTGTAGCTCAGCGTAGGTTCTACCTGCGTTTGTACGGCTTCTGAGCGAAGATCATTGAGGTCGTTTTCGTCATTGCGGTTCACCGTAGCGTCCGAATTAGACATGAAGTAGGTTGGCGAGAACAAGAAGCTGCGCCCGTTCACGTAATCGAGGCCCAGGTTCAGCCCGGCCGTAAGGCCATCCGCCAGCTCGTAAGAAAGGTTCAGGTTACCGAGGATGGTTCTGCGGGTGTTCTGGTTTTCTTCCAGCGTAGCCAGGGCATAATCGTTGTATCCACCAAAGTTGTGGTCATCGAAATTGGGAGCCTCAAAGCCGCCATCATTCTCTGGAACGTTCAGGCGGAGGTGTGGTGCTGTAGCACCATCAAAGCCGAACCAGTTGTTGGTTTGGGTCTGGCTCTGTGCGAGACCGAGAGATTCGGTAATTTTCAGTTTACCAAGCTTGAATTCGCTGTTGGCCCGAAGGTTAACCCGATTGAAGTCAGACCCGACCAGAATACCGTCCTGATCGAAATAATTACCACTGATGTAGTATTTGGAGTTCTCATTACCGCCGCTTACGGACAGTCCGTAATCGAGTACCGCACCGCTGTTTAAGCTCAAATCCTGCCAATCAGTATTGACCCCTCCGTTACTAAAGGAAAAGCCAGTATTATCATTTTCTTCCAGTTGGTTTCGGTACTGGGCAAACTGATCACCATCCAGAAAATCAAGTGTCCGGGCCGGGGCATCGATTCCGTTACGGATGTCAAGGCTGATGCTCGGGGTTCCGTCACTGGAACCACGCTTGGTGGTTACGAGTACAACTCCGTTGGCAGCCCGGCTACCGTAGATGGCAGCGGCGGAAGCATCTTTGAGAACTTCGATGGACTTGATGTCTTTCGGATTCACAAAGTTCATATTGTCCGCAAAGGTTCCGTCAATAACGTAAAGTGGGTAAGAGTTCGTCAAAGAACTTACGCCACGCACAAAGACGTTCGTTGCGCCACCGGGCTCACCACCGTTGTTCTCTACTTGTACACCAGACAGTTTACCCTGGAGGGCTGAAGTAGGGTTGCCGGCCACGATGGCCGTTAGCTCTTCGCCGCCAATTTTAGCCACGGAGCCCGTAAGATCACTCTTACGAACAACACCGTAACCAATAACAACTACTTCTTCCAGCAGCTCAGCATCGCCCGCCAGTACGACATCAATACTACGCTGACTACCCACCGTAATTTCTTGGGTGGAATAGCCCGTATAGCTGAATATCAGTATTGTTTCTTCACCAGGCACCGTCAATTCATAGTTGCCATCATAATCAGTCACCGTACCAGATGATGTCCCCTTTACGAGAATGTTTACACCGATAAGTGGTTCTCCGTCAGCATCACTAACATTACCCGTTACCGCCTGGGCGACCAACATCATCGGAAGGCCAAGAAGAAATAGCAGGGAAAATAGTACGCGAAGTACGGGTGCCGGGGCTTGCCCCGATGGATTCCGGCAGTCATGCCGGGGTTTGAATAATAACCTTCTCATAGTACTTTTACATTATTTACACATTCTATAATCAGGCCCGTCTTTACCGTCTCGCCAAAGATCAGAGGCGGGCTGTTTTCATTTTTGGTGGAATTCAGAAAGAATTCCGGTCGATGAAAACCGTAGGAATTGTTATTCGCTTCGGTTTTCGTTCCAGTACAAATCTCGCAGCAACCTCGGCCATCTGGCCGAAATCCGTTGACCAGGTGGATATCCCACCGTGTACTATTTTTTTGATGCGGCTTTCATTGTGAGATAGGATACCGATGTCCTCCCCTAATACAAACCCACGATCGATACAATCCTCCAGTAAAGACCAAAGGTCATTGTCACCGATGGTCAGATAAAGCACATTTTTTTCCAGCGTACCGGAAGCATACCGATCGTGTATTTTTAGTTGAATACGGTTCAGCGTAGAGAAACGCCTGCAGGCTGACAGTATCTCTTGTGGATAAGCCGCCTCAGCATCCTGCCGGAAGAAGACCTCAACGCGGCGATACTTACTGATCCGGTCAAGCTTGCTGCTCAAGATGGCAAAAGTGGATTCTTCGAATTCCTGGATCACGTGGGCTTTGTGCTCACTAATATTTATGTAGCGGTCAATCAGCAGCAGCCGGTTTTCCATCAACTGACCCAAAATTTTCGGAACCCTGCGGTCTACAATCGGTGCCACTACATAAAGGCCGTAGCGGCCGGATACTTTAGAGACGATGTCTTCAAAAACAGCCAGATTGTTGTGATGGAAAAAAGTATCCACCTGAACGTTTTCTCCAACACTCTGCCGGAATACATTATAGAACACCTCCTGAAAGGGGCGGAACTCATACATGACCAGGGCCACCCGCACGGTTTGATCAACGGACTCGGTACTGACAAAAAACCCCCGTCGGTTCCGGCTTTCCACCAGCCCGCGGTCTTTTAATTCGCCGTAAGCCTTATCAATCGTCTTGCGGGCAAAACCCAATTCATTAGACATTTGGTTGATCGAAGGAAGCATCTGCCCCCGCTCCACCAACTGGTCTTCGATGGACATAAGGACGCCCTTCACGATTTGCTCGTGCTTAGACAGGCGGGCCACGCCGGAAAACTCCCTTATTCTATCGTAGATGTCGACCATTAAGTTTCAATATCAGGCTGTGCTACTGCAAACGCATCTGTGCTACACTATGCTAGCCTACTATCAAAAGTACAGAATTAATCTATTGTTTACATCTTTTTCACCTTTTTTTTCTAGTGCATGACAAAACTATGTTTTTCCTATGTGCAGGAATGGGCGCCATGTCATTGCCGACAGCTACGTCCCAGTCCCCGTCGTTGTCCGGGTCCGCCAGTTCGGTAGCGTAGGTAGTGGCCCGGTCGGTTCCCAGCTTACGTTCGACGGTAAAGATGCCCCGGCCGTTGTTCACGAATACGCGATTCTGTCCGGGCCAGTGGCGACCATTGGCCACCAGGACGTCGGCATCACCATCTCCGTCAATATCTCCGCAGGAGACCGAAGCAGTTCGCTCAGCCTAGGTACCGAGAATGAGCCGGCCGCTGGCCTGCATTTTAAGCTCCTGGGCGGTGCTGGCAAGGGAAAGCAGGCAGCAGAGGGTAAATAGGCTTGTTCGCATAAAATGTAAGGTAGGTTGTAATGCGCAATGGACCTCCTCGCTACAAGCAGGAGTGTGTATAACAAAATGCACGGACGAGCTGATTCTACCTGTCCTAACTCCTTAACCAGCATTCAGCGGACAGCATACAGGCTGTATTGCACTGAATGCTGTCCGCTGAAATTCTTATCGGTGAAGGTTCGTACGGCACCTGGTTATACGCACCAAGCAGGAAGATGATTCAATAAATTTTACTATCCCACAGCATCAAAACGCCTGCCGGGTATCTTTATCTTATTCACTCCACCCCCACCACCACCCGCCGGTTCAGCGCCCTCCCCTCCTCCGTGGCATTATCGGCAACGGGCCCGGCCTCGCCGAGGCCGAGGGCGACGAACTCCAGCGCATCGGCATTGGGTAATTGCTTACGGAGGTAGGCGATGACGGCCTCCGCGCGGCGGAGGGAGAGGCGGCGGTTATAGCTTGCGGTACCACGGTCATCGGTGTACCCGGTAACGGTGATTTTGCGGGGAGGGTGTTGCCGGAGGGTGCTTAGCAGAGCGTCCAGGGAGGCGTGGGCCCTGGTCTGTAATACGGGAGAATCGTGGGCGAAGAGGGCGGCGGCGGAGAGTTCAACCGTGGCTATTTCCTTGGTGACCGGCCCCAGGTAATTTGCGCGGAACGCCAGGCCGAGGAGGTTGAGGTAGGCGTTGAAGTACCAGACCTTGACGGGATATTCTCCGGGGAGAAGCGATACAGTATCCCGCAGGGCGCGCCATTGGTGCGGGCGGTCGTTGTCGATGAGCAGAGAATCATTTAGCCAGAAGCTCGAACCGTCGTCGCTGGCCAGGATGAATTCGTATTGGCCGGCGGAATCGATGGTCAGGGTGGAGGTGAGCAGGCAGCCGAACTTGTCTTTGCGGTCAATGCCAGGGAGCCCCTCATCGGTGTGGCGGGGCAGGAAATTCAGTTCGGGCCAGACGACGGTGGTGATGAGCGGGCAGCGCTCCAGTGTATCGGGCATACCGTAGCGGAGGGAGGCCTTGCTTAGCTCGTAGACGGGACCCCGGAAGGCCGTGAACGTCTGGGCGGCAAGCGAAAAGCATAATAAGGTGAGGGGTAATAACAGGAAGGTGCGCAAGGGTTCTTTGGGTTAGGGTGTTGTGTATTGCTGTAATTCTTCGCAACAGTCTCTACTCTCATAGCTCGCAATAGCTTCGTAGCACAGGCTGCGGCTTTAGCCGTAGTAAGGCCGTCCAAAAAAAATGTTGTGCTGTTGGTTCATTAAGCAGAACCTCCTGCGTTTAGAGCGAGCCTGCATTTAACATTACGCCCGCCAAATTTAAGCCAGCCTTTAGAACTAAACGGAGAATTCAATGCATCTTTAGCCAGTACATAGAAAACTCCGTCCCATGAACAGACATTGCCTCACCCTGCTCTTTTTAACCTTCCTTTGCACCTGCGCCAGCGCCCAACGCATGCTCCCCTTCAGCGCGGTGCCCGACATGGTGGAAGAGGTGTACGAGAACATCCAAGACCATCATCCCATTGGGTTTACGGAGGACGGGAAAGCACGGCTTTTGGCGGCGCGGACGCAGGTGCAAAATTTTATGTCAAGCGCAAGGTTTGCCGACTCTATAAAACTACGGGACTTTACTCAGCTGGTAGCCCCCTTGCAGGAAGCCACCCAGTGTGGCCACCTCATCCTGGAGCCTCATTTTGATTCGCTGACCAACCAGCTCGTAAAGGAGACCAAATTTCCGCTCAGCATGATGAAGACCGACGATGGTCGCTTCATCCTGCTGAAGGGTTTTAGGACAAGCACCGATTCACTCCTGCCCGCCACCGAAATCACCGCCGTCAACGGTGAGCAATTAGCTCCCCTAATTGATGGTATGGCGGTCTTCTCCGGCCTCAATGATGCGGGCAATATTACCGCCACCCGTGCGGGGGTAGCCCGCTATTTCCCTATTTATTACCAGCGTCATTACGGGCCGCAAACCAAACTTACCCTCACCCTTGCGGATGGATCAGCGCGAACGTTACTTCCCACTCACCGCCCCTGGGTCAACCCCAAGAAAAAGGTTACCCCCATCGCAGAAACCATCACCTTCCGCTGGGCTGATGACGGGGAAACCGGTATTCTGGACATCAGAAGCTTCACTAATCGAAAATTTAAAGACGGCAACTATTTCAAGTTCATCAACCGCGTTTTCGACAGCCTGAAAACAGCGGGTACTGACCAACTGATTATCGACTTGCGCAATAATACGGGAGGCTCCAGCGGGCGCATCACCCATCTGTTTACCTACCTTTCGGAGGGAAAATTTCACTTTGCCGATCGCATTGTGCTCACCGGCCCGGCCAGGGCACAGCCGGGGGAATCTGACAAAGACCTCAGGCGCCGGCAAAATGGTGCCCTGAGCAAGCATGGCCGTAAGGTGCAGCGCGTGCTCGGCAAGCCCATGAAGCCCCGCAAGGCAAAAAAGCGCTACGGAGGGAAAGTAGTGGTACTCATCAACGAAGTCACCTTCTCCGCCAGCGGCATGTTCGCCCGTTATGTACAGGGCTCCGGCAGGGGGAAGCTGGTGGGTGTCACCGCCGGGGCCTCGGCGGGCGTCACTTACGGTGGCAGCAGCCGTAAAAAGCGGCTGTTCATCGGCCCCAACGAGGAATTCGAGATGAAGATCAACAACATCTCCCTCCAGCTACCCTACGCCACGGAGGGGAACGTTACGCCCGACGTACTCGTGCCCGTTACTGAGTCGGCCCTGCGGGCCGGACGGGATGAACAGCTGGAGCGGGCATTGAAGGTGGTGGAGGGGATGGATATGCGATAAGTGGTATTTGATATTTAATTTTACCCACCCCTAAAAAGTCGTGCTGCTAAGGCTAATGGCGCGCTACTTGAGCGCCTCAAACAATGACCAATGCCGTTATTTCTACTGCCAAAGAACGCCTGCAGGAACTTTCTGCGCGGGCGATCGCCGAACTGACAAAAGTCCTCCTCGATTCCATGGCCATCCCACGTGCATTAAATGAGGATGACTCCTTACACACCGTAAAATCCCGCGACTGGACGAGCGGGTTCCACCCTGGTAACAGCTTCGGCGGCTTCCCGAACGGATTTGAGATCGACGTGACGATTATTTACGCGGAGTATTATTATGTGGAAGCGCTGCGGCGGCGGGTGGCGATAGATTGATAGCGCGAATCAAGGCTAAGTAACAAATTCCTGTAATCGCGAAATTTGTCGACGGTTCCGGACAAGATTGAAATGCGATTAAAAATTCCGGAGTGGTAGCATCGGGTGCAAGTTTCTCTCGCGAAAGAGAAATGCCATCGTAAAACTCCCGTAACAAGGCAGTCTTACTGTTCCAGACAGACGCTGGGCAGGTTATCTTTGCTGCCCCATAAAGGACACTATATGTCAGCCAGTAGCCTACGTAAGATTTTCGAACAACGCATTCTTGTACTCGACGGAGCCATGGGCTCCCTCATCCAGGGGTATGGGCTGACGGAAGAAGACTACCGAACGGGCTATTTCGAAGATCACCCCAGTGACCTGAAGGGAAACCATGACTTGCTGGTGCTGACGCGGCCCGACGTGATCCGCGAAATCCACGAGCAGTACCTGGAAGCGGGGGCTGACATGATCGAGACCAACACCTTCAGTGGTACAACCATTGCGCAGGAAGACTACGGCACCCAACACATCGTGTACGAGATGAACGTGGCTGCCGCAAAAGTGGCCCGGGAAGCAGCAGATAAATTTACCGCAAAAAACCCGGCCAAGCCCCGCTTCGTCGCCGGAGCAGTTGGCCCCACCAACCGGACACTGAGCATCAGCCCCGACGTAAACGACCCTGGCTACCGCGCCATCACCTTCACGGAACTGGCCGACGCCTACTACACACAAATCAAGGGGCTGGCCGACGGAGGCTCTGACCTCATCCTGATCGAGACCATCTTTGACACCCTCAACGCCAAGGCCGCGCTCTTTGCGCTGGAAAAAGTCAGGGGCGAGCTTGATCGCGAGCTGCCGGTCATGATTTCCGGCACCATCACCGACGCCAGCGGCCGGACGCTGAGCGGGCAGACGGTAGAGGCATTCTACATCTCCGTTGCGCACGCCGCCCCGCTCTGCGTCGGCCTCAACTGTGCGCTCGGCGCACAGGAGATGCGCACCCATCTGGCGGCCCTCAGCCGGGTAGCGGAGTGCAACGTGCATGCCTACCCCAACGCCGGCCTGCCCAACGAGATGGGCGAGTACGACCAGGATGCCGATGAGATGAAAGACTACATCCGCGACTTCGCCGCCAGCGGGATGGTGAACCTCATCGGTGGCTGCTGCGGCACCACACCGGAGCACATCCGTCAGATGGCACGCGCAGTGGAAGGGCTGAAGGCACGCGCCATCCCTACCCTTCCCGGATATTCTACTTACTCCGGCCTCGAGCCATTGGTGGTTCGCCCCGAGACGAACTTCATCAACGTCGGGGCGCGCACCAACGTTACCGGCTCCCG
>ENA-ORXT01002035-ORXT01002035.1-marine-metagenome-genome-assembly--contig:-NODE-2035-length-25369-cov-4.536257_pt1 | contig 25369 bp, 23 predicted proteins | sample MGYA00237868_ERZ511482 | MGnify/ENA metagenome assembly ERZ511482
ACCGAACGCCCTGGCGAAATAAAAACTGGGCAACCTAAAGGTAAACGTTTAGGGTTGGTGCGGACCAAATGTAGCTAAAAGTTTACATGTAGGCCATTTGCGTACAGCGTTAATTGGCGAAAGCTTAAAACGAACTTATAGACTTGCCGGCTATGACATTACCAGCGACGTTCATTTAGGCGACTGGGGTCTGCCAATGGGCCAACTTATAGCCGCTATTGAAGACAGCTCACCAGAGCTTGAATACTTCAACGATAATCATGAAGGCGGATACCCTAAAGAGTCACCGGTGACAGCAAATGATCTTGAGACTCTATACCCTCAAGCTTCTAAAAGATGTAAAGACGACGAAGAGTTTGCTGAAAAGGCTCGCCTAGCAACAGTTAAACTTCAAGAAGGTCACCCTGGCTACAGAGCACTTTGGAAACACTTTAGAAATATCTCGGTTGACTCACTCCGTGATAGTTATAAAAGTCTTGGAGTTGAATTTGATCTTTGGCTGGGTGAAGCATCAGTTTCTGACCGAACAGTTGAGATGATAGATCGTATTAAAAAATCTGGTGCTACTAGTGAAAGCGACGGTGCATTAATTATTGATGTAACCGAAGCTGACGATAAAAATGAGATGCCTCCCTTGATGCTTCTAAATTCACGAGGTGGATTAACGTATGCAACCACAGACTTAGCAACCATTGATGAAAGGGTTCAAGATTTCAAAGCTGACAAGATGGTTTATGTTGTCGACAACCGCCAAGCTCTGCATTTCCAACAAGTATTCAGGGCTGCAAAAAAATCGGGATTAGCTCCTGAAGACAAAATACTGATTCATGCCAGCAACGGAACCGTAAACGGCCCAGATGGTAAACCTTTAAAAACACGTGATGGAAACCTTCCTAGTTTCAATAATTTAGTTACAGAATCACAAAGCCTAGCCCTAGAGCAGTTGAACGAAAATAATCTTGCCCAAGACTATGACGAAGAGGAAAGAAACACGATCGCAAGCCAAGTTGGTGCTGCCGCACTCGCCTATGGGGAGCTATCCAACCACCGTACAACTAATTACAACTTTGACTTAACCAGGTTCACACAACTACGCGGCCAAACAGGACCTTACTTGCAGTACGTGGCTGTGCGCACAAAGTCGACACTTAACAAAGCGGCAGACAAAGAAATGCATGCTTCAGATTTTATAGAACCAAGCCACGATTCAGAACGAAGTTTAATTCTCGCTCTTCTTGGTTTGCCAGAAGTTATTGAAAGATGTATTGATACTAATTCGCCAAACGTTATTGCAGAATATACCTACGAATTAGCTTCGGCCTTTAACCAGTTCTATGACCAGTGCCACATAATAACTGAAGAGAATGAAGCGATAAGAGGGTCTTGGTTATCATTAGTTGAATTAACACAGCAGACTTTAGAAACGCTGCTTAAGCTACTTTGCATACCTGTACCTGACAGGATGTAGATAAGACTAACTAAACAAAGGTTCTTGGGGCAGTAGGCCCCAACAACCTTTCATGCGCCTATTAATTTTTTTAGAATCAGTTACCCGACTTCAACCCCTTGCGATAAATCTTCGGCTCTAGTCAATAATTGCAGGAGACCTGCCAACTTCTCATCAGTATCAATTTCATTTGTACTTTGAGGATTTGGAATTACGATTGTCTCACAGGTCTTGAAGCCTTCTTCTGTGATTTCCGCATTTTCATCATCAAATGGTAATTTATATCGATAGTTGAGTCCACGGTATCCATAATCATCGTCATTATAAAGTTCGTAATAAGTTTCAGCCCTACCAATCTCTCCAAAGGTAACTACATCTAAAAGAACTGGAAAGCTATCTTCATAATAAACGGTCATGGCAGACCCTTCAGTGCTTTGAAAGATATCTGATGTATCAAACTCCAAAGCTGTCAAAGTTTCTCTATCCAAATTTGAAACTCGATCATAGTCTTCTTCGCAGACAGCCAACTCTTGTTCTGATATATCCGAAACACTCTCAACAACTTCTACCGTTTCTTCAAAATTCGAAACTTCAATTACCTCGATAACATCATTTTCAAAGTTGTTAAATTTCTTTATTGTTTCACCAGTTTCGATATCAAGAACAAGAGCACTACTAACACTGGCACCATCTCTGGTTAGAACTAGAACATGCTTTCCCAGTCCAGCTAAGCTGCCAGGTTTTTCGATACTCCACAACTGATTTCCAGTTTCACCGCTAACCCCAACAATACTATTGCTAGTTTCGTACACTAGAATTCCTTCTACCGAAGCTTCATAGTTAATGATTGAGTCACCCTCGATTAAAGATACGCCATCAAGGTTTTCAATATTGGTGATGACCCCATTTGGATCATAAAAGGTCGTTATACCGTAATTTACATTTCTAATTTTATAGCTAGAAATTTTATTATCAGAATACGAAATTGTTGTTATATTCTCAACAACATCAACATCAGAAACAGTTTCTTCATCTGTGCAACTTTTAGAACTAAACGGTAACTCAAATTCATCAACTCCTGGATACTGATCATTTGTAAAAGCACTCCTGTCTTCAAACCATATCTTTATAAAGGAATCAAGCTTTTCGATCGCAACTGGTTCAGTACCATCGAGGTAATCGGTGGGGCCATCACAAGCTGGCAACCCATTAAAATCTCGCACCAAAAACGAATCTGAAACAAAATAACCGTCTATTAGTTCACCCATATCTGTGAGTGCATTTGTGCCAGCACTATCTACGACATAAACAAGTTCAGATGGTTCTGCCTCATCTGTTTGATATATGTAAGCTTCAGCTCCTAAGGCATCTAATAGGCTCAGGTTTATTTTGTCTTCTTCACCTGTTGTATCTATTGAAGCTATCTGACTATCGCCATTATTCTGAACATAGGACCATATCCCTATGCCTAGAATTGAGAATATAATTAAACCCGCCGCAATTGTGAACATTGATCTTGAATTACTTAATTTATTTTCTGTCATGCCTATTTGACCGACAACTCCATGTTCCATCTCCACGTTTTTTGAATTTTCGTGTTCTGTAACCATTTCTTCAAATTCTTGCCAAAAACCAGCTGAAGGCTTCGGCGTTGAATTTTTAAAATCTTTACCAAAGTTTTCTATATTCATATCAACCCCTGCTTTGCTAACTTCTTTTTAAGTCTTGTCACCTTTGAGGCAACAGTACCTCTAGCCATTCCCAACATCTCTGCTGTTTCATCAAAACTTAGCTCTAAACCATAAATTGACATAAGTAATGTTCTTTGCTCTGGCTCAAGAATTTTAAACAATTCATTTAGCGAAGTTTTACCTATTACTACATCGTCCAAAGAAATAGAGTCTGTTATATCAATCGAATCTACATCTACATGGCGGCGACGTTTTTCATATTCAAGATAATTTAATGAGCTTCTGTAGCAAATACTGTACAGCCAAGTTTTGAACGAAGATTTTCCTTGAAACCCACCAAGATTTTTTAAAGCTTTTTCGTAACTTATCTGCATAACGTCGTTTACGTCAGCTTCGTTTCCCAAGACACTCCAAGCAACAGGGCGTAACTCTGGATCGTATGTGCGAACTAAAAATGCAAACGATTTTAAATCACCATAAACAACTAATTTCTCAGCTTCTTCAATATTTGAGAAAAAACGCACCTTCATATATTAACTTAGACAGCTGAAATGAAGCTATATATCCATGTAAATCAAATTTTTTAGAGTAAGTCTAAGCCATCTCTTATAACCAGCTGAGCTGCCGGTAGAATAGTAGTGGCGGCAAAATGGCGGAACAAGATTCTCAGATAAAAATAGAGCGATTTATAGCGCTTAAACGAGCCGAATTACTAAGCGCTCTTGCAGGTGTCACTGAATCAAAATCTCCAGATAGTTGGGAACAAAGCTCTGAAGTTAAAATGTTGCAGTTTCTTTTTCACAGAAGACTTTATCCTACCGCCACCATTCAAAGGGTTTCGTACGAAGCATTTCAACTAGCATTGCTGAAATTACCACCTCAGCACAAAGCTTTAATAGAACAAACAGTTCAAAATACAAGCTGGCGTGAGGCTCAAGGCGTTTCACTATTCGCACTAGATTTATTAGTCTCAACGATACTCAATATCGATTTGGGTTTACCCGAAGATTGGGAAAGGGTACGCCATGTCCTTGTCCCACTCGGGCCTCATAACAGTTTTGCGCCTTCTAACCCGTATAGAATAGCTTCGGCCCTTTCTCAAATCTCAAACCCCGAAACCTTGATAAGTTTTTGCCGTATGCCTAGAGGGCGAGAACGAGAACAGCTTCACACAGAAGACATCCGGCAAAAACTTAAGGAATTTTATGAAGCTTTGTTATGCAATGAGTTTGAAGTATATGATTTCTCAAAAAAACTACTAATAGGTCTGACCGAAGAACAATGGCAACAAATTGAAGATCTATTTAGAGTTCTCAGAGCTGCAGGACAAACCAATCCTGAACTGACAAGATTTATTCATCTCCCAAAATTATCAGACAAAAAAATTACTACTGGAATAATACAATCCCGCCAAGCAGCAATAAGAGGCTTGATAAGTCTAAAAGCAAATGAGGGTAAAGCATTCCTTGAAGCTTTCTGCCAGCCTTACTCCCCATATATTAATAGGAATACAAATATTCACAGACGATCATTCGGTCTTCTAGACCAGCAACAATTTGAATGGAAAACCAAAGAAGATGAGCAATCTTTTGATGTCTTGCTTAGAATCGCCGAAGCAACTTTAGATGTCCCAGCACTCGGCACATCTACTACTAGCAATGATCAAATGCCACTTCACATTATTGAGGAAGCAAAAAAATGGCCTGAGGTTGACTTAGAAACTACACCAACTTTAGAGAATTTATCGGATCTAAGACTCGGGTTTATTAAAGAACCTAAAAGAGTTGTAGCAAAAATTGAAGCTCTACTTGCTGAAATTGACGTTGGAGAACCAAGATGGCTAAGAGATTTAGAACCTACGACACAAGCACCTCCTTCTTACAACCCTGATCATTTGCTTGCTTTTGAAGCTATGAATTTGATACGTATGATCGTACGAAGAGACGCTGAATTAACAGAAGGTAGCATAAATTCACGACTAGTTGAAAGACTCTGGACTAACGGCTTGCTAGATTGCAGCTTTGACCCTACTGATGAATTAGTTCATGTATTAGACCTCGAGAAAGCCGCAATCTCACCAGAATTTGAGCTAATAGATATAGAAACCGCAATAGCTTCGGAAAAAAAGAAACTAGCTGTACTAAAAAATCGGTTTGTTAGAATAAGTAAAAATCAAGCGGAGATTAATGAAGCAATTAGAAACCTATTCTGGCTAACACATTTAAAGATCCGTTATGAACAACTGGCGAGAACAAAGCGTCGGCTAAAAAATCACGATAACTCGTTCACAAATGTCACAATTGAACAAGCTGGAGAAGATGAAAACAAAACGGTAAGAGTTAGGTTATCTACAACTGGTGAACGCTTAACTTTAACAACACAACAATTCGAAAACCATCCAGACTTTAAAACATGGTCGATAGAAGACGCTATTAGAGTTGACAACGCAAAAATCGAGCATAGAGACAACCCTTTCACTTCACTTACCAGTGAACAGAGACTAGAGAATCTGCATGCTTTTTCTGAAGCAGATCCAAGCGTTGAATTAGACTCTTTAGCCACAGCTTCGACAGCTAAAGGGCCCTCGCTAGCTAGGGTTTCTGATCGATTCGAATACTTTTTTATTGACACAAGATTATTTGTAAATAAATCGTACTTCCTGGCAATGCTTGTATCATTAAACCTTGAACATAAGCTCGATGATCTATTAACACTACTAAAGCCAGAAGGTGTATCTAATTCAGATGAAATTGAATTAGAGCTGCTAAACGAGGCTGATGTAGATGAATGGCATGTTTACAAACATGAGCTTGAGGGCTATGACATATCACCATTCATGTTTACTTATTTGAGAAGAAGAACCTCAGACCTTGAACAAATGAAACAAGCAATAAAAAGAATAACCGAGACACGGTCAACGGTCGGAAGACACATCGACACTGATGCTGCTAAAGCGTTTGCTACGTTCATGTCAGTGGCCCCAAATGCAATTTCAACTTGGGACATAATTATCAACCAGATAAAAACTCTAAAGTCTAAGCCGGTTACTACTTTGCTTCCAGAATTCGAAATTGGAACTCATCTCTATAGGAAAAAACAATTATTAGAGTGTGCTTGGATTCTAATAGCCTTGGATTACCTAGAAGGTGAGAACCGGTTTGAAGATCAACTCCTTTTTGGTATTGGGGGTAAAAACGGGCTAGATATGCCTTATCGGAACTGGAAATACGAAATTTTAGCTGATGAGTTGATGGTTTCTGTTAATTGGTTAAAAACAAATGGAATACCAACCGATGCTATACCTGTACATTACATTGCTGAGGCCGTCGACCAGTTCGAAAAAGCCTTTTTTTATAGCACTTTATTAATAGGTGATGAAGGTAATGAAGCGGATGTGATCCATGGAATAAGGGCTAACTTAAGAGGGGCAATACATAAAAACCCAGACAAGTTTGCTTCAGATCCACATGCTAGAGAATGGCGGCATTTCACAAGGTTTGATCGGCTACGGTTCCGAGAAATATTGAAGATCGAATATTCGCCCGATATTTTAGCAAAATTAAGAACTCCATATCCTGAACACGTCCAGTTCGGAAATTTCCCTTTGGAAATTAAAGTATCTTTCAATGCAGATTTTGAAACCGAGAAAGCTTGGGTTGAATGGTGTAACCAGACCAGCGATAGTTTGTTAATTTATGCTGGAGCACCAGCAGCGATTAGGAGAGAAACAGAGTTTGGACAATTTTGTTTACCAGATCAAGCCAATCAAATTTTGTATCAAGAACCATTAGCTGAGGAAAAAATTGAACAACCAATTCCTATTCAATATCAGGCAGTTTTTGGCCATCTTGAGCCTTTCCTAGAAGATATAGTTAAGCATTCTGTAGAATCCGCAGTCTTTCAACTTGAGTTAATAGAAAATGATCGGTGGTTTGAATATAACCAAGGACAACCGGTTCTTCTTCTGGACACTAGCTCGTACCCTAAATTGTTAATTAGATGCGCTAGATCCGCTCATACTAAGTGGGAGGATAGCGTGGATTCAAATCTAATTATTGCTGAATCAATCATCGCTACAACTCAAGGAGTATTAACAATAAATGATGGCCCCATTACAATAGAACTAGTTAAGCCATTTGAATCACGTCTACAGAATTTATTTCTTGAAGCACTCGCTAGCAACAGTACAATCCTTCAACATTTAGGGAATAAATCTTTAAGAATTCCACAGTTAAATGCTGGTGAATTGACCTCAAGGGCATCAGATATTCTGATTGAGGCAATAGAAAGCCAGTCACCGGCTACAGAACAAGCCTTGCAATATCGTCCAATAACAATGGAAAACAAAAATACAATTACCAGATGAGTCAGAGATACTAATTATTATTAGGATGTAGCACATGCCTGAGCTGCCTGAAGTAGAGACAATTAAACGTCAAATAAGCGAAGACTTAGTTGATGCTGAAGTTATCGAAGCTGATTCGCATGAGTCCGCAAAATTTACACCAGCTAGAGAAATTGTTGGAACAAAGCTAGGTGAACTTAGACGCAGAGGCAAATTTCTTATTGTTTCCACAGACGATGATCGAGAACTGATAGTTCACTTAGGGATGACGGGCAAACTTAGACTTGTCGAAACACCTACCGAGGATAAATACATTAGAGCCTGGTGGAAAATAGAACTCGAATCCGGTGCGTATCAGTTCCTAGAATTTAGCGATGTTCGTAGGTTTGGAAGAATCAAAGTAGTTAAAACCGGCGATTACAAAGATATGGCTACTCTAAATTCTATGGGGCCCGAACCTTTTGACGAAAAGCTAGACAATCAAACCTTCTGGGAAAATCTTAAAAAAAGCAAAAGACATGTTAAGACAAACTTACTTTCTCAAAAACCAATAGCAGGGGTGGGCAACATCTATGCAGATGAAGCTCTTTGGCATGCACAAATTAATCCAAAGGCTAAAACTATTTCAAAAAAGAAAGCCGAGAAACTTCTAGTAGCCATCCGCCAGGTTTTACAACAGGGTATAGATAACGGTGGCACAACACTTCGAGACTACCGTGACGCTTACGGACAAAGCGGGTCAAACCAGAGACAACTATATGCATACGGTAGATCAGGAGAAGAGTGTTTTAGATGCTCAAAAATCATGAAGTCTGACACTATCGATGCCAGAACGACAACATGGTGTCCGCAGTGTCAGAAAAAATAATTAATTTTGTCAATGATAAAGATCCTGCAACTCCGCTTTGCTAGTGCAGGATGACACAAATCCCGCTTTGCTCGTGCAGGATGACATAAATCCCCCTTCACTCGCTTAGGAAGACCTTAAAATTCGAAATGATAAAGATTCACAAAATATTTAGTTCATTTTTTGCTTAAAATGTGAAATTTGTATCTGATTGAACTAGGATCTAAAGTGTGAATAACACACCAAACGAACGAGAACTAAATATCTGGGGAACATACCTAGCTGCTACAGTACGAATAATGGAGCGCCTAGACGGAGAACTCCAACAACGATCACACATGTCTATAACCGATTACGAAATACTAGACACATTAACAAGAATTTCTGATAAACGTATCCGAATGAGTGAGCTAGCAACAAAAGTTCTCGTATCAAGAAGCCGCTTAACTTACAGAGTAGATCGATTAGTAAAAATCGGATATTTAGAACGAGAAGAATGCACAGATGACCGCCGCGGACTTTGGGCTATATTAACCGAAAAAGGTGAACACGCTCACACCGAAGCCAAACCAGGGCACGAACAAGATATTCAAAACTGGTTCTTCGACCATCTAAACGAAACTGAACTTGTTGTTCTTGAACGGGCAATGACCAGCATCAACGACAAGCTAGAAAGCAACCGCTAACTAAAAGCATTTCCTTCAACAAGTAGGCATACTTTGGAAACAATTAATTCTATAAAAGATCTTAAAGTTGCCCTATCTGCCGAACGGGCAAGAGCAAACACAATTGGATTTGTTCCAACAATGGGCTACCTACACGAAGGTCACACATCGTTAATCTCGAATGCACGAAAAACCAACGACATAGTGATCACAAGCATTTTTGTTAACCCCCTACAATTCTCTGAGAACGAAGACTTAAACACTTATCCGTCCGACATAGAAGCTGACACAACAAAAGCCATCAATGCTGGCTGCGACTTTTTGTTCACACCTTCTGTTTCACAAATGTACCCTTCTGAACAGCACACTTCAAAAACCAAAATAAATGTGAGCGACTTAGCCAAAAGCTGGGAAGGCTCTTTGCGCCCCGGCCACTTCGAAGGCGTCGCTACTGTGGTTAATAAATTACTGAATATAGTCGGACCATGCAGTGTATATTTCGGAGAGAAAGACTTCCAGCAGTTACAAATCGTTAAACAAATGGTTTCTGACTTATCAATTGATGCATCAGTCATCCAATGCGAAACAATTAGGGATAGAAATGGTTTAGCATTGTCTAGCAGAAACAGCTATTTAGACGCAGCACAAAAACAGCAAGCAGCTGTTTTGTATCAAAGTTTACAAGCAGCTGCAAAACTAGTAGAAATAGGCGAAAGTGACCCTAGCACTATCGAAGAGTTCTGTAGAAACAGAATCATAAGCAAAATCGATGCATCGGTTGATTACATAGGGGCAGTCGACCCTAAGACTCTCAATGTTCCTGATAAAATAGTAGACGAAGTGAGAATTCTGGCGGCGATCAACTTTGCCGACGTCAGATTATTAGACAATATCGGATGCAGTCCATGCGTAACAAAATAACAGCACCAACAATAGCAGCTATGAAATCAGTCAGCCCAATTACTGCAATCACTGCCTACGATTTTCCAACTGCACGTGTCGCAAACGAAGCAAATGTAGACATTATTTTAGTTGGGGATTCTTTAGCAATGGTTGTGTTAGGCCACGATGACACATTAGGACTAACCACAGAACAAATGTGCCACCATGTGTCTGCTGTTGCAAATGCAAAACCAAGTTCTCTTATTGTCGCCGATATGCCGTGGATGAGCTATCACGTTTCGGTTGAACAAACAATCCAGAATGCTGCATCATTAATCAGAGCTGGGGCTGAAGCGGTGAAGCTTGAGGGCGGGCAGAACCGGTTACCGATGATCAAAGCAATCGTTGATGCAGAAATTCCAGTGATGGGCCACGTTGGTTTAACCCCCCAGTCAGTACACGCTATGGGTGGGTTTAAAGTTCAAGCTAAATCAACCTCAGAAAGTAAAAAATTGTATTCCGATGCAAAGGCACTGGAATCAGCGGGATGTTTTTCGATTGTAGTTGAAGGAGTTCCAGCAGAAGTAGGTCGCCAAATTACAGAACTACTTAACATTGCAACTATTGGGATTGGTGCTGGTTCTAACACCGATGGACAAATTCTAGTATTCCACGATTTAGTAGGACTAGAGAACCGATTCAAACCAAAATTCGTTAGGCGCTATGGCAATTCTTTTGACAACCAAGTCAAAGCAGTGAGTGAATACATCAATGACGTTAAATCTGGCAGCTTTCCGTCGGAAGAAGAAAGCTATTAATACATTGCACTACATTGTATATACTTTGTAGTTATGAAGACTACAGTCATCTCCGTTAAGGTATCTGAAGAGACAGAACAAAAAGCACAAGCTGTTGCAAAACAATTCGGCATCCCACTGAGCACTCTTGTTAATGCGTACTTAATTGAATTAGGTTCAACAGGACAAATCCATTTTGGCGTAGCAGAAATGATGACAACTAAAATGGAAAAAATTGCTGCAGAAGCAAATTCTGAAATTGAAAACGATGAACTCAGTCCAGCATACAATTCAGCTGAAGATGCCATCGAATACTTAGAGTCTTTATGATTTATCAACAAATCAGATTTACTAAACGATTTGAAAAACAAATAAACAAATTAAATTAAAAAACAAAATTTTATGAAAGAGTTAGAGTCTTGCTGAATAACCGAACCTACCCTTGTCTATCACCCCAACATTGGAAGGTGTAGTTAAGTAGTAGCCAGATTCAGCATAAGTTTCTAACTTGCTTTCAAGATCTACAAAAAACTCATTTCGAAAATAGCCTAATTCAGTAATCTGCATATCTAGTGTCAGTTGTTCATCTCCTAAAGCAACTTCTCTTCTTCTAGTTAAGTTAATTATCGCCGTTTGAAATCCTCTCTGCATAGATTTAAGAGTTTCAGAAACCATCTGATCTTGACCTTCTTCATTAAGTGTCAAAATTAGAACTTCATATAGATGAGCATACTTTACAAAGCTAAAAGCTCGAAACATATTCAAATCCAAATTGATCAAAGAATCAATGACTCCGGCATAATCTTGCAATTCTATTAGTTTAGAATTTTTAACCTTAACAAGCTCAAGTAGGATATTTACAACATTTAGAAATCGATGTTGCTGAGCTACGATATCGACTTTAGGGTTATCTTCAGATTGGAAAAACATGAAAGCTGAATTTTCACTTATGACAGCTTCATTCAATTTCTCTATCGCTATATCCAAAAATACATAGTCGTCGAGAGAAACCATTAACCCACCAATACAAATAGCACAAATCGATTTCCTAGAAGGCAATTCCAAACGGTCATGAACTTGAATTGAAAAATGAATCAAATCAACAGACAAATGCTCAGTCTGGGCATTTTGAACAAGCTCAGCTACTTGGCCTAAGATGAAAACAAGAGATTCACGTTCAGCTGATTCAACTTCAAAGTACTCCGCGGTTTGCTTTGACAAATCAAATAATGATTCAGAGTTATTGTTTGATAAATCGCTTACTAGCGCCCAAGTATTTAATAAGACTTTTCCATAATCTGGCCAACCTGTATCTGCTTGTTTTAAATACCTGTTGTACCCTCGCCATGCTAGTTCAAAGTTTTTATATCGCCTAGCAGCCTCAGTCGATTCATGGGAAGGAAATAGCGAAGGATCATGTGGTTGAGCAAGAAAATATGCGAGTCCGATCAAAGTTTTTAGCTCATGAGCACTTAGGCTCTGCTTCTTCAGAAGTTCTTCTGCAGCCTTTTCAAACTTGCCATAGTGCCCCACACTCTAATCATACAAGCATATACAGGGTCTTCAATAATGTTATAACTGCCTCTAATACCTTCCTATGAAACCAAAGCGACTTTTTCAATACACAGAGTTAGGTTAGACAAGGCAATTACCGACTAAGATAAATATCAATGACACTAGCTATGACAATTCCCGCAGAGTTTGAAAAAGGGTTTCAACAAATTCGAGCAGAGCTAGAAGTGCCTCAAGACTTCCCCCAAAAGGTCTACGAAGAACTCAAAAATAATCAACCCACAACTTATGAAAGAATCGATTTAACCAAACTCGATTTTTATGCAATAGATCCTGAAGGTGCAGTTGATTTAGATCAAGCGTTTTATGCTGAAAAAACGCAAACAGGCTACAAAATTTTTTATGCAATAGCTGACGTTGCAGCCTTTGTTAAACCAGGCAGCGCAATTGATTCAGAATCACATAGCAGAGGCGTAACCCTATATAGCCCCGATATACGCACTCCTCTACATCCACCTCTTATCAGCGAAGATCAAGCCAGCCTTCTACAAGAAACAACTAAGCCAGCACTCGTATGGACAATAGAATTAGACCAATCAGGTTTTGAAACTATTTGGAAAATAGAAAGAGCAACCGTTCAGATACACAAACAAATTTCATACAAAGATGCGCAGAAAGAAATCGATTCTCAAAAGCTAGAAGCAAACCATCCACTATCTTTAATAAAAGAAATTGGATTACTGCGCCAGAACCAAGAAGAACTAAGAGGTGGAATAAGCGTAAAGTTACCTGGCCAACATGTAGTCAAAACAGAAAACGGATACGAACTAGATTTTGAAAAATCATTACTAATAGAAGGATGGAATGCACAAATATCATTACTAACAGGCATGATTGCTGCAAAAACTTTAATCGAAGTTGGCCAAGGGATCTTACGCAACCTCCCCAGAGCAAGTAATGAAACCCTGACTACGTTAAGACGAAGCGCAAAAGCGTTATCACTTCGTTGGCCTGATAATGTGACCTATGCTGATTTTGTTCGCTCTATCGAACCAACAAATCCTGAAAATATAGCCTTCTTAAACCAAGCAACAAGATCGTTTCGTGGCGCTGGTTACATAAATATCGCAGAAGCAGATGAAGACAAAGACAAAGACAATGACATCACCCATAATGCTATCGCCTCGGTATACGCTCACGTTACCGCCCCGTTGAGAAGACTTGTAGACAGATACAATAACGAAATTCTTATATCACACTTTGCTCAAAAACCAATCCCCGATTGGGTTACCGAGCAGTTATCTGAACTTCCAAGCACAATGGGTCGCACAAAACAAAAAGCAAGTGCTTTAGAAAGAGCGGTTCTTGATCTGTCAGAAGCGATACTTTTAGAGAACAGAATTGACGAAGTTTTCTTAGCAACGGTAATTAACAAAAAAAATATACGAGGAAAAGAATATTTAATAATTCAGATAGCTGAACCCGCGATAATAGCCAAACTTCCAACCTCTGAAGATAACGAAACCGACTTAGGCGAAGTCATACGGGTGAAACTAAAATCAGTTCAAATAGTAACCCGAAACATCGAATTCGAATTTGTGTAACAACTCAAACGCTCAACCTTGCATTGGGGTCAGACCCCATTGCAAGGTATATGAGACTTAGGCTCTTGGTTGATCAGCAATTCTTACTCGAACTTTTTGAGTACTAAAATCATCAATTCTAACTTCGGCATCAAATATATCGCCACTACCAGGCTCTATAAAGCTGCATGAAATAACGCGTTCTGGATTAAGAATTATGGTAGATTCTCCACAAGATAAAGTATTAGCAGCGTATTCAGAACTTAACTGCTGATTCACATAAGCTATAGCAATACCTTCATATTTCGGCAAATCAGTACTCAATAAAACATTAGTGGTAACTAAAGAAATACGTCCGTCTGTTTCCACCTTGCCTTTTAGATACACAAATCGATTATCAGATGCTTCTGCAGAACAATCAAAAGTAGTATTAGGTGCAGGATTTACCACTTCTAGACAAACAGGTTCTAATGTGCCCTGACCTATCGCACTTGCAATGTCGTTTGCAATTATCCTTTCAGCTGTTTCTCTAACAGTAAGCTGTTCTTCTGCTGTTGGAGAACCCGAAACTAACCCCGAACAAGAGGTTAATAAAAATATTGACAAGATCAAATAAGATACTTTAGCCATACCGAGCTTCATTCTAACAATTTAGCTGACTAAACTCTAATAGATGAACATTTGATTTCAGATATTTAAAAGGGGCTCAGAATGTACAACTCGTACACTTACACTGTATTAAATCAGCCATTTACAATTATTAGTGAAAAAGAAACAGTTTTAGCTGCTGGATTTGAGAGTAATGATAATCTGATTAAACAACTCGACCAGCTAGAAATTGAGATAGTACAAGAATCAATCCCAGGATTCAAACAAGCTGCACTTGACTACAATAATGGTGAAGTAAGAGCTTTTGAAAAATACTCTGTTAATCAATCAGGAACTGAACTGCAAAACAGTGTCTGGGACTATCTAGGTCAGTTGCCAAACGAAACGATCTCTTATAAAGAGCTGGCTGATGCAATTGGCAAGCCGAAAGCTATACGTGCAGTGGCATCAGCTTGCGGCGCTAATAAATGTATGTTGTTTATTCCATGTCACAGAGTCTTACGAAGTAACGGCGAATTAGGAGGCTACGTTTACGGAGTAGCAACAAAAAAACAAATATTAGATCATGAGTTGAAACATAAATAGTCCTAAGAAACACAGCCCACTTCGATAGACTGTACGTGTGTACATAATTTATCTGATAGTCGGGATACTTGTTTTAATTCTCTTATATGTGGTAATAACATATAACGGTTTCGTCAGAAAACGAAACATGATAAAAAACGCTTACGGATCAATTGACGTGAATCTAATGAAACGATCCGACCTGATTCCTAACTTGGTAGAAACAGTCAAAGCTTATGCCAAACACGAAAGACAAACCTTCGAATTAGTGACCTCGTTAAGAGCAAAAAGTCAACAACCCCAAGCACCAAACGAAAGACTAAGAACAGAAGAACAAATGAGACCAGCGATCTCAAGGCTGATGGCTTTATCTGAAAACTATCCTAATCTAAAAGCTGACTCACAGTTCATAAATTTACAACGAAACCTCACAGAAGTTGAAGAACAAATATCAGCCTCAAGAAGAGCATACAACGCTGCAAGTTTTGAAATGAACAACTCTGTTCAAAGCTTTCCCAGCAGCATAATCGCGAATATTTTTAAATTCGATGAAAACAATTATTTTGAAATAGAGCAAGATAACCGTAGAAATCCTGAAGTGAAACTCTAAATCAATGTTTGATATAAATAATGTAATTACACGGATTCAACCACAATTAGAACAGCTAGAAACATTTCGGCTTCAGAGAATTGCAGAGCGGAAAAGAAAACGCAGAAACATTGCTCTATTTGTAGGAATACCTTTAATAGTTTTCTTAGTAGTTATTTACGTGTCTATAGAAAACTTTTTAATATTTGCAACTATTATCTTAGTTCTTTCATTTCCAATAGCGTTTGTTTCTGTTGCCGTTTATGTACTTATTAAGTCTAAAGAACCCAAAAATGATCCTTATAACTATTATTATAAAACCACTGTAATTCCCGCATTGCTGCAAACCATAGACCCAAATTTGCAATACTATCCAACAAGCGGAATCCAAGAAATGCACTTCAGAAACAGTGAACTATTTAGAAGTAATATGGCAGGTACATACGCTTCAGAAGATTTAATAAGAGGTTCTTATGGGCAAACAGAACTCCTCATGGCAGAATGCTCAACCCTAAATCCCAACGTTCAAGAAAGTAAACAAAATTATTTTCAAGGCATCATGCTCATCGCAGACTTTCATAAATCATTTAATGGTCGAACCTTTATCACACAAGATATCGTTGGAGAACGTTTCGGTTCAATTGGTCGAAAATTTCAAAGCATAATTAAATGGAGCAATACAGAACTAATTCAATTTGAAGACAGCGAATTTGAAGAAATGTTTGCCGTTTACTCCACTAACCAAGTAGAAGCACGCTACATCTTAAGTACTTCAATGATGAGAAATATAATTCAGTTACAGAAAAGATTTAGTGGCAGAAAAATCAAAATAGCTTTCAAAAACTCGGTAATATACGTCGCAATACCTTACAAAGCGACGTTATTTGAACCCAATCAGAGTAAACCGGCAACAGACACAACTCAAATATATTCTCAACTGAAAGAAATTGGAATATTCCTTGCAATAGTAGACGAACTCAATTTGAACACTCGCATCTGGTCAAAACAATAATTGATGACAAATGAATATATGTGCCCTTACTGTTAAACTTGGCTGATGTTTGATATCAATACAGTTCTTCAAAAACTAAACCCAAGTCTTACAATTCTAGAAGACTTTCGTAAAGCTAGTAGAGCAAAAACTAAAAACAATTTACTCTATTTATTTGGCGCACTAATATTTAGTGGAATAATACTTACTGCTCTATCGATTCTAATATCAACTCCGATAAATCTCTTATATGTGCTTTTAGTAGCTGCCACTGTTGTCGCTTTAGCAATAATCGGATACCAACATTATAAAAACCAAAACGAGTACTCGAGGCATTACAAATCAACAGTTATCCCTGTTCTTCTTGATCTAATAGATCCGAACCTAAACTACTATCCGGATCAAGGAATTGGAATAAACACATTCAAAAACAGCGAACTATTCAGCACAGACATAGACATATATGAATCTGAAGATATGATCCAGGGCTACTACGGGCAAACTGAACTTATGCTCTCGGAGATAAAAGCTACAGACAAAGATAGAGACTCTGAGGGTAACACTAAAGAAACAACAATTTTTGATGGTGTTCTTTTAATTGCAGATTTCCATAAAGAGTTTAATAGTAGAACGTTTCTGCTCCCAGATTTTGGAGAAAGCAACTTTGGGAATATAGGAAGATTCTTCCAAAAAATAGGCAAACGATCAGGGACAGAACTTCTTCAATTAGAAGACTCTGAGTTCGAGAAAGAATTTGCTGCATATTCTTCAAATCAAGTAGAGTCACGTTACATCTTAAGCACTTCTATGATGCGCAATATTTTAGATTTAAAAGCAAAATTTGATGGGGCAAAAATAAAACTAGCCTTTAAAAACTCTTCGGTCTATATAGCTATACCATCAAGTAAAAAATTCTTTGAACCAGACACAAAGATACAAGCAACAGACACTACACAAATACATACCTTGCTCGACGAGCTGAATATTTTTCTACAAATTGTTGATGAACTTAATCTGAATACACGAATATGGTCTAAAAAATAGAACGGTCAGTATTCTGAATCTGTGAACTACTTGATATTTAGTTGATATATATTTTTCTATTCAGAACTTCTTCAAGTAGCTCAGATCTCTCCCTAGCAGAATATATTTCGAGTTCTAAATCTTCATCGTCGTTAGAAAGAGGCTCAATAGATATCTTTTCCGGTTCAATCAGAACTTTAACTTCGTCTACTTTACCTAAATGTCTTCTATCTAGACCAATCGATATCCTTAGAATACCTGCCAAACACCTAACTAAATTACGGTCAGAAAAATTTAACGAAGAAAACTCTGAATGACGATTAGTCGGTTTAGATTTTCTATGATATCTGGCAACTAAAGCTACTAAATCTATTTCATGCTGAGTAAACCCGGTAAGCGAATCACTGTGTTTTATAAAATAGTATGAATGTTTATGATGTGCGGTGTGAGAAATTGATAGTCCAATATTATGAAGTAACGAACTGATTTCTAAAAGCTCTCGGGCTGATTCATCAAGTTGATGAACACTTTGAGTTTCATCAAAAAGCTTCAAGGCATGTTTAGCAACATGCCTTGCATGAGTAGGATCATTATCAAGCTGGTCGCAAAGACGCTCCGCATTTCTCTTCCGCAAATTTTTGGTGCCAGAACTAGAGCCAATCATATGGTCATACAAAATACCTTCGCGTAAAGCAAACGATGAAAATGTAACAGTATGTATTCCAAACAAATCTAGAATTTCTTTTAACAGTACAATCCCGCCAGTAATGATATCTACCCGTTTTTCATCTAATGAAAGCTCTGTTCGGCGTTGTTCTGAAGTCCTACATAATATTTGTTCTTTTAATGAAATAACTTCATCGTAAGAAATTTCTGAACCATTATAATTTTGTAAATCCTGACCGCGTTGAGCTGCTGCTAATTTTATTACTGCACCAACCGTCCCCGAACAGCCAACAACTTTATCAAATTTGTACTTTGACAATTCTTGCTTAACCGAGGCTAAATAGCTTCGAATATACTTCCTTGAATTATTCATAGAATCAGGTTCTACCAACCCATTTTTAAAAAAACGATCAGTGAGCTTTATACAACCCAATTTGATACTTCTAACATCTAGAACGTTGCCTTGATGACCAACTACAAACTCGGTACTCCCGCCGCCTATATCAAAAACCAGAATATTATTTTCATAAACATCTAATGCCTGCAAAACACCACTATGTATTAGCCTGCCTTCTTCCACCCCACTAATTATTTGTACAGCAACACCTAATTCTTCAAGGGCTCGGTCTATAAAAATGTTTCTATTTTTAGCTTCTCTGACTGCACTTGTAGCAATCGCTGAAATTTTTGCGTCATATCCATCAGCTATTTGTTTAAATCTATCTAAGCATTTCATTGCACGATCAATCGCAGCCGCTGTAAGGGTAGAATCATCGCCCATATCCTGACCTAACCTGGTTGATTCACGCTCTGTTGTGAGAATTTCAAAACCGCCATTGTCATTAACTTTTGCAATAATAAGGTGCATGGAGTTAGTGCCTATATCTATTGCTGCGTGTGGTCGTGTGATTTCATTCATGTGAAATACAATTTACCAGATCTTAGCTTACAGATCCTAATGCGGATAGTTTTGGTCTCTTTGTTAACATGAACTTATGACTTGGCAGCTAAAAATCGACTGTGGAAATCAAGACACTCAGATTGTTTGTAGCCATCTTTGGGATTTGAATACAAACGGAATATTTATTTCAGATGAGTCAATTATCGCTGGTTTTTCATCTGAAGAAGAAGCCTTACATGCACAAAAAAACATTGAAGTAACTTCAGAACTTAGATTTGTTGAAGATTGGAGCCAACCAAGTTTTTCCAAACTAGAAGTACAGGTTTCTAATAGAAAACTCGAAATCGAATTGGAAACAAATAAAGTTTTTGGCCACGGCTACCACCCGACCACGGCCCTAACAATCAAACTACTAACAGTAACTATTGATTCTAAAAAGATTAATACGGTCCTTGATGTAGGCACTGGATCTGGTGTACTTGCAATTATTGCAGGCAAGATGGGTTCTGTTGTGACTGCTACAGATAATGACCCTGTTGCAGTGGCCACAGCAAAAAGAAATTGTGAACTCAATAATGTTCAGAACGTTACGATCACTTCTAACACCTTGCCCGACATAAAACAAAAATATGAACTTGTTGTCGCCAACTTACTATTACCTATCCATCTCAAACTTGGTGAAGCTATTCAATCCAAATTGGAAACAGACGGAATTCTAATAATCTCAGGTCTACTAGAAAACCAATCACAACAAGTTGAACAGATTTATTCCAACTTGAAACTCACAGACAACGTGACCCAAGATGGCTGGACTGCTATGAAATTTGTAAAAACATGAAGTCATTATTTATATAAATCAGGAGATTCTAGTCTATTTTACCTACTTAGTCTTAAAGAGAACACTTTTTATTCTCGATGAATATTTATGGTCCCGGTCTTAGCAAAAACATACATTATTTTTTTTGAGGTCATTGGCATCCAGATTCTGCCATTTAGATCTGAAGAAGTAGCAGAAGTTTAAGGACTCTATGGAAAGACAAGACAGTGAGATCAGACGCAATAAGTCTCATAGTTTTGGCTGGGCTCTCGTCTTGATACTAGTCTGTGTACTTCTGACAGTTAGTTGCGCAATATATTTTCGTACTGAAAGACAAGGACAAATCGAACAAGTTCAACTAAATACAGATTCTGTAATTTTATTTGGTGCGATGACTACTGTATCCTTGGTATGCCTATTCTCTTTAGTATCATATATTCAGTCTCTAAGACGAAGTAAGCAAACTAGTAAAATCGAATCATTAACAGATGAACTTACTGGGCTTCCAAATAAAAGATGGTTATTGAACCACTTAAATGCTCTTGAGGTCGCAGAATCTACATCTGTTGCTCTTTTCTTTTGTGATTTAGATAGGTTTAAAATTATTAATGACAGCATGGGTCATAGCGCTGGAGATACGTTATTGCAAGAGACAGCTCGCCGGCTAACAAATAAACTTAAAGATTTCGGAAAAGTTATTAGATTTGGAGGTGACGAATTTATTGTCTGTATTGAAGTTAAGAATAATGAGATTGAAGTTGAATGTGAAAAGGTAGCTGAACAAATTCTTGAAATTTCAAGAGCTAACTACTTTATTCAGAACCTCGAAATAACAGCTACAATAAGCGTTGGGATTGCAACCCATAAATTGAATTCTGACTTTGAGGCTGAAAAGTTAATTCGTGATGCTGACACTTCTTTACATCAAGCAAAAGGACGGGGTGGCAATAGATCATATTTCTTCACACCAAATTCAAGAATCGAAGCAAGGAATCGGCTGTTTGAAGAACAAAAAATTAGAAAAATTATAAAAACAGATGGTTTGTCATTTTTTTTACAACCAATATTCGATAAGAACCTTAACTGTGTATCTTTAGAAAGCCTCGTCAGAATACGCTCTGATGGCGAAATCATCCTTCCAAATAAATTTTTACCAATTGTTAAAGATCTTGGTTTGGACAAAGAACTCGGGAATCAAGTTCTAACCAAAGCTCTAAAAGAACTTAAGATAATCAATAATCAACTCCCACCAGAGAATCAATGCACACTTCATGTGAATATTGATCCAGTCGAATTAGAAGATTTAGACTACGCAGAAAAAGTAAACAAGGCATTAGAAGCAGCAGGTATTTTACCTAGCATGTTGACACTTGAGTTAACAGAAAATGCATTTTCAAATATCTTTGATGATTCCATCACTACACTAACTGAGCTAAGTGCCTTTGGCATTGGCCTCGCTATTGACGATTTTGGAGCTGGCCATTCAACTCTAATAAGAATTCTAGATCTACCAGCTGTAACAGAAGTCAAAATTGATCGATCAGTTTGTGCCAAGGCAACAAAATCAAAAGCGGCAACCGCTGTAATCGCAGGGCTTATTTCTGCAGCTAGAGATCTATCATTAAAAGTTGTCGCTGAAGGTATTGAAACTGAAGAAGAACACCATGTATTGAGTGGATTAGGCGCAGACTATTTCCAAGGTTTCAGATACAGCAGACCTATAGCTCCAGATAAGGCACTAGAATTTATTTTACAAAACATAGATCGAAATGAATCATCAAATACTTTATCAAATAATCTGCATTAAGAAACGTAACGACAAGGGGTTCACCCCATCAAAGACATTGATAGGGTTCTCTAGTGACCGAATCAAAACAAAAAATTTTCATAGCCACCAAAGCTGACAACGAAGGTGACTTTTCTACTAAAGACTGGAGTTTGTTTCTTGGAATATCGCTAATTTGGGGTTCTTCATTCCTTCTTATGGCTGAAGCTATCGAAGCTTTAAGGCCAGGAGTAGTGACATTTGGAAGGGCATCACTTGGCGCACTAACTCTTTGGGTAATTCGTTTAATATCTTACAGAGGAAAAAAGATTGACTCTGCAGATAGGGCAAGGATATATGTTTTAGGGGCACTTTGGGTTGCTATTCCGTTTACATTATTCCCATTAGCGCAGCAATCAATAAACTCTGCTGTAACTGGGCTACTAAATGGCGCTACCCCGGTTCTTGCTACTTTGGTTTCTGTAATACTTGTGAGAGTTAAGCCCCGTGGGAAACAGCTACTTGGTTTATTAGTAGGATTTGCTGGGATTGTTTTGGTTTCTTTAGGATCAGCAGGGCAAGGCTCATCTGAAGCTAAGGGCGTTGCAATGGTTCTGCTTGCCACAGTATGTTATGGATTTGCGTTAAACATTGCTCCTCCGCTACAAGCTAAATACGGGGGCATTGTTCTGATGAGTAACGTGCTTACGGTTGCAACGGTACTAGTGACCCCTTATGCCTTATATAAAGTCGATGAGAACCAATGGCAAACTTCTTCAAGTCTTTCGATACTTTTCTTAGGTGCTGTTGGCACTGGGCTTGCATACTTGATGATGTCTAATTTGGTTGGCCGGGTTGGTTCTATTAGAGCATCGTTCATTACATACTTAATCCCAGTTGTTTCACTTGTCTTAGGCGTACTGCTGCGAAATGATACAGTAACAACTTTGACACTTATTGGTGCACCAATCACGATTGTCGGCGCTTACCTAGCAAGCAAAAAACAGAGATAGAACTGCATTTTTACTGCCGTATCAGCTCTTGGCTGTAAAAATCTAACAAGAAACGACCTTTCACGCTGAGACATAGCAAATCTTTTAGACGATCTGAAGAGTTTTACCTAGATTATGGTGGATTCGTCAACTGAATCTAAATCATTAATCATAATTTTTTTACCAGCGTACTGATCGTAAAAATCGGTATGTGATTGTTCTGAAATGTTGCTGTCTCTGGTTGAGTATTGTTTTATCCAATCTATTAACATATCCAAGTTTTTATCTTGGGCTTCTTTAGATTCGTATTTGTGTGGTTCCCACTCCCTACTTTTGGCATTAGCTACACACACTTCTACTGGAATATTTAAATACACAATTTCTGTTGATGCTGGTTCGGCTACTTTTAACAAGTCGGTATAGCAGCCTTCGATGACCCACCGATTGTTATTTGCATTTACAAAATCTAATATTTGCGATGTTGACATTTCAACGTTCTGCCTTGTAGGCGGCTCTGTTGGTAGCCATGCTAAAGAATCCAAGTCAAGGTGAGCAAGATTATGTAAGGAACAAAGTTTTTTGGCGAGGGTTGATTTGCCAGAACTAGAGTTTCCAAACAGTAAAAGATTTTGATGAGACATAACCTAGAGGTTACCCAATATCTTATCGTTTATAGAAAGTACTAGCTATTTACTAAGCACGTGTGAGTTTCTTATATCAAAATCTGTTTTACAACCAATAAACCTTGTTCTACAGCATTTATGAGATATTTGTCAGCCAAACTCGCAGGCTTAGGCAGCTCAGGAGTAGCTACTAGAACTGGCAATGGATCTTTTGATAGTTTAGCAAGTGAAGCCCTACCAAGAATTTTTAATACATCATCTGTTGCCTTTAACCCAGGTTTTACACACGAATATGAGCCTGCAACTTCAACCCAATATCTCTTGCCATCATTGTCTGTTGCTAGAAAGTCGTATTCAACTCCGTTAGATGTCTTTATCGCTTTTTTTGTTTCATCAAGTGAATATCCAATTCCAATCAGATATTCAGCTGCTATATCTTTAACTTTTTTACCAGCCACAAGCCCAACTTCATATGTTGATTGACCATCAAAGCCTTCAGATAAATCACTTAATCTCGAATTTGCTAAATCAACATAGTTTGAATCAGTATCAAACCCCAAACCTAACCTGTCAGTCTTACTCGCTGCAACCAAGGTGGAACCCGAACCACAGAACGGATCTAAAACAACATCGCCTACATATGTGAACATGTTAATGATCCTTTGAGGCAACTCAACCGGAAATGGAGCAGGGTGACCTATCCTTTTAGCTGACTCAGCATCTATCTGCCAGACATCGGTAGTTGCTTGCATAAATTCGTCATTGGTTAATGTTGATTGATTTGGCAAACCCGATTTAGATCTTTTTTTAGAATCTATTGCCCTATCAAAGCGGCCCTTGCTAGCAATAATCACACGTTCTGTCATATCACGAATAACAGGGTTAGAAGCTTTGGCAAAACTCCCCCAGGCACACGATCCAGAAGACGTTTTTGATTTCTCCCAAATAACCTCTCCCCTAAGAAGCATCCCTAAATCATCTTGCAAAATCCCGATAACGTCTGCACTTAAACTTCGGTAAGGTTTACGACCAAGGTTGGCTACATTAACTGCAATACGACCACCAGGTTCTAGCACTCTTAAACATTCTTTGAACACTTTTCGTAGCATCTGCAAGAACTCAATATAGGTTTTAGGAATTGAGCTATCTGGAGAGTTTTCAATCTCAATTTCATAATCTTTACCAACAAAATATGGGGGCGAGGTTACAACAAGTCCAACACTATTATCTGGGACAGCATCCATTTTAGAACTATCACCAAGTAGGCATTTCCCATTCCCTATAAGGTCAATAAATGACTGTGGGCGGACGATATTGTGGTCTGTAGAAATAACCGGAGGAGTAAAACGTTCATAGAAACCATCTGAATTATGCGATTCTCGTTTACTGACGCCGAATGACTTAGTAGAAGTAGATCCTTTAGAGTTCTTTAATACTTCTGCCATCCAACTACTCTACTCGATGTTACTATGTATTGAATTAATACAGTTAGAGTAGAGACGTGGACATACTAAACGATACAAGTAAAGAGGCTGAAGCAATACAGATTAAAATTTGGCATCATCCTTCTAGAATAGCAACGGTTTTTGCTTGTAAAGTTTTATTCTTATTCAGTTTTTTTAATTGTCGTCTAGCTACAGATGAATAAAGGATTGTCACGAATCAATAAAATCATTCAAGTTTTCTATTTGGTTCACCATCAGAAGAACCATTAGCAATATAGTTATCCAGACCTTCGCGGTGAATAGGATCGCTAAAAACTGCTAATGATTCCTTTAAAGATTCATTCTCTTCAATAAGCGACTTTTTTGATTTCAGTAAAGCTAAAGCATTCATATTTACCACCAATAAAACTTGATACTAACTTATAGTATACTACATCGACAGAAATTGACCAAATACTAAACCCTTACTGAATTATTAACAAACAGGGCCCCAAAACTTCTAAAGGTGACCCACCTGCAAAGTAGCTACATAAAGCTGGGGTCTTTCACGAATTTTGTGTATTTGATTATTGGTCGATTGTTATTCTTTCGGGGTGTAATATTGCTAGTTGGTTT
>ENA-ORXT01002036-ORXT01002036.1-marine-metagenome-genome-assembly--contig:-NODE-2036-length-25357-cov-161.342128_pt1 | contig 25357 bp, 19 predicted proteins | sample MGYA00237868_ERZ511482 | MGnify/ENA metagenome assembly ERZ511482
TATAGTTAGATTAGGCCTAATCTATACTTTAAGCATTCCGCAAGGTGCATAGCTTCCTTCCTTAAAGATATCGCATAGTATTAACACTTTATATAGAGTCACTTCCTTACTTTAGTGGCATCTATGCTACGACCGTTTCATTTATTAAGTTTGATCATCATTAGTCTTATTTCTTATTCGTGCCGAGATAAGCCATTAGACCAACTTAGCATTGCAGAATTAGATAAGCATATAGCGCAAGCGCAAATAATTTTAGATTCACTACATTCAGTCAGAAACTTAAAAGTTGCAGCTGATACTTCAGGGCTATATGCATCGCCCTCTGAGACAGTTATCAGCCACTTACTAGCAGTAGATTCTTCTGTCACCATCAAAGGAAAAATATTAGACAGCCTCATCAGTACCACTATCAGAATAAATAAGGATCGCCCTTACCAAAAAGACTTCAATATCAAAATGGATATTGAAGAAGATGGCTCTTTCAAGGTAGATTTAGACGTGGAAGCAGGATTTTATAATCTTGACTATGCTAATGAGAGCCACAGTATTTATCTTGCTCCTGGACAAAACATGGTGATCATATTCGACAGCACTGAGCATAAACTAATGTTTGGTGGAGACTTGGCTGAAGAGAATATGTTATACCAAAATATAGATATAGCGCTCGGCGATTACATAGATCATGCATTGAAACATGATTTTAAAAGCAATCCCAAACTCTTAGCAACTCATATTGCCAAAAGGGATTCATTCTATTCAGTAAAGTCAAATTTATTGAGTGCTACGCGACATGAGTTAGACCTTTCATTTATAGACTTATTAGATAAGAAGTGTCTTTATGCACAGGCCAGATGTAATTTAAAACATGGTGATCTGATTAATGACTTAAGTCAAGAAGATCTCACTGAAAGCAGAATAGATATGAATGATGAAAGCCTATTCTCACTTTACGAATACAGGAAGTTTATTTTCGAATCTTTTGAAATCATTGGTGAAAGTTTATTAAGAGATAATGACAACAATAATATCTTATACCATACTGCAAAATACAAATTAGTTGATTCACTTTTTACATCTAAAAAGATCAGTGACTTTTTAAAGACTGATGTTGTCTATGAGGCAATAGCCAATATTCATAGCAGCGCAGTTAATCCATTGATCTATTTATATCAGAATGAGGTCGATGATCATTCTTTCAGGGAGTCAATCAATAGAAGATATAATAGCATCATTCATCCACTACCTGGTACATTAGCGCCTGAGATCACAGGTGTGACTTTTGAAGGTGATGATTTTAGATTAAGCGATTACAGAGGTAAGTATGTTTATATTTTTTCGTGGGCGACCTGGTGTGGACCATGTAAGGTAGAGCTTCCTTTCTATGAGCGTATGCTTGAAGATTATGCAGAGGAAAATATTGTATTCATAGGTGTGTCAGTTGACAAGGATAAAAAGAAGTGGACTGAAAGTTTTTTCTATAATCACTATCCTGGCATTCAGGTATTAGTGCCTGGCGACTGGAAGTCTCCATTCGTTCGAGATTATGATGTGAAGTCCATTCCTCAGTTCATTTTAATAGATCCACAAGGCGTAATCATAGACACCGATGCGCAGCGTCCGACTAAAGCCATAAAAGCACAACTTTCTAACTATGGCATATTTCCCAAGCTTACATGATATGCCTTATAATTGTTTTTATTATTAGTGATAAATGCACCCTTAATGATATCTAAAGGTTCTATTTTACTGAGAGTACCTTGGCTACTTAGTATCTATGTTTCCGAAATTTTTATAGAAATATTTTAGAAAAGTATAATACAATATGTTAAATTAGAACATTACAGTAACATACTTCTAACATAAACCGAACATAGATGTACAATCTAAAAACTTCGCTAGCGCTTCTGTGCGCTCTATTCATTAGCATAGCTATATCTCATGCACAGACTGTATCTGGTTCGGTCACAGATAGATCTGGATTAGGATTACCCGGAGTCAATATACAAGTGAAGGGAACTATAGATGGGACTTCGACTGATATAGATGGAAGATATTCACTCAGTGCTTCAGATGGAGATACGCTTCTCTACTCGTTTCTCGGCATGGTGTCAGAAGAGAGGGTAGTATCAGGAAGTGTATTAGATATCACGATGGCTGAAAGCTTTAACTATATAGATGAGGTCGTTGTAACAGCATTTGGGATAAAGAAGGAGACGAGGGAGTTAGGATATTCTGTCAGCAAAGTAGAATCTAAAGACCTTAATCTCGCTGGCCAGCCTAATGCTATAACGGCTTTACAAGGTCGTGTCGCTGGGCTACAGATCAATCAAACTTCTGGCAGCTCTGGTGGTGGAGTGGATATATTAATTCGTGGTGTCACGTCTGTTGATCCAAGTAGAAATAATCAGCCGCTCATCATTGTAGATGGCTTAGCTCTTAATAATGAAACCTTCGCAGGAGAAGTGAGACCGAGTGCAGGATCTAATTCTGTAAGTAGTGCTGAGCAGTTTGCATTTACTAATAGAGGTGCTGATATTAATCCTGAAGATATAGAAAGCTATACAGTCCTTAAGGGTGCAGCAGCGACGGCGCTGTATGGCATACGTGCATCTAATGGAGCGATTATCATAGAAACTAAGAAAGGTCAGAAAGGTAAGGCCAAAGTTTCACTCAGTGCATCTACATCTATCAGAGATATTAAAACGACACCTACTTTTCAGGATGTCTATCGGGAAGGGTGGGATGGTAGAGTCGAGTTACTATACACACCTGAGACAGAATCTGGATTTACTTCAGTTTTTAATAGTACAGCATTCCACACTTGGGGACCAAAGTACTCTGATGATTCAGTGGAGAATCCTGATGGTAATATTATAGATCTGACCAATGATAGATTTTATGATCCTTATGAATTATTTCAGACAAGTGTGAATCGGCAGGTCAATATGAGTATCAGTGGTGCCGGTGATAAAATGGACTATTTCTTCTCTATGGGTAGTAATAACGAAAAAGGTGTATTACCTAATACTGATTATGATAAGATCACCTTTAGATTTAAGTCTGGTTATAAAGTAGCAGATAACTTTAATATAAATACCTCTATAGCTTACACAAAGTCAGGAGGGAGGAGAGCTAATGGCGGAGATAAGTCTGTCTTCAGTTCACTTTCATTTTATTCGCCGACTTTTCCGATTAATGATTTTCAGAATGCAGATGGCTCACAGCGTAACTTCTCCATGGGTATCACGGATAATCCTAGATACTTCTTAGAGACTAGTAATCTATTGGATGATGTGAACCGATGGATCGGAAATACGACACTTAGCTGGGCACCGAAGGACTGGATCAATGTCACTTACTCTGCTCAAATAGATAATTTTTCAGATCAGCGTAATCGATTTGTACCGCCTGATCTGGATGTCGGGACGCAAGTAGGAGGTTTCATAGTGGAGCAGGATGTAAATTTTACAGGTCTTGAGTCAAATTTATTTATAGAGATGAATAAAGAAATAGCAAGCGACCTTTCAGCGACCTTGACTCTTGGTAATCAGATATCTGATACTAAGACAGATTTTACTTCTGTGAGAGGTGAGACCCTTAATGTACCAGGTATTAATGACATCGCTAATACCATTAATATATTCGCAAGTAATAGTGTCACACAATTGCGAAATGTAGGTGTATTCGGAGAATTAAAATTTGACTACAAGAATCGTTTATTTTTAAGCATCACTGGTAGGAATGACTGGGTGTCTACACTGCCGCAAGAGAATCGCTCGTTTTTTTATCCTTCCTTTAGCCTGGCATATGATATTCAGGATTTATTTGGTGATCGTGATGTTTTTAGTTTTGGCAAGCTGAGAGCTTCTTGGGCAGAAGTGGGTAAGGGACCTGTATTTGGCAGGACAGGTAGATTTTTTGTGGCTGATGGAGATTTTCCCTTCGGTGGCGCTGGAGGATTCAGGCTGAGTACTCGTGAGGGAGATCTTAATACGATTCCTGAGAAGAACCAATCATTAGAATTTGGAGTAGATTTACGATTCTTTACTAATCGGATCAGGCTGGACTATGCATACTTTAAGACGAATGTCAAGTCACAGATTTTTGATGTAGGTACGGCTCCATCTTCTGGTATCTCTGCACTTAATCGCAATGCCGGTAACTTTCAAACGCAAGGACATGAATTATTACTGAGTGCTTACTTAATTAGAAATAGCAAGTTAAGCTGGGAAACATTTATTAATTTTTCTACCAATGAAGGCCGGGTAGTCGATCTACCTGATGATATCGAAGCAGTTGTATTTGCTGATGCTGGATTCGCAGGAGTGACATCTGAAGTTAGAGAAGGTGATGAGATGGGTTCTTTGTATGGCTGGAGATGGAGATACGAGGATGGTCAGCGCTACATTGGAGAAGATGGACTTCCTAGGGTTAATTTAGATGAAAGACAAAAAGTGGGTAATGCCTTTCCTGACTTTATAGCAGCCATTGGAAATAATTTAAATTATAATAATATTGGGTTTAACTTTTTATTGGAGTGGAAAAAGGGAGGAGATCTTTATGATTCTGGAAGAAGGAATTCGATCAGAAATGGAGTACTTGGACTTACAGAATTTAGAAATGAAAATACAGTCTTAGAAGGAGTTATGGACGATGGTAGTGGAGGATTTACGACGAATACTCAAGAAGTATTCATCGATCAGAATTATTATAGAAGTTCCACGCGATATAATAGAGCATCAGAGATATTAGTACAAGATGCATCTTGGATTAAACTTCGTAATGTCAGTCTTTCTTATCGTGTAAAAGAGGATCTTTTAAATAAGATTAATGTTGAGTCTATGTCATTATCTGTCAGTGCAGCTAACCTACTTTTATGGACACCATTTGAAGGGTTTGATCCAGAGGGTAGCCAGTTTAGTGCTGGATCTAATGTGTATGGATTCACAGGCTTCAGTACTCCTGTTAGCGAGACTTATTCATTTGGTATTTTATTAGGATTTTAAATCATGACCACTATGAGACATTTAATAATATATATTTTTGCAATTTTCTTTTTATCACTAATCAGCTCATGCAGTGATGATTACTTTAATGTAAATGTGCCGGCTGGTACAGCTGATGAGGCAGAACTCAGAATGAATGATCTACTGGCACCTATTATACACAGTACAATGGAAGCACAGCGATCAGCCGAATTAGTATTTGGTAATTATGTTCAGAATTTTGTCAGTCAGGAAGGTGGAGCAGCAGGGGAGACTGAAGCTGCAGGATTATGGAATCAAGTGTACTTATTTATTCTGCCTAATCTTAATGTTATTCAGAGAAAGGTAGATGAGACTGGTGCAATTCATTATGGGGCTGTGGCGGATATATTGAAAGCGATTAATTTAGGTATAGCGACTGACACGTGGGATAATATTCCATACTCAGAAGCAGCGAAAGGGCAAGAGAATCTATCCCCATCATTCGACACTCAAGAGCAGATATACAATGATATTTTCTCACTTCTCGATGGTGCTATTGCGGCATTACAGGCCACAGATGATTCTGGTATTTCAGTGGGTAATGAAGATTTAATCTATCGTGGTGATCTGGAGAAATGGCTGAAAGCCGCCTATACGATTAAGGCACGATATCAGCTTCACTTGCTCAATACGGGAGTGACTTCTCCAAGTGATGTACTCACAACTATAGCAAATGGATTCACATCCAATGAAGATAACTTCAAGATGGACTATGATAATAAAAATCTCAACCCCTGGTATGCCAGTGAGGTGCTTGCTCGTAATACGGGCAACTTCCATAGAGATATCGCTAGTCAGATGGTCAGTATTATGAATGGTGACTACTACCCATTTCAGAGTGGTATGCTCGATATTGATCCGAGGCTCCCTACATTTGCGACTAATGGGGGTGACGATGAGTGGGTAGGATACATCAGCGGTGGAGGTGGCTTTGGTCCAGATAGCATGATTGCCAATGCTCAGTTTGTAACAGATGGATTTTATACAAGTATCGATGCACCACTAATTCTCATCAGCTATGCTGAAGCACTTTTCATAAAAGCGGAAGCCGCTTTCTTAGCTAGTGGTGGTACGGTAGAGACACCGAGTGGAAGTCCAGAGGCTTATGCTGCATATAGTGCTGGGATAGCGGCGAGTATGGATATGTACAATGTGGATGGCTCAGGTTACATCATGGATGCTTCTGTGGATGTAGGAATTGATGCCCTTATGCTACATCACATCATGAAAGAAAAGTACATTCATAATTTTCTTAATCCAGAAACATTCGTAGACTATAGAAGGTATGACTTTTCCACAGATGTTTTTACTGGTCTCCAGATCAGACAGGAAGTAGATTCTGACGTAGATTATGCAGGTGAATGGTTCAGAAGAGCTACTTATCCCACCAGCGAGTTGACCAGGAATAGTACAAGTGTTGAAAATAATAGACAGACCCCAGTGACACCTGTGTGGTGGGAGATGTAGGAAATTAAGACAAGGATTAAACATCGTTGAATTAAAATAGCTATGATTATTAAATAGATAAAATCTATTTATTGTCTGACCTCAAATTATGCCTGGCTAGTCATACTAAACTTGAATCAAGATCTAAATAATTAATTTTTGTGAATGATGTCACTTATGCTGCACGGTAACTCTCATATTTTCAGTAACAAACCATAAAATATGAAAGATATGTTTAAAGGTGTCAACATTTTGGAGTTTCAGGCTTGGTTTCCTGAGGCTAATGCTTTTCAGAATTATTTGCTTAATATCAAACTGGAGGTGAGACATTTAATATGCTACTTGGATGAATATACACAAAGATTCAATAGGCATAAATTGGATGGATACAATATTTAACAATTTAAAGGATAGCATGGTGTATCATGGACCTGTGAAATAAAGCGAATTTGAAATTACTACGTAAGTACATCATTCGGTAAGTAATAATTAAACTCTTGTTTTAGCCCTGAATATGGTCGTGACACCAATACGTAAGATAGAGGATGCACACATCTACACTAGTTTCTTCAGCATAACTATCAGGGACTTTTATGGCTTTGTACCAGCATTAAGTTTATTGTTAACATAACTGACATACATTTCTATTTCTAATTGGGTCCAATTAAAATTAATTGTCTAAAAAATGATTATAACTTTTTGAGATTTCTAATTTAATCTTTGTTCCAAGTAGGCCTTCTTAATTATGGATCAGGAGAATTGGTTAATCCAATCGACTTTTATTTTTTGAGATAATTTATGTGTCGAGAGTAATAGTTATAATCAAATACTTGTTATGCACTAAGGTTGTATATATAGCATTTAATTATATGTGTTTTTTATTTATATATAATATTTAAAAATGATATCATTTTGCTAAATTCGGCATGCAACCCAATCTTTAAACTGTAATTAACCCTTTTTTATGTGCTCTACAATTAGGTACTCAATTGTTGTATTATCTCTTTTTGCTTTTTTTTCAGCCATTGGGCAAGTGCCACAAGGACTTTTAGACATTGACCTCAAAGAAATTAGAAAATTAAAGGAAGAACATTCTTCCACAAGAATTAGCCCAAATTTATTGACTATTAGTGATGATTTCGATGCTGGTAAAAGCATGGCAGTCCGACGTAATACGAGGATTAGAAATAATAAAATTTTAATTGAAGCTTACGCTACCTCAACAGAAACAGCAGAAAAATTAGAAGCAGACCTAATCACAATGGGGCTGACTGGCATATCAAGATATAAGCATATCATAAACGGTATGCTTCCGATGAATCAGATCATGAAAGTTTCATCTATAAAGGAACTTAAATATATGACGGAGGTAATCCCACCGAGCCTTAATGTCGGTTCTGTTAACAGTCAAGCTGATCAAGCTATGTTTTCATTAGATATTAGAAACCAATTCGGAATTTCAGGAATTGGAAAAAAAATAGGTGTGCTTTCTGATAGTTATAATACTCTTAATGGAGCTGCTGCTGGCGTTGCTAGTGGAGATTTACCTAATGATGTAGATGTGCTTTTAGAGCTTAACGGACCAGGATCAGATGAGGGTAGAGCCATGATAGAGCTGATACATGATATTGCACCTAAATCAGATCTTGCTTTTCATACAGCATTTGGCGGAATAGCAACATTTGCCAACGGTATAATAGCACTACAAGATGCTGGCTGTGATATAATTGTTGACGATATAATTTATTTTTGTGAAGGAATGTATCATGATGGTGGTGTTTTGATTGAAGCAATAAATGAAGTGACTGATAATGGAGCATTATATTTTTCCTCGGCGGGTAACAATTTGGATTACTCTTATGAGAGTGAATACAGAGAAAGAAATACTCCATTTAATGGGAACAACTTTCCATTTGTATTTGAAAATGGAAATATTGCGCAACAGTTTAGTCTACCTCCGGGTAGAAGTGTAAATTTTGCCGTTCAATGGGATGAGCCCAATAATATATGGACTTCTAATCCTCAACCTTATTCTAATCCTGTTGAGTCGGATATAGATGTCCTGATTTATAACAGTTCTTTTCAAATAGTCGGAAGTAGTTTGATTGATAATCCAAGATTTCAATTTCCTTGTGAATTTGCAGGTGTATCTAATGATTCTACATTTACACAGAATTATTTTTTAGTTATGGTAAGATTTGGGCCTGTGGCTCCTAAGCCGAATCTTATTAAGTATGTTATGTTTGGAGATGCTTTTGCTGTCGATTTCGTCGACTTACCAGCATTAGTAAATAAAGGAACATGTTATGGTCATGCCAATACTAAAAATGCAGTGGCAGTTGGAGCAGCACGATATGATAGAACACCAGCTTTTGGAGTTACACCTCCAGTCTTAGAAGTATTCTCTTCGCACGGTGGAGTCCCTTTACTGTTTGATAATCTTGGTAATCCATTTCCCGAACCAGTAATTTTACAAAAACCTGATTTAGTTGCTCCTCAGGGTACGAATAATACTTTTTTTGGATTTGATTATGAAGGTGATGGATTTCCAAATTTTTTCGGAACATCTGCATCTGCGCCTCATGCTGCTGCTTTAACAGCTTTATTATGTAGCAAGTCTTCATCTAATAGAGCTCTCAAACCAGCATTTTCTGGAGAGAGTGTTCTTGCAATACTCAAAGAAACTGCAATTGATATGGATGAACCAGGTTTCGATTTAACGTCCGGAGCTGGTTTAGTAGATGGTTTAGCAGCTTGTAATAAAATATTTGATGATTTTGGGATTCCAACTTTAGGACAGTGGGGATTGATTTGTTTAATGCTCAGTTTATTAATTACAGGCATCGTAGCTGTATATCAGAAAAAAGTTGAATTAGTCTCTAATGAATGAATGAAGGTTGTATCTACAGCCTAAACATATAGAATACTTCAATAGATGGACTTAACATTCTCAAGGGAGTCGTCGGATCGTCAATACGTGATTTTTCTGTATATAGAAGTTTAATACATTCAATATATAAATCATTGCCTCTTTTGGGGACTATATTTCAGTCTTATATTATCTATGAAGTCTTATCCAAAGTTTTGTTGTAGTAGCGCGAAGATTGATAGTTAGTGTTAAATATCACTTAGGTATTTTACACTTAGTAAATGACTGGTAGATGTCTAAATGCATTCTGAAAATTGATTTTGCTATACCCATATCTACCTGATATTTATAAGATAGAAGACACTGGAAAGAGAGGGGGTGATGGAGATAAATATACTGCTACCACCATAGAATAAACCTTGGTCAATCTCGCTAATTGCAGATAAGGGAAATGTTTGGTTAGTTTTAATCTCTGCATTTGACTAATGACCAAATTATTTCTTCAAAAGAATAAACTATATAAAAGGAAGAACAACAGCAATTAGTGCAACAGCAAGAAAACTAGCAGTCATAATATAGAATATGCTTAGCAAGGGGGAGCCATATAATCCGTAAATAGATTATCTGTTCTTAGATCAAAAGAGGAAAATGAAATTAGTGAATCGATTAACAAAAAGATTGTTAAATTCGACATTAAACCGGAGGACATAGGGTTCTCTAAACAGTTGAACATTAGCGCCTAAACTTTAACATTAGTCAGAAGTATAATCCGATAAGTACAATATGCGTAGCTTATTCTCGCGAATATAAATTATATAAATTAAATAACTATCTCACTTCCGGAAATACTCGAATTTTACTTCTTCTGATGATTCACCTTCTGAAATCAAGACATACATATTGATGTGATCTTCATTTACTTTCTCCATGGTGAAATTATCAAAGTAGGCAAATCTTCCTTCCTGCTTAATGAATTTGAAATCGACCGATTTATCTTTCTCTTCCCATCCGACAAGTGCAGCATCGAAGTGCTTGATCTGAAGCCGCAGAGTCTCATCGATTTCTGATATTGTCATAAATTCATAAAAGCTAATGGCATCATCATTCACTAATTTAAATGATCCCATCATCGTTCCAGCTAAAGGCTCAGACCAGATCTCTTCAGTCACTCCACCAAATGCTTCTCCTTCCCAAGACCCGGCGATCCATGCTATATCATTGATAGAAGCAGCTTGGCTTTTTTGATTGCCTATGGGCATGGTAAAGCTCTGCTGTGCTTGACAGCTATTCAGAGCCATAGTAACGACGCAAATCAATAGGTACTTTATCATAAATAAATTATAGGGTTGATAAATTTCGATGCTTCATGTCCCATTTGATAGAAATATAATCATCCGATTTAGTGATTTAGATGACATATAGAAATTATCTATAGCTTAGTTTCATTTCTTAATTGGGATTTTTACGTGTGATGGATACTGCTCAGAGTGATGAATCTGATTAAAAGCGACGACTCCTTTTGATTCATTATAGTTATCGCCTCCCGTATTGAGGTTTCTTGCAAATCTTGGAAAGTTACTACTGGATATTTCTATTCTGATGCTGTGTCCTTTCTTGAAGTAGTTACTGGTAGATAGTGGCGTCAGATTTAACTCATAAACTTCTCCATCTTTCATCATGACTTCTTTCTCATAGCCTTCTCTGTATCTGGCTCTCTGGATGGTCTCATCTAGATTATAGGCAGTACCATCTGGATATACATCGATGAGCTTCAGTGTAAAGTCAGTGTCTTTCGCATCAGAAGATACGTATAGAGTACTCTCTATGAAGCCACTGACTTCCGTACCTTCTTCAAGTGGAGCTGAAGTATAGACTAATATATCATGTCTCGTCTCCATCGCTCTCTGATCGAAAGCACCACCTTTTACAGCATTTCCAGTACAGCACACATTTCCACCATAAGAAGGCACAGGGTTATGCGGGTCATAGTGGAAGCCATCAGGAGAATCTGCCGAGGGAGAAGCATCCGTTAATATTCCATCGCCATACAGGCTATTAGCTTTTCCTTCACTGGACAGGTAGAATGATTTCATCTCGACTCCTGCTGGTGGCCAAGTATCAGCTGACTGCCACTCATTACTTCCCATGGTATAGTATTGTACTTTGGGTGTTTCTTCTAATATATTATTGTCTTCTCCTTTCAGCCAGTGGTCCCACCATCCATAGATTAAGTCATCATAGTTAAGTCTGGCATCGCCGACACTTCTCTCCCCGACGATCGTATTCTCAGTGGCTCTAGTATAGCGACAGTGTAAGACTGGAGCGATCACTAAATATTGATTATCTGCGATAGCTTGGTCAGCCGTATTATTTCTGATATGATTGTACATCGCGAGATTAGGCGTAATAGAGACATCATACCATGAGGTGAACCAGAAGCTCGGCACACCGATCTCCATATTGTCATGATATAGACCTCCGTTAAACCAGTCTGGATCGTTTGGTTTTCGTTTGATCATTTTATCAAAAATTCCTACAGGTCCCTTTGCCGCTTTTACAATCTGATCTATGGGTAATGTCTTTAATCCTTCTGACCAGTCGACGCTTTGGTATTCTGGAGACATGTCATAGAATTCTTGAATCCGCAGTAGATTCTCAGTCGTGATACCTTCTGGAAGTCTTGGTCTAAATTCATCATGCTGTACACTGTATAACCAAGCAATAAATAACATCTGCTCCACGCCACCTCTATACCAGTTGCCCTGCTCATAAATATCGCCAATTCTTCCGACACCTGCGCCAAATGACTGAGGTACCATGGCCGCATGTGAAGGATGATCCAGTGCTGCCACTGCCATCTGCCACTCTGCTGTAGAAGAACATCCATAGGTCCCTATTTTTCCATTACTCCATGACTGATTTTTCATCCATGTGAATGCATCATAACCATCCGTGAGCGGTGTGCCCAGAATGTCCCATTCTCCTTCTGAAAAATATCGACCTCTTTCGTTTTGGATGACATAAGCATAGCCTCTTTTCACAGCTTCATAAGCTCGCTGGTAAGTCCTGGTGCGCTGCTCTCCATCACCAAATGAATTAAAGTTATATGGTGTCCGAGAAAATATAATGGGAAATGGACCTCCTGTCTTAGGTCTGTAAATGTCTGAGCAGAGCCTGATACCATCTCTCATGGGCATCATGATTTTTTGCTCTACGATTGCGATATCATTCATCTTCTGTATGATATCAGATTGTGCATGGCTTAGACTTAAGCTTAATAAGTAGAAGCTGAAGAACAGAAGTAGTTTATTCATTTTTATCGCTTTTAGCTATCATTAATGTAACAATAATTATCCTTTTAACACAGTACTTGTGCGACTAGATCTGCCGACACTATTAAATGTCTTTAGTTTTATTTCTTTACCATCCACTTGGACAGGTCCTTGGTATAGGGCTGACTCTGCTGTAGGTTCTGAGCCATCTGTGGTATACCTGATATCCATTCCTGGAAATTTGACATTGGCTTCGAGCAATCCATTATTAATGACAGCTCCTGGCAGAGGGATGCGATAAGGTACACCACCTTGGATATGATCTAGTCTTTTTAGATCTCTCTGACCAATGGTATTGACTAAGTAATTCCAGCTTCGGGCTTGCGTATTATAAACGTCTTCTCTTTCAGACGATTCCCATTCATCTTCAGCTGACCAGGCTCGCTCTGCGAGTGATATGAATTTGGGAAACATCATATAAAATAATGAAGCTTCATCTCTCAATGTCTCACTCCATATCTGTCCTTGGATACCCAGTACATTTTTCTTTCCTTCTAGTGTGAGCATTTCTTTTCCCTTGATGAAGCTATCGAAATCATCCACTTTAGCGGTCTGATATAGATTATAAGGGATGACATCATATGCACTCTTAGTATCAGAAAAGCCTGACCAACTCAGACCAATCTCTTCAGGATCAGTGTTGTAAGCCATATCCAGATAGAGCTGAGCAGAATTACACAGGACTACGGGGAATCCTTTATTCGCTAGCTTGTAAGCCATGTCTTCTCGACCCCATCCCCAGACCGCATTCCAGACATAAGCTCTGACATTTTCTCCGATTAGATCATCATTGATGTCCGTCCCTTGGTGACCTTCTGAGCCATGTTTTAACAATATTTCTTCCCATCCCGCAGAGATGAGGTCGTGTTTTGCTAATATTTTTTTGAATCGATTAAGTACATAAGCGTGAAGGTCATCAGCAGAATTAAGACCTGATTGCTTCGCAATGAATGCTTGACACACAGGGGATTTCTGCCAGGCCCCGTAAGCCACTTCATCTCCACCGCTATGAAATGTGGTAAAAGGTGCTCCTGCTTCTCCGTACATTGATGCCAGATCATCCACCACGCGAGTGATGAAGTTAAATGCTGACTCACGACACACACACATGGCATTATCAGTGTATTGCTGTGCAGACTTATAGACTGACTCATCGTCGAAATCTTCTAATAAATATTCTAATGCCGCTTCTTCATTACCCAGATCCATGTATTTATGATATCGACTTGTCATGGCTTTGATCGCTGCTCGCATATGACCTGGAAGGTCGATTTCTGGTATCACTTCTATATGACGATCATTTGCGTATTGTAATATTTCAATAAAGTCCTCTCTGCTGTAATGACCACTACCATATGAGTCATCAGGATCTGGTCCAGAACCATAGGCTGGATAGACGAAGTCTTTTTCATCCACGGTATGTCCTCGCCGACTGGCTATTGTGGTCAGTTCTGGTAAGCCTTCTATTTCCAGTCTCCAGCCTTCGTCATCTGTGAGATGAAAGTGGAATACATTCAATTTATACATAGCCATAAGGTCTAATATTTTGAAGACTGTCTCTTTGCCATGAAAATTACGTGACACATCCAGCATCAGACCTCTATAGTCAAACCGTGGCGCATCTTTAATATTAGCATGAGAAATAGATAATTTATCATCGGCCGTTGCGTAATCTTCAGGCTCAATCATCTGTCGTAAACTTTGCAGTCCGTAGAACATTCCAGCCTTATGACTTGCTTGGAGAGTGATACCATCTTGCCTGACTTGCAGGCCATATTCTTCTTTTGACATAGATCCTTCGGGTAGCTTCATCAGATATATCTCATTATTAGATCCAGTGTCATCATTATTTTTAATGTTGATTTTACCAGTGAAAATATCGGCCAGATATCCAGATAATATACTTGCTTCTTTTGTGAAAAGATCATCGGCCACAATATTGACAGATCCATTATAATTCAAGATTTCGCCATTCCTAGTGAATGATGCTGGTCGTGGTATGACAGTCGTTAAATTAGATTCTGGTAATAATTTAATATTTTCGTTATCAGAAAATCTGCTAGCTGCTGTCGGAGGGGAGAATTCTGAGTATAGGGATTTATCAGGTGAAATATTTACAGCTTCAATCCTGTCATAACTATTATCCTCATCATATGCTATGTATACTCCTGCTGGGAAAAAGCTCTGTCTGAGTAAAGGCGTATTAATCTGGTAGGATAAGACCATCGAATCTCCGCTGGCTATATCAGAAAATTGATCTGTGGGACTGAGCCTGTGATAATCCCCTGCCAGATTTTTAAATGATATTGCTTTTGGCAGAGAAGCAGTCTCTACATTATTGGCCAGCTGATTAAAATAGATACCCCAACCTGATGCTGGAAACCTCTGGCTTCCTTGATTAATTAAAGTCCATTTGACTTGGCTATTACCTGCATCTCCATCCACATCTAAGACTTCATAAATCATCTTTAGATCATGTCTTTTTGTAGAAGATTTAGATAGTTCGGTCTCTGGTTGACAAGCTAATATCAAAAGTATGGATAGCGACAGTAGAAAAAATCTCATCATGCGTATTCTTGGCGTTATTAATTTACATCAAGTCTGATAGGCTAATATATAAGCTATCCTTCAAATTAACTATTTTATAAAAATAGCAATGTCTTATCTTAGTCCCATGGATAAAATGCAAGCAGTATTATTACGAGATTTTGGTGGACCAGAGCAGTTCTACATTGGTCAGGCAGAAATACCTTCATGTTCAAATCATGAAGTATTAGTAAAGATTCATTCGACCGCCTTGAATAGAGCTGATACACTTCAGCGAGAAGGAAAATATGCTCCACCCAAAGGCGCATCTACCATATTAGGCTTAGAGGTGTCTGGTGAAATCGTATCCACATCCGAGCATGCTTCAAAATATAAAATAGGAGACAGGGTGTGCGGCTTATTAGCTGGAGGTGGATATGCAGAGTATATTAATATCCATGAGGATCTACTATTAAAAATTCCTGACCATATGGATATGGTTGATGCTGCGGCCATACCTGAAGTATTCCTGACAGCATATCAGTCACTTATTTATCTTCTTCAGCTGCAGAGGGATGAGACGATTCTGATACATGCAGGGGCGAGTGGGGTAGGGACGGCTGCGATTCAAATGGCTCGTCGTATCGGAGCCAAGGTATTCACGACTGCTTCTGCCGGTAAGCATGATATATGTAAGTCGCTGGGAGCTGATGTCGTCATCGATTATAAGTCTGAGTCTTTTAAAAGTGCAGTTATTAAAGCGAGCGATCAGAAAGGGGTGCACGCTATTTTAGACTTCATTGCTGGTCCTTACTATGCTGATAACCTGGAAGTTCTTGGGATAGATGGCAGGATGGTGATGCTGGCAGCGCTTGGCGGCATGACGACTGCTGATGTTAATGTTGCTCAGATCGTCTGGAAGAGATTGAAGATTATGGGTTCTACATTGAGATCCAGATCATTGGACTATAAGGCTCAGTTAGTCGAGGATTTTAGAGCGCAGTTTTGGGGTCAGTTTGCAGATGGCGCCATGAAGCCGATTATTGATTCCGTGGTCTCATGGCATGATGTAGATAAAGCCCACGCCAGAATGGATCAAAACTTAAATCAAGGTAAGATTGTAATGACGATTGGAGATTGATTTATTCAAAATCTAAAGATGTAAGCTCATGGAAGTCATTTGATTTTGTGCTTACACTGGTGGTTCTGATAATGGCTCCCGCTTCATAAATGATTTTATTATCTAAGCAGCTACTTGGCAGTATTATCTCTCCACCTTTCTTGACATATATAGAGCAGCCGCTTATATTATTACCATTACAATATCCTTTAGTGTCTATGTAAATATTGAATCCATGACAGTTAGTTAATTGAAGAATTTCATCTTCTAAAACCAGTCGATTTTGCTTGGTCTCATCTTTGAGTAACGCGGAGCCAGCTTTGGTATTAGGATTGAGCTGTATTATTCTTTCTGAGGAAGAACTGGACGTGGCCCCAGAAGAATTATATGAAGAATTACTGCCGCCTACAGAACTACTGCTAGTGGTTGTATTAGCGTTTTTCGATGGCAGGTTAAGCGTACCATATTCTCCTGCATCGATTTTCTTGGAAGTGTTTCGTCTGGTTTCGTTAAGATCTTCTTCTATCTTTTTTTCTTGAGCACTTTTATTTTCAAGAGATTTAGATTCCCAATTCTTTCGAGGAAGTTTTAAGTCACCATATTTTCCAGCATCTACAGTTTGCTCATTCCTCGATTGTACATTATCTTGATTACCTCTATCTGGATATTGACCCTGTCTTTCTTCGACTTGAGCATTCTCATTAGTAGAAGCATATTTATTGAATAGAATAAATCCACCAATAATAAGGGCGATCCAGAAAAGCTTATCTTTCATAATCATTTCGTTTTTTTTACAAATGGAGAACAATTGAAAACTAGTATTAATTCCGATTAAAGCTGACTGAAGTTTTAATTCTGAAGGATAAGCTCTTTGCTTTCTGATGCATATTAGAGATCAAAAATTCGGACTGGCTTACTGTTGATACTTCTTAGCTACTCACTACATTAATCTGCTGAGCCAGTCTGGCAGGAATAGGAATAGATTTCTGACCTACTTTTATCATCACTGAATTTGCATTAATATTTTCTATTTGAAAAGTTGTATTAGCTACCAGACCCAGCTCCCAGAGTTCGCTTTCTATGGACTCTGAGATCTGGTTCTTGGCTATTTTAGCTCTTGACCTTGGCTTTAATCTAAGCAGCGGATGTTGAGGAATATGACCTTTTTTAGGAATGGGCGAACCGTGAGGATCACTGTCAGGATAACCTAGTGCTTGATCGACTTCGTCGATCATCTCAGCTGTCAGTAAGTGTTCTAATCTTTCTGCATCGGGGTGTATCTGCCCTTCATTAAGACCTGTTTTATTGACAAGGTACGTTTCCCACAGCCTGTGCGCTCTGACCAGTGCTTGCGCATTGCTATTTCCTTTTATTGTCAGTCTGTATTCACCTTTGCTTTCTTGCAGTAATCCATCTTTTATCAAAATCGAAATATTTGATTTCACTCGTGATTTACTATAGCCAAGGATCTCTTGTATTTTTTGACTGCTGATGGATTGAGTTTCTTTTTGCTTCGTGATCAGCTTAATGATATCCTCTTGCTCTATTTTCTTTTTCTGATTCAGCTGATTAAAGTATTTAAAGAGAAGTCCTTTCTCTGGAGAGAATATGGCAGCAATAAAGTATAATATAGTAGCTACGATACACATAGCTGGGCCTGGAGTGGTATTTAATAATATAGCAGATAACAGACCTAAGACTGCAGCTAATAGCCCAAATACTCCAGATAGAATAACTACGTTTTTCAGCTTATTAGTCAGGAGCATAGCTGTCGAGGCTGGAGTGATAAGCATGGCAACGACTAAAATAACGCCTACTGTCCTAAGCGATGATACGACCGCAAAAGACAGAAGCAACATCAAAAAGTAGTGGATGAACTTTACAGAAATCCCCATCGTCTCCGCGATAACTGGCTGAAAGGTGGTGACAAATAAGTGCCTGTAAAATATGATGACACTGATTAAAGTAAATACAGTCGTAATGGCTGTGAGAATAATATCTTCATTAGAAATACCTAAGACAGTCCCAAACAGAAAGTCTCCTAAATCAAGATGTACTCCACCGCCTGGTCGATTACTGATGTAGGATATACCTATGACGCCGAGAGAAAACATCGAGGTAAAGACGATCCCTATGGCAGCATCATTTTTCGTCTTCACATTGTGCTGTATCCACGTGATGCCTACTGCAGCGATAAGACCTGCGAGGACTGAGCCAACAAAAAATCCTATGGTACTATAGCCAACTATTAAGAAAGCGACTACGATGCCTGGTAGAATGGCATGGGATAGAGCATCTCCGATGAGAGACATATTCCTCAATACGATGAAGGCACCTATGACGCCACACATCACACCGACTAAAGAAGAAGCAATCAAAGCTCTAATAGCCCACTCTGCAGAAAATATATCTAATAGCTCACCCATTCATGACAAATGTAGCCTTTATATTAGTAAAACCAAATTATAAATTTAGACCGATCTAAAATTACATCATTTCAGACAGTACGCCCTCCTTCAGGGCAAAAGGAGAAACCACTATACTATGACATTGACCAGTACTGACGATTAGTTTTATTAGTGCAAACGCGACGACGATCAGTTTAGCACGCTCAGGGGGCATGCCCTCTATCTGTAATCGCTCTGCTTCTGTGCTGAATATAACTTGATCATATAGTTGATTAAACTGCTCTATCCGATATGTAGAACTAGCATTTCGGAAGACTTCACCATCTATGACCGACTGTAGGACTTCATAAGAACCACTGGCTCCTATCAGTGTAAATTCTTCTTCTGCATCAAGTAATGAAGTGATTGAACTAAGTGTCTCTGATAAAAACTGGTTTAAGTCTGATAGCTCTTTTGCTGTTATTGGATCGTTATTTTGAAATCGATTGTAGAGTACAGTGACTCCCACCTTGAAGCTTTCTATGAATTTTACCTGACCATCTGTGACGAAAATAAATTCTACACTCCCGCCACCGATATCCATGATCAATGAATTCCCTTTATTCATATCAACAATAAGTGATGTGCCTTTCAGGATCAACTCTGCTTCTCTCTTTCCAGAGATGATCTCTGGCTGAACAGATAGTTTTTCGATGATATAATCGATGAGCAAGTGACCATTACTGGCAGTGCGCATCGCTTCTGTACCAATAATTCTAAGTTCTAAGGGTTGATGTTCAGCGATTGCTTCAGCAAATCCGTTGATTGCCAGTATAGCTCTTTCAAATGGAATTTCGCCAATGGTTTGTATCCCATTCTCAGCGAGAATGACGTAGACTCTTTTTCTGTATATCTCCTGTAACTTTCCATGTACTTCTTCTACGATAAGTAGGTGGAAGGTATTAGTCCCTAAGTCAATACAGGCTAACTTTTTCATTGTCCAGCAGGCTGGAAAGCCTGAGCAAACATTTTTTGGTAGAATCCTTGACCTTGTTCAGTCATCAGGTTTCGATGAGACGGTCGATTGGATTCATTGACGAATGAATAAAAATAGCATCCTTCTGAGAAATATAGATCTGCTTCCTGGAGAGTTTCTCCTTTGCCATTAAATATAATTCTACCTACTGGCTTGCAGTCTGGTGAGAAAGATTCTACTGTCTGATCGCTGATGAATGTGACAGCTGCTTTCACTGCACTTGCATCACCCTGATTCATACTGAAATCCCAATTGAAAAAGATATAATCTATATAATCTGCACCATTATAAAGCGCGATGATATCTTCTTGGCTTATGGCGGGCAGATCTGAAGCTACAGTTGCTTTTATCTCGCTTTCTTCTGGAGCTGCATTAGAATCAGTAGTGCCCTGCTTACATGATATCATCATGATACTCAGTATTATCGTGTATATTATGTATCTCATATGTGATATTCTAGACGAAATGTAAAGAAATATCCCAATAGTCCACGTATTAATGTGCGGGGATTCTCGTAGAGTGTATTAAATGACCTCGTATACCTGGCTGATATGGCTACGTGCTCGGTGAAGTGATAGCCTATGCCAGCCACAAAATTGATGCTTTGCTTAGTAAAGTCATCAGCGTCATCATTGAAGAAAGAATTAGTCGTCGTCGCATCAAACAAGTAGCCGACTGACAGCCCAGCCTCTGCGCGCACTTTATGGTATGTATCATCAATCTTCCAGTCATGTAGACTGATCAGAATAGGCAGCTCTAGATAGTTAAGATGTATTTTGATGTCCTCGACAGGTGATCCTATTTTCAGAGAAGATCGGCTACCACTCTGATTAAACAGCAGTTCTGTAGATAGACTGATAGATGGCTTTATATAGTAGCCTACTTTAAGTCCACCCGATAATCCAAATTTATTAAAGCCTGCAAAATCATCACCATCTATTTGTGAAGCGTTAATGCCACCTACGACCGCAGCATTAAAGCCCTTTGTCTGTCCAGTCGCCTGTAGATGTGTCAGACACGATATGATAATGATACATATCCAAGTCTTATACAGGGTAGCAGTATTAAAGAATATTCTCATATGTTAGAAATTTACATTTTGGTGTTCAAAAAAAATAGTCTCTCTCTTTAGTGTTTTAATAATCTATGCTACAGACGTTTCATATTTGATATTTTATAATATATTTGCTCATATTCCAAAAACTTTAATATATCCCAATGTCATCTATAAAAGCCGAAATAGCACGTCTTGAATCAATAGTCAAACAAAATGGCTTCTCCGTCAGATATGAGCGTGGCAGTTTTACATCTGGCCATTGTATCGTCAATGATAAGAAAATCATCATTATCAATAAATTTTTCAAGCCTAAAGCCAGAATAGAAACCTTAACACAGATCATAGAACTGCTCCACTTCAAAACATCGTTTGGAGAAACAGAAGAATATCAAATAGAATCTGAACCAATGTCCGTCTCATAAGTTGTAGTTTTATCGCACTGTATTAAAGCAGTATTAAAACGATTGGCTTGAAAATTACATTTTTAGGTACAGGTACATCACAGGGGGTTCCAGTGATAGGGTGCCAGTGTGAAGCATGTCTCTCTGATGATCCACGAGATGATAGATTGAGATCTTCGATTCATATAGATATTGATGGGACCAGTATTGTGATAGATACAGGGCCAGACTTCAGGCAGCAGATGCTTCGTCATAAGATAGGGCACTTAGACGGCATATTCATCACCCACGAGCATAATGATCACGTAATTGGTCTTGATGATATCAGAGCATATAATTTCTTACAGCGGTCGGATATTCCCCTTTATGCTGAAGAAGGAGTGATTGAGGTGCTGTGTTCCAGATTTAGTTATGTATTTGGTCATCATCAGTATCCTGGTGTACCTAAAGTCACGACTCATGTGATATCTCCACATGAACCTTTCAAATTCAATAACCATGAGTTCATTCCGATCAGAGTTATGCATGGGAAACTTCCGATTGTAGGATTTCGAGTTGGGGCCTTCAGTTACATTACGGATGCGAGTTATATAGATGACGAAGCTAAATCCTTACTCGCAGATTCTGATATTCTTGTGATTAATGCACTCAGGAAAGAAGATCATCATTCTCACTTTACTTTACAGGAAGCTGTAGACATGTCTGTGGAGCTTCGTGCAAAGAAAACGTACTTGATTCATATCAGCCATCATATGGGAAAGACCAAAAAATGGGAGCAAGATCTGCCTTTAAATGTAGTACCTGCACATGATGGTATGGTCCTGACATTAGAATCTTGATTCTTCTCCACAATAATGTAGAATTTTTGCGATATTGAAGCTATCAAATTGATCAATGCATAGATTACTGATATTACTGTCTGTTTTAATGATGTGTGGCCAGCTAGCCTATACTCAGAGGACGCCTCAGTACAGCCAGTACATGTTCAATAAATATCAGTTCAATCATGCATATGCCGGATTTGATAGATCTTTAAGCGTGACAGGGGCCAGCAGGACGCAGTGGGCTACATTTGACGGTGCGCCATCTACTCAGAGTGTCAATGCTCATTTACCTTTTTACATTTGGAATGGAGCCATAGGCATGAGCCTTGAGAATGATCAAGCTGCAGGTTTATCATTTTCTTCTGTGAAGGTCTCTTATAATTTAGTGTATGATTCGCCAATAGGACTATTCTCTGCGGGCATTAGGCTGGGCTTGATACAGCACAGGCTTGATGGATCGATTCTGCGTACTCCGGATGGAGTATACGAGGATAATGACATACAGCATAATGATCCGATCCTTTCAGGGCAGAGGTCTTCTGGTATAGCACCGACTTGGAGTTTTGCTGGATATTTCATCCATGATTATTTTGAGACTGGTTTATCTGTGTCTAATCTACCAGAGACGCTTAATTCTGCTGGCAGTTTAGATCTGAATCGTAAATCTCATATTAATTGGTTTGCTGAAATAAATTATCCATTGACTAATAGTGTAGATATATATCCTTCTGTATTTGTCAAGACTGATTTAGTACAGACTCAGGCAGAGATTGCAAGTATTTTCAGATACCGCAATCAATATTTTGCAGGACTTGGATTTAGAGGCTATCATGCTAATAGCTTTGATGCAGTCGTCCTATACGCTGGTCTAAAGTTTAATAGAAAATATACCTTAAGTTACAGTTATGATCTGGGTATCAATGGATTACGAACTTTTAATGAAGGCACACACGAGTTTGTGCTCAATTATAATCTGCAAAAACTAATAGGTGTCGGACTACCTCCAAAGATCAAATACAATCCAAGATTCTTGTAGCCTTAGGCGACACTTAAAAATGTTGATCTATTTTTTTCTTTTTTTATAAAATATTGGCGTGATTCCACCGTTTGATAAGGGTCCTAACTGACAAATAGATCGAAATCGAGCCAGAAAATTATCGCATTACATTAAAGTATTCATTAATAATTTAAATTTGCAACTTTTTAGGAATTGCAACGTCAGAAGATAAATTCGCCATTGAACATGAAGCAAGTACTTTTTTTCTTGTTAGCCGCATCACTCCTTATAGGGCTATCATCCTGCGGTAAAAATAATACAGGCCAACTAACAGGGGTCAAAAATAGACCAAGTGGAGGTAACATTAACCCATACGGTATGGTTTACATTCCTTCTGGCACCACTAACATTGGTCAGAGTGATCAAGATATATTTAGCACATACACACAGAGGCCTAAGTCTATCTCTATCATGGGATTCTACTTAGATGAGACAGAGATCACTAATAATGAATATCGAGAATTTGTATACCATGTAAGAGATTCTATAGCTCACAATATCATGGGTGACTTATTAGAAGATGATTTTGGTAATGAATTCATCGATTGGGATTACGATATAGATTGGGAAGATGAGACTTTAGATGAGATGTACTATCAGGGAGATAACGCACTATCAGGCAAACGAGAGTTAGACGTAGCCAAAATGAATTATGCTTGGGAGTGGATTGACTGGAAGAAAGCTTCAAGTAGAAGTTTTGAAGGGGTCAGATCAGACCTGATCAATAGAGAAGAAGTCAATATTTATCCAGATACCTTAGTTTGGATCAGAGATTTCTCTTATTCCTATAATGAGCCATATGCAAGAAATTATTTTTGGCACCCAGCATTTGATGATTATCCTGTCGTAGGGATAGAGTGGAAGCAGGCTAAAGCTTTCTGTGACTGGCGTACCAGACTATGGAACTCTGGAAGAAGTAGTAAAGAAGCAAATACAGAAGTATTCAGACTTCCTACTGAGACAGAATGGGAATATGCGGCTCGTGGCGGACATGATTTATCAGCTTACCCATGGGGAAGCTATTATGTAAGAAATGCTAAAGGATGTCTTCTAGCGAATTTCAAGCCAGGAAGAGGAAATTATCCAGAAGATGGTGGAATGTTGACAGTGCCTGTAGATGCTTATTTCCCAAATGACTATGGACTCTATAATATGTCAGGTAATGTAGCAGAATGGACAGAGACAGCCTACTACCCTCAAGCATATAATCATATGCATGATCTTAATCCTGACATGAAGTATGACGCAAGAGAAGACGACCCTAAAGCACTTAAAAGGAAAGTCATCAGAGGTGGCTCATGGAAGGATATATCTTACTTTTTACAGACAGGTACGCGCCATTGGGAATATCAGGATACAGCTAAGTCTTATGTAGGATTTAGATGTGCACTGACATTCTTAGGAAGATCTATTAATGACTTGAAATAAGTCCTTTCACAATATACACAGAGCTCTACCAGTTTAAGCTTCATGACTATAACTCTCTACTTCACTTAAGTAAATTCTAAAGCGAATAATAGAATTAACGAGCCGTACGTTTGTCAATCATTAATTACAAAGACTATATAAATATTACATAAAATGAGTTTTCTAAAATCTAAAGGATTTAAATACTTAAAGAACTTAATCATCGGTGTCGGTGCAGCATTAGTCATGCTCGGAGCACTGTATAAGTTACAGTCATGGGAAATGCCCGTTATTCTCGGAATGAAATTTGATTTTTTAACGATTGGATTGATGACAGAGGCACTTATATTCTTGATGCTTGGACTCATCGGGCCTGATAAAGATTATTACTGGGAAAAACTATACCCTGGCATAGATCAATACGGAGCTAATATAAATCCACTTTCTGCTGGTGCGCCTAATATGAATGCTGTAAAAGCAATAGACGTGAAACCATTAAATGGCGAGATCGTAGAAGGCCAATTGGGTGGTATGCTGGATGAACTGAGAAACATGTCTAACAGCTTAGGGTCGCTCAAGTCCCTCCAAGAGGTCGACTTCTCACAGACATCAGAGCAAATTAAAACGATGAATAACTTCTATACGAAGCTTAACTCAGCTATGGCTGATCTGGAAGCAACTGCTGATGACACGAAGATGTATAGAGAGCAGATGGTTTCTTTAAACAGGAATCTGACATCATTAAATGGTGTATATGGAAATGTACTAAGTGCATTCCAAGCGAAGTAATAGATCATTAACTAAAAGAAAAATTAAATTATATGTCTATTCCTAAGGAACCCCGGCAGTTGATGATTAATATCATGTA
>ENA-ORXT01002038-ORXT01002038.1-marine-metagenome-genome-assembly--contig:-NODE-2038-length-25351-cov-16.929730_pt1 | contig 25351 bp, 31 predicted proteins | sample MGYA00237868_ERZ511482 | MGnify/ENA metagenome assembly ERZ511482
CATAATGCATTTAGAATATGCGTCCCCGGCGCGTATCCGAAGTGGATACGGATATAATGCATGGATATATTCCTCAGTGATATATCCATGACAACCCCTGGTCGCCAATGGCAAGCGATGGCCATGCAGTGGGTGCGGCGCCGTCGCCGGCGGCGGGCGTGGCGAGTGCGCTGCCGTCGCCACCGGCGCTGCCGCCGCCGCCCATGTTCCTCACTCGGCTGACGCGGCAGTCGCCGATGGTCGCGGCGGCCGAGACGCCGGCCGCGGCGGCCGAGACGCCGGCGCGACCGTCGAGTACTGGCGTGGTGGCGACGGAGCACCTCACGACGACGACGTTGGTGGCCGCTACGACCGCCGCTGCACCCGCGACGACGACGTCAGCTGAACTCGGCGCTGACGTGACGCGCGTGGCCGCGAAGGGGACGACCTGCCGCGACTCCGTGAAGCCGTCAGCGGAGGCGGCCGAAATGGCGGCGGGCAAGCCGCCCGCGCCGTGCACCACCCCGCTGCCCGCGCATCCCGTGGCCATCTATGCTACGGCGGCGGCGGGGAAGGTGGAGGTAGTGTTCGACACCGCCGCCCCCGTTCTCGCCACCATGAGCACGTCGGGGGCGGCCGACGAAGATGTGCGCACCACGACCATTGACGCCGCCACGGCAGCGCTGGGGTCGACACCTTTCACTAACGCGCGGGCTCACCGGGGCATCCCCCGCTCCCCCAGCCTGAGTGACGTCGCGTGGACCAACTCCCTCCGCGCCATCGCGGCAGCCAACGGGTGCGCCGACGCGATCCTGTCGGACGGTGAGTTTGCGCTGCGGCCGCGTCGGCTGCCGCCACCACCCTCGCCGCCGCTGCTTGCGCCGCTGCCGCTGCGGATGACCGGTGCGGCTATCCCCCTCGTCGTCGCGCCGTTCGCCGCCACGCCGCGGCGATGCGCGGCTGACGCCGAGAGCGGGCGGTCGACAGAGGTGGAGCGGCGGTGGAGCTCGGAGCGCCGCCGAGCGCCGCCGTCACCGCCGTTGCCGCCGTCGCGGCCGTCGATGAAGGCGGCGGTGGCGAAGGTGGCGACGAGCACTGCACATTCGTCGGAGTCAGTCGCCGCCGCCGCCGCCGCCGCCGGTTAGCGCTGTGCCAAACGTCCCCGCCGCGCAGCGGCGGCGGCGGTGGCGGCGACGGTGGCGGCGTTGGCGGTGGCGGCCGACGCGGCCGCCTGCGCATGCGGCGTCGACGGGATCATTGTCGGAATCGCGGTTAGAGCGCAGAGTGTGCGAAGGTGAAGACCCTTACGGTGGCGGCTCCGCAAGAAACATGCAAGTCACTCAAAATTATAGACGAAAGAAACATGCAAGTGACTCAAAACAATAGACGAAAGAAACATGCAAGTGACTCAAAAAAAAAGACGGACGACTGCGTCGGCTGACTGCCCGTAGGTCCGCCTGCCGCCGCTTCATCAGCCGCGGCCGCCTGTGCGTCCGATGCCGCCACACCAGCGGCGGCGGCGATAACGGCCACGGCAGGGTCCAAGGCATTCACAGCACCCGTCAGCGTACCGCGAGCCATATCGGGCGGAGAACGGTCAGTGAGCACACCAAACGCCTGCGCGGCGCCATCAACGTCCACAAGACCTGCGCGTACATCACTTCAACGTTTGCGGCTGCCTGCGGTTCCAAGTTTGCCCCTAGGATGGTGCGGCGGCGCGCTTCAAAAAACTGGCCAGCAGAAATATGGCCCCCCTGTCCCCACAAGCAGGCGACACGTTCACAAACCCCGTCCACAATGCCATAAACAGCACGTCCGGATCTGGAATCTCCAGGGCTTCCATTCGCGCCGCATCCATGGCACTCAGCCACACATCGTCAATATCGTCCTCAGAGTCAGAGGATAACACGGTGTTCGTCGACTGCCGCAACACCAACGGGGCCAGGCTCCCGGTATGGAAGAATTCGCGACCGCCAAGTGCCTACGCAAGCGGGCGCCGAGCGCCACGCCCGCGGCCAGCGCGTCCCGGCATCGTCGGCCGTCGGCGTGAGGCGCCCGCTGCAAGAGGATGAGGAAGAAAGGAAATAGCGGACATCTGGCTAGGGAGCATCGCGGTGACCGTTGACGATGAACGAGCAGCGCTACCATCACGGGGCAGTTCGAAGGGGCGTTGGGCGACATCATCAGTTTCCCGGGGCTGGACCGGCGAGTGACCAGCACTGGGCGCGACCGGTGTGGGCGGCACAGACCCGGGTGCGACGGAACGATTGATGACGGAAGCACGTGCGACCGACGCTGCAACAGACGCCACGCCACGGGCGGACGACTCGTTGAAGCCTGCCTATGGCATTGGAACCGCCAGCCACCAAATGGCGGCTATGTCGCGGTCCCACGCAATGCGAGAGCCACTCTCTCGTCCGCGTCGATTTTCTTGCGCAGACGAAACGGAACGAAAGCACTTCACAGTCACGTTGGTGTGGAGAGTACCGAAGTGCTGCAGCAGGGCACCGACTGTCCGCTCATCCCGGTGACACAGCAGACACCGCGCGTCTTGCCGAGTGTGCTTGAAGACCGCGTTCGACCCTCCTCCTGGATGGTGCTCGATGTTCTCAATGTCAAACGGAGTCATAACCGTTTGAATTTGTGCTTTGGCCGCACCTGTTGACGCAACGATATCACCAGCCGCCGCTGCTTCGCTGGTTCCCGTCGGATGCTCTGGGACGCCGCCGCCGCCGCCAGCAGAAAGACAAAACAGCGGCCTCGCTGCTCGGTCCTCTGTCGGCGTCGTGGCGGCGCTCGGCCGCCCTTGGTCTTCTCTAAGGGCGGCTGCGAGGAGCGTTTCGGCGTCGACCGCCGCTTGGTGCACTGCTGCTACCGCCCGTGCGACCAAAGCGGCATTCCGCTGGCACCCGAGGAAGATAGCGTAAGTGGACAGAGTGTCGAGCGATGACACGCTCCCGAGCCATGAAGTGCGCACCTTCCACACACCCAGAGCCTTACGAAGCACTGTCGTGACTCCACCACCACCCACACCAACTCACTTCCCACTCGAATAGATCGTGTGCTTAACGCCAGCAACCGTGTCGGCCACGCCGACACTGGTGCACGGCGCGAAGCGGAGAAGCAGCCGAGCCTCTCCCGTCAGGGTCGCCGGCGCGGCGGGACGCCCGAGGATTCCAACGGCGCCCACCGCTGCAGCAGCGGCCAACTACCGCTCAGCGTGCTCCAGCAATGCGGCCACCCAGGGGCGCAAATCAATGGACACTTCCTCCCAAGTGCGGGCCACCACCACCGATATCAGGTTCTGCATTGGACCCATGACAGAGGGCGTCTCGGACACTTGGGCGACATAGAGCAAAGAACGTGCACCCGCTTGCGTCGTCGAGGCGACCCGTGCCGACGAGGCCCGAGACCCCAGTCGGCTGCCATGACGGCGATCAGACGTGGATGGAGTCCCATCACCTGGGCGTGAGAGTACGCTCACATGCAGAGCTAAGACAAGGGAGGGTACACCGGGGGGGGTGGTTGATGGAGACCGGCGGACGAATGGGGGGGATACACGGACATCAAAAGACAGAGGCGGCAAAGTTGTGGGAAGGAGGGGGGAGGCCGGCTCGTGACCACCGCGCCGGCGAGACATTCTGCAACAGAGAAGAATAAGCACGAAAGGAGATTCCCCGAAACATTGCAGAAGGAGGGACGGTGACGGAGGGGGCGCAGTATCGGGACCAGAAACAGGTTGATCAACCGACGCTGACCTCAGAAAGTGCGTCAGCGCATGCCACGGACATTCAATGTGAGGATGTGTGCGCATTCGGCTGTCTCTGAGATCGCCTGCTCCAATCAGAACAGTTTTGTGGACCACTCTCCAACCAGATTGAGCGCCACCGCCTGCGCCGCCGCCAAGTCGGCTGCCTCGGACCGCGACGCGACCAGGGCGGCAAGCTGGCGATCCGCCCCCGCGGCGGCAGCGGAGAGTGCGGTCGCAGCGGCGCCTCTGCCGCCGCTGTCCCCAGCTACCTCATCCGGCGCCGCTGGTGGAGGGTGCGGTCCTGGCGGCACCGCCCCGTGGCGGCTATTTTCAGATGACGACGAGCGAGCGGTCCCGACCTGGCCCCCGCCCGCCAGCGCCGGCAGGGCGCTGGCGCGCCTCGGAAGCGCCGTCTGCCGCGCCGCCGACCCCACGTCCTGTGGCGGTGGCGGCGCCGCTGGCCTCGCCTGCGTCGAGGCCGGCCACTGTCGGGGCGTCTGCCGGCGCGTCCCCCCGGCAACTGCGTGCCGGCGTGCGCGTCGCCGCCGCTGCCGCGCGGGCACCAGCCACCGCAGAGCGCTGAGCGGGCGTGCTGCCGCGCTCTGCCGCCGAAGTCCTGCCGGCCGCGGCGGTGGCGCGGGCGGTTGTGTCGACCGCATGCTCGCTCACCACCGCCACCGCCGCTGTCGAGGCGTCTGCCGCCTGCTCGTCCTCCCTGCTCTTGCGCGCCGGCGTGCGCGTCACCGCCGCTTCTGGGGCGGCAGGGCGGAACCCACATCCGGGGGGGGGTAACATCGAGGTCGGGGGGTCGGGGCGGGGGCGACGCGGCCGGAGGTGGCGAAGGAGGTGGTGGTGGCGGCCGCGGTGGCCGGCGGCCGGCAGATCGAGTGAGGTGGGCGTCTCCGGGCCGGCGAAGCGTGACAGCCGCCGCCGTCACAACGCGTCGACCGACCGATACGCGGGCCCGGCGCGTTCCGGAATCGGGCGGAGATCCGCCGCCCGCCGCTGCGGCCCGCGCCCGCGCCGCCACCCCCCTGCGGCCGAGGCGGCAGTCCAACTACTCCGCGAGGGGCGCGGTGGCCGACCGCGTGTCGCTGGTGGGCTTGAGACTGTCGCCACGGCCACGGCGCCACCACCCGCGTCGCCGCGCGGCCCGCCAAGGCGGGCGACGTCGCCGGTCCCCACCCCTTCGGCGGGGCTGACGTGAGTGCCGCCCTGGCCGCTGTCCGCACCTGGCGGTCACCGCCGGTCATGGGCGGCAGCGGCGGGGGGCGGGGAGGCAGCGGCGGGCGACGGCGGCTGCGCGCCCGATTGAGACGGCTTCGCAGAGGCGCGACAAGCGGAGAGCGGCGGCGCGGTGGCACACGTCGGCAACGGCAAGGCGCCGACGCATGGCACCGAAAGACCGCTGCGACTGCCTTCGGGCCGCGGCAAGGTGGTGGGTGGCGACGGCGCCGCGGCGGACGCGGCAGCGTCACAGGGGAGCGGCGGCCCCCCTCTCCTTCTCCTCCCGGGCGCGCAACAGCAAAGCAGGCGCGCCCGACGGCAGCAAAGGGGTCCGCCACCCGTGCCGCGCGGCCGCGAGGCACTGCTCGGGCGGCACAGGCGGCGCCAGGCGGCGCCACAACGCCAAGCACGGCGGGCGCACCGGCGGCCGACGGACACGGCGGGTGGGGCGGCAACGCAGCGGGCGGCAGCTCTGGCGGCGCGCCGGCGGTTCTAGGGCCCGACCGGCAGCTGTGAGGCGGGGTGGCAGCGGCGCGGCCGGCCGGATTGGTGGGCGGCGATGCGGTAGCGACGGGCTCGGCGGCGGCAACGGCGAGCGCCCCGCCCCACCCCCTACCTCGTCGCGCGACGACCACTGAGGTGCTGAAAGGGAGGGCGGGGGGCAGCGCCTCCGGCGTCACGTGGCGCAGTGATGGCGGACGGGTGCCGGCGGCAGCAGAGGGCGGCTCCGCGGCGTCGGCCGCGGCAGGCGCACCAGCGGGCGACGGGCTCGGCGGATGGGGCGGCGCCGCGGCGGCCGACGGCGGTGGCGGGGCCGAGTTGGGGCCCAAGCGCGGACGGCCGCCACCGGCAGGGCGGCAGCGCTGTGACCGGAGGGCTTAGCGGTTGCGGCGGCGTCGGCGGAGGGGGGGAGGAGGGGACACGTCCACCGGCGGCAGCGACGGGGATGGTCGGCGGCGGCCGCTGGAGCGCGTCGGCGCGCGAGCGCGTTCGCGGCGCATCGGCGCAAACGGGAGCGCACGGCGGACCGACGGCGGCGGCAACTGGCAGCGAGGCGGCAGGAAGCAACGGCGTCGCCGCGCGGCCTGAATGCGGTCCCCCACCACGCCTCTCCTCCGGGAAACGCGGGAACGCCCGAAGATGGGGCGGCGGCGGCGCCGCGGCGGCAAGGGACGGCGGCGAAGGCGCGTCCTGCGCGCCCGGCGAGGCGGCTACGGCCGGCGGAAAGGCCTCCACCGGCGGCGGTTGCCGCCTGCGGTCACCTGCCTCGTTGCCGACGCCGCAGGCGGGCAACGGTTGCGCGACCGCCGCTGCGGCCGCCCCGGGTGCAAAGCCCGCGACGGCAAGCCGCGGCGGCGCGGGCGCGGCGGTCGATGTCACGCCGTCCGTGTTGCAGCAGGCCATCACGGGGCGAAAACGATCAATATTTACTTCATACAGGAAGAGCGCAACCGAGCGGTACGTACGAGGCGCGCCGGGTGTGAAGCGCAAGGGGGAAGGGGAGAGGCGGCCGGTCGGCTTGGAGCGAAAGGGGAGGCGAGACGAACGCGCGCGGGGGAGTCAAGTGGTCGCAGCGTCCGGCATGCGGCGCCCGACACGGTATTGGCAGCTTCTGCGTGGCCACGCCGCCGATGCCCAGGGGAGGCCTAGCGGCGCGGCGCACTAACCTTCGTGTGATTGTTGGTGGCCAGTCCTGTTTCCTGCGGGGTGGTTGGTTGCAACAATTCCCATTGTCGCCCCCCCCACTCCGCCTCCATTGAATGAGTCCGGTCTGCATGGCGTAGGTGCTCTTTACCAAGCGCAAAAGCGGGATGCTCTGAAAGGCGCCAGAGATGCTCATCCTCTGCGACTGTGATATTGCGGTGCTCATCTTTTACAACACCAACGGGCGGTGATTTTTTGTGTCGGGCGACACGAGCCGAACCATCACCCGGTTCGCCACCTTCCAGGGCACCATCGAGCTCCGGGGGTGAGCAGAGGTCCGCCATCGTCACGCGCTGCTGTGCAAAACGCTCGTGCGCTTTCGTGTTGGCAGCGGCCGCTTTCGGTACACAACAGGCAGCGGTCGTCGGTGGGCGCGGCGTGGACGGCGACTGACGTGCCTCATGGTGCCCTCTACGGTCTATTTCGCGTGTCCCTCGACCTTGGTCCCATCACCCTACCTCAGACTCTTTTCTTTGGCTGATCTCCTCTTCTCTTCTCGCCTCTCTGTCTCTGGTGGACGGCCGCTGGTCGCGGCACCCCCCACTTACCCACAAGATGAGCGAGAGCAGCTGGTTCACCACCGGTCGCTCGACCCCGACTCGCGGCACTTGCGGGCGGTCGCTGCCGCCGCCGCCGACTTGTGTCGGGCGTCGCCCGACCCCCTGGGGGTGCCCCTCGGGTCCCTCCCACCCCCGCCGCCACCGAAACCAACGAAGCCCGCGACAGACGGCGGTTGCGCGGGTGCGGCGAGCCCCGCCGGCGGCGGCGGCTGCGGTAGCGCCAGCAGCGCCGCCGCCGCCTGCGGTATTAATGGCAATGCGGCTGCGGTCACGCCGTCGCGGCCGCCAGCCGTGCAGCAGTCGTCTACCTTCTTGTTCACGTCGCGGGCGTCGGGCAGGCCCGGCCGCCGCGCAACATCCGCGCGCCGTGACGGGTATGGCGGCGGCGACGAGCCGGCGGCCGACGAGCGGTTGGCCGCTCCGCCGCGCAACGACCACGCGCCGTGACAGGTGTGGCGGCGGCGACGAGCCGGCGGCCGACGAGCGGTTAGCCTTCTTACCGGCGGGGGCGTCCGGCCTCGCGACGGCCGGCGGCTGTCACAGGCACGTGAGCGCCTGTGGTGTGTCAGGCAGGCGCCGGCGGCGGCGGCCACGCGTCACTGTCAACGTCGCCGCCACTGCGTTCGAGTGGCGTGCAATTGCCGTCACGGCGCGGGTGGTGGGGTGGCGGGAAGCCATCCCGCACACCACCACCGTCCGTCCCGTCAGCGTCGTCGCCGGGGGGTGCTCCCCCCCACCACCGCCCAGACGACCACCCGTACAGCAAGTGTCGACCGCCATCGGCTCCGGAGGCCTACAGCCTCCCCGCTGTCCGCGGGCCGCCGTCGGTGGCGGCGGCGCGGCCTGCGCCGGGATCGTCCCCTCCGGCCGGGGATACTGCCGGCGAGCGCGCGGGGGGGGAGCCCGGCCGCCGCCGCTGCCAGCGGCCGCACGGAAGACCTGTCAGGATGTGATGCGCGCGCCGCCCCCACTGCCGCGCGCCCGCAACGCCGTGGCCTTCAAGGACGATGCGTGCGACCGCTTCGGCGCGGCCGGCGGCGCCTTGGCGGGGGCGCGGGCCGACCTGTCGGGGAGCATCCACACGCGCGGCCACGGAACGCCGCGGCTCTGCCCGCACCAGAAGGTGCAGACACAATATCCGCTGCTGCCAGCGCCGCCCGGCGCACGGCTCGTGCAGGAACTCGGCGCCGCGCGCGCAGCGCGCGGCGCGGCCGGCGCCGACGGGCGGCCGTGGGGGGTGTCCCCCGCCACAGACGCGCCGGGCGACACGTGGCAGCCCCCTGCGACGATGCGGGGGATTACGCGCAGCCATCCGCACGGTGGGCACCTCCCTCCCCACAACTGGGAGCGCACCACCCGCCCATGGCGCTGCTGGATCCCCTCGGGGGGGGGGGGCACCCGTCGGGTGTACCACCCGCTCGACGAGGCGGCCTCCGCGGGGCCCTGGCAGCCGTGGGTCAACCCCCCCGCCACCGGACCGCCGACGGGGCGGCGGCAGCGGGCATGCGGCGTGCTGCCGCCGTCGCCCCTGCCAACAGCGTCGCATTCGGCAGCCGAGGTGGCGGAGGCAGCCTTGGCAGCGGTGGCCGTCGTGACAATGGTGTCAACGGCGATGGTAGAGGGGGCGCCGGCAGCCATACGGCGGCCGTCAGGACAAGAGTGGCAATGGCAATGGCGGCGGCCGAGGCGATGCCGGCAGCAATGGCGCCAGCGGCCGTCGTGCCGTTTGTGGCAATGTAACTGGCGGTGCCGGCAGCTGGCGGCGGCGGCGCCCATGGCGGTGGCGGCGGATATGACGGTCTTGGCAATGGCGCTTGCGGCTGCCTGAGGTGGCGGCGGCAGCCATGGTGGCGGCGGACGTCGTAACATTGGTGACAATGTCGGTGGCGGAGGGCGCGGCGGCAGCGATAGCGGCGGTCCCCGCCGCTTCGCCGGCTACATGAACGAAACGTCGTCGTCCCCGTCGTATCACGGCTGGGCGACGAGGTACTTGTCTGAAGGGACCTCGTGCCTGGTGGCGGCAGTGGCACGCTCTGGCGTCGTGCTGAGGAGGAGGTGGGGGCGTGTTTTCGTGAGTGCATTGAAAAATATAAAAGCACGCCAACAAACACTGCCGGCGCACGCAGGTGACCACGACGCCCTCCTGCCCACAGAGGGCCTAAATCCACATCAAACCCGACTTCACACCCGACCGCCAACTCTACTACCTACATAAACTCGCCACCACTACCGCTGCCGACCGACATAGGGGCTTTCTCATCACCTTCATCCACGTCGATGGCCGCTGTCGTCCGCCCTCTCTTGCGCGACGGCGCCGCGCTCGCAGCGGCCCCCCCGGACCCCCCCCCGTCTGGCTGCACTTCAGTGCCGGGCGGCGTGACGACCACCTCCGCAACAGAGCATTCGATGACCAGGTTTTGTACCCACTTCGCGATCATCGGCAACACATTGATGTTCGGTGTCTGCGTACGTTTGTAGCACAGCTGCTCTGCAACCTCAGCAGGAGAGACCGCGCCGCACGTGAGCGTCATCCCTGTAAGGACGTGGTCCTTGGCCGCGTCGATGAAGGCCTCTTCCATCCTCGGGAAGAACTGCGCGTTGGCCGGCCCAATAGCACCCACAAATACAGCCCTGGCAAGCTGCACCGGGGTCCACTGGTTCACCGTCGGGTGCGAGAAGATCACAGCGTTGTCAAACTTGGCTCGTTGGCCGGGGCGCCACACGAGGTGGTCCGGCGGGGATGCGGGACGCACACCCACAGCAGCAGCGAGGGCGCCGCCGCCGCCGCCGCCGCCGCCATCTCCGCCGCCGCCGACCACCGAGTCGACCGCCACTCCCGGCGCCGTCATGCGACGAACGGCCGAGGCGGCGCGCAGAGCCGCTGCCTGCATAACTCCCTTCTCCTTGGAAACCATGCGGGCGGCGACTAGAGAAACTCCGCCGTCGCTTCCTGCCCGAGAAGAGGCGGTCACGAGAGAACTCACCGACGCCGCCCGAGCCGCTCCCCGAGCTGCTATCCCAGCCCTCACCCCTCCACGGCCGCGCGCCGTCGGAGACGCAGTGCTGCCCCCGAGTACCGGCAACGCCCCAGGTCCCTCCCCAGCGCCCCCCGTCGCCTGCACCGCCGCAGAGGCTTCAGCAACGGCCGTTGCCGCCGCCGCCGACCGCGCCCCACCGCCGCCCGCGCCAATAGCACCCGCGAGTCTGCCATGGGCAGCACGGCTGGACGCGGTGCTGCCCGTCGCTGCTGCCATTGCCGCGCCAACGGCCGACATAGCAGGATCCATTAATGCAGCAGCTGTCCGGTCAAAAAAGGCTCGATTGTCAACCGAGTTAGTAGCGGCCTGGATACCGCTCGACCGCATGACGTCGGCCGCCCCAGTTGTCGACAAACCAGTTTGGTACAAGTTGTCCCGCAACAGCTCCGCGTTGCTGGCCGAGCGTTGCCGCTCGCCCCAGGCCGACCAGCACTTGTCATGGTAAGCCTTGAGCCACTCTTTGACGCACTGGTCATCGACTGCGGCGCACACAAAGTCCGCGCCCGACAGCTCAGGGGCCGTTCGCTTGCGGGACGGTAGTCTGCGGCTCCCCGACCGCACGTACAGGTCGTCATTGATGACGAGAGTGCGCACGTGGTGGCCTCGTTGTTTGCACTTGGAGCACTTCTCATCGTGGGCGCAGCCTTGCATCGTGCATGTCTCAGGGTCGTAGAACGAGTCGTCGGTGGGGAGTTGATGAAAGCACGGGTAGTTTTTCATTTCACACGACCGCGCGTCGTGTCCCCCCTTGCGCAACTCACCGTCGTCCCCCCGCCCGAGATCGAAGCTGCACATCGTGCACCGGCCGACCATTCTCTCGGACCGTCGGTGCGAGACGACACGGCGGAGATAAAATAGGCACTTGGGTGACCACCCCGGGAGACCGGGGGGGGAACGAGAGCGTCTCTGGGACGGATCTTAGAGGCTGGAGGCGGGCGCGCGGCACAGTGTCGTCAACGTGCCGCACCAAGTGTGTTCTGATTGGACTTGGTGGAATCCTTCAAGCGCCGTCGACGCTTCAGCTGCACATTCGTGCAGCAAATGAGAGTGGTCCACTGCTGAATCCACCGGGAGATCCAGTCTCATGACACGATCTGCGGCAGGAGCGCGGCCACTGATGGTGTCTCGTGACCGGGCGTGCGGCGCGAGCAGGCCCAATGAAAATGGACGCTGCAACTGGCACTCGACAGATGCGCCGACAGCCTGTGGCGAGAGGCGGATGGGCATGTTTGCACCACAGAACTTACGGATTGCACGTTAGACGGGCCAGCACGATGTCCTGCACGATGTGCTTTTTTCAGATCGAGAGGCCCGATATTGGCAGCCCTAATCGAGACGAAATCACCCGACCCGCTTCCACTGGCTCAGTTAGAGGCTGCCGATTAACACAGCACGAAGTGGACATCGTGCATCGAGCACGATGTCGAGCACGATGTCGAAACCGGGAATCTTAATGGCAACAAGTAGCCCGATATTAAGACGTGGCCCACTTTGCTGAGACAATGGGGCATCAGATCACTCGCCCTCTTCGATTCCGCCATCCCGGCCACGTGATGAGCGAGAATTGTCCTGGGATCCGAACTCGTGTTGAGCTGTTCTGTAAGACATCGTGCGCTCCGTCGACATCGTGCAGCCCCTCACGGGGTCTGTGAGAGGGGTGATCGTGCGAACGATCCGCGGCGTGTCCATGTTTTAGGGAAGTGCCACAGTCAAGTGCTTTCTATTTGTTTCTATTGCTAGTGTACACTACTTTTGCCCAGCTATGGTGGTTTTCTGAAGAATGGCCAGCCTGCGAGGGTCATGGTTTGACCAAACCATGGCAGGCCGAAGAACACCACTTGTGGCCCACCCACTCACGAGTTCTCCCTGCAGCTAATTAGACGTCGAATCCGAGGGATGACGGTTCCCTGCCAATATGGGCTGTAAGATTCTTGTTCCAAAGTGTTTTCGCCAGCCCCGCACACGAATCTAGAGTCAGAGGCCTGCGGCCGCTATCCCTCGGTGGCCTACACGGGTATCCTGGTTGTAATAAGAGAAGCGCACAGCCACCAAGATCCCTCGCCATATACCTTATAGAGACACGAGAAGGCCGCAGCAGGTGGGAGGCTGCAAAGCAACAGTTCGGCGGGCCCATTTCGCGTCTAAGCACCATGGGCATTACGACCCGTGTGCAGTGCATGTGACGACGACGACGACGACGTGACGACTGGCTGGCGCGCCGGCGCGAGGTGCTGCCCCCGCAGCCAAACACTGGCGTCAAGGCACAAGTGACTGACGGCTGCGTGTCTGCCTGCCGTAGCCACTGCGGGTGGGTTCCATGAGTGGCAAGCGCCATCTGGAGGGGTCCATACATGTAACGCCCCGGGGTTGGCCTCTGGCACAGGCGAGAAGAAGTCATTACTTGTACGATCCAGACATTGACCGTGCGGCTGCATCGCGATGCACGCGACGGAGATGGTCTCCGCCGTGAAAAAAGATGTCCACAACCAGGCGCGTTGTGCGGGGACTGCGCGTCTGGGCGGTCTCCTTGCGGCTCGCAGTTGCACATGCCGTGCCGCCATCACACCGACATTGCACGCCACGCCCCCAGAAGGTCCAGATTGTTGGAGAGGTCTGTATGGACAGGTTCATCTCTCAGTTTTAGTGCTCAAAAGGGATAGAGTATCCTTCAAGAGACTAATGCATTGCTTTTTCCTGGAAAAAGCAGTTGCATGTGCCGTAGGTGGTAAGGGAAGCGCAATCTAACAATCAACTGTATTGTGCAGTGTCATTTGAACACGCGTTTCACTGAATTGGCCAGTGTCAGAGGCAATGTGCGAGTCGCACTGACTCAATCAGTACGCCAGTGAGCGGGCGGTCCGTCCTGCTAAGTGGGGCGTCACCATACAACCTCCGCCTCGATGACGTTACCCGTCACCCACCAAGCTCTCACGGCGACCAGTGCGTCCTGCGTTTCTCTTCTAGTTCTTCTACAGTGTCCATTGCATGACCACCACGAATACTGCCTCCACTGTCATTAAGAAACAATCTCCCCGCCTTCCGCCGTCCGACCGCCCACAATTGTCCCGACGGCATCACGAGCACGACGCCAGTCCAGATTACTGAGCACGCACCGCTCCAGTGCACATAAGAGCAGACGCTGTCCATTGCGAGGCACCAGAGCTGTAAAGACAAGGAGACGGTCGATGTACAGGGCGCGTGGTGACCAGGTTCGCGAGGCCCTCCCCAATACGGATGCCAGCGAGGACGGCAGAAGGCACGGTGGACGAGGACCGGCGGTCCACGCAGCCAGCAGCGACCGGTGACCCGGCGCCCGCGGCCATCAGCAGCAGCTGCTTCCCGAAGGGGCGGCAGTAGGCAGCATTCGTGATTGCGGGGCGCAGAGACACGGCCGGCAGCAGTCACGAAGAGTGGCAGCCACGCAAACTGTTGTGTGTCAAAGGGAGTACCTGACGCCACCGTGGGCGCAACCACGGCAGTACCAACCCGCAGTGTGAGTGTCAAGCTCAGAAAAAACCAGTCTCGCCTCTTCTTCATACGTCCGCCCGCTACTCGGGATGGCAGCTACGTGCTCTACAGGCGCTGCTCACCCTAGCGCCGGTGTCCCCTGTGCGCACCCTCCGTGCACCCCCACCTGTACGTGCCCCCCGCATGCCAAGGTCCGCCACGCAGTGGTCCGCACGCCGGGCGGCTCGCACGCCATGGGCTTCCAGCCCGCTCCTTGACTGGGGCGCCTCCGCGAAGCTCACAAGTCGTTCGCGTCCGTCTAGACTGCTAGCACCCGTTCGGGCCACCTCCGATCCCACAGCGCCTACATGGCGCTGCGTGAGGCGCTCTGCCTCATCAAAAATCAAGCTGGAACCCACAGGCGCCACGTCATCTTCACACCGGCGCAGTGGAGGCCCGCTTGCTTACGGCAGTGCGTCCACCGTCCGCGACAAGACGCAGACGGCAGCGATTCGCCTCGCGGCAGGGACGCAGGCGGCAGAGACCGGTGGCCCTGCGCCAGTGGAGCGCGGTGCCAGCGACGCGCAGCGGAGGCGCTTGGAAGCAGGATGGCCGGGGACCCGCGGCAGTGACGCATCCGGCAGCGGTTGGTGACGTCGCGCCTGCGGCTATCCGCGGGGGCGGCGGCCAGCGGCGGATTCGGCACCGGTCTGCAAGCTAGCTGCCTGCTATGCTCCTGAACAAGTCCCCTGGGGCAGCCCGATGGAGCACAAATGGTTGAGCTGGGTTCGTCGAGCACCCATCTTCAAGCTGACTGATCACCGAAATCCAACACTCTCGAAACTTCGAATCAGGATGGATACGGACAACAAAGCGGCATTCATGTCTCAGATACAAATCCAAAACGATATCGATTGTCAAAAAGACTCAAGAAATTCTCTCATCGAGGCACATAGGACGTCCTTTTACGGCGAAAAACGAAAGAAGGAAATATCAGATGAACACTGCAATCCAAAAACGCCAAAAAGTGATTCACGGGAGCGCGTTGTATCCATAGTTGCGTGTGTGATGTGGAAAAGAGAGGACGGGCCCAGATTGTGGGGCAGCAGCACGTGGCCGCCGCTTCTTTCAACCCCCCGCCAGCGACCCGCCGAGACGAGAGCCACGAATTCTCGGAGTCATTCACGCCACGTGCAGGACAGGCACGGTGCGTGCATCGGCAGCAAGCCCAATTCTCAAACATGGGACTCGTTTAGATTTACTTTAGCACGTTGGCGCCCGAGGTCTATACTTACCACTCCGCATTGACAGGGGCCTCCGGCGTTGTGTCCACTGGCTCAATGTCGTCTGTATCCGAAAGTTAATGCTCAGTGTGTCTGGCTAGTGGCCAACTATCAATACTTCAGGGTATTCCTCTGGGAAGTTGAGGGAAATTTGAATGATTTATGGTGACCGCTCTCTCTATCATCTATCGCTCGTGCGCATGTCTATTGGTCAATTCCCGCCCATGGCGAACTGTGTTTTCACTGTCCTCCAAATCACAGAGCAGGACAGCGGCGCCGCTCCATCAGCCGGGCCCATCGGCGGCCTGTGCCGCTTGTTTTTGACTGCGACACAGCACCCGCCACGCTCGCTGCTGCACGGTGGCACGGTGCGCTGCAGCCACCCTCCCTTTCGACGTGATCAGCGACACGCGGGGGGTTGGTGCAGCAGGGGATGGCATGCTCGTCGCATGAAGGGGGAAGAAGAGGGGGGTAGGGAGTATGATGTGGCACACTCGGTCTCGGTGCGATGTTGGTGCGCGCGTGGTGGGTTCTTCAGCGCCGTGCGACAGGATCGACGACGACGTCCGCATTCTCTGAGTTCAATGCTTGTCACTGTGCGATGCGCTGCTTGACAAGTCCGACCCGTTCTCAAGACAACTCCTCATGTCTTGCGCAATCGAAGGCATATGATTGGCTCTTGCTTATGGCAATCGCTTTGGCGACGGCCAAGTAGAAAGCCATCCCGTGCGAATATGGCGATGGCTGTGGCTCAATGCTCCCCGATACGGCTCAATGAGCTCCCGATAGACGTGTCCGTCGCTAAAATGAGGCGACTTGGCGCACCAAAATACGTGCTCTGAGCGTTCCCTGTGTACGACAATTCTTTGCAAGAGATATGTTTTTGACAGTGGCCTGTTATAGACATGAGAGGCACCTGTCTGTTTTCATTTTAGATCATTGATATGTGTGATATGTCGATGTTGGCATTGCAACATAGGAATTGTGGAATCGTTTCTCGGACAGTTTATTGAACACGCCTCAGATTGATGCCCCTCGGATCCTGTGAGTTTGCGGTCATGGCCAGCTGGACATTGGCAATCCTGGGCGCATTGTGCGCTCCTTCCCGGGTGTGCCACCCTCTTGGGTGCGAACGACCGCCAACGCCATCAGTCTATCACGTGAACCCGGAGAGTCAATGGCCAGGGGGGTCCAATTGATGATGGGGTGGTGTGATGTTGCCCCTATCTGATGATGGTACGCATGTTTTCTGACGTGCTTGCGTGCCAGTAGGCCAGGTGCCAGAGAGAAGCGAAGAGCCGGATATTGTCTTGCGACTGGACATGGTCATTTGTCTGGCCGACAGACCCGCGCAGCCGTTGTCAGGCGCTGCCACAGTCAGATTGAGGACGTTGTCGCGACAGGCGACTCCCACTCCCCCCCCCGCGGACCGGCGCAAAGCCCGCGCAGCTTACCGTGTCGCCACGTGCTCCCTGGGCGCTACATGCTCCCTCCTTATCCAATCGCCTGTCCTACGTCGCCCCTGTGACCGGGCAAAACGTCTCGATCTGCTGTATGCAAAAGTGAAGGGAGCACAGCCGATTGGTCCATTTTGTGGCAGACACCAGGGACAGCCGTCGGCCGGGGCCTATGCAAAGAGCAGTGTTAGGCATTGGCGCGAGCAGGCGCAGGGCGCGCAAGGAGTGCGCCGCCAGAAATTTCACGGACATCGTCTGCGCGCCACAACGCGATGGGGGCAGTCAAGCGCAGACCGGGCCGCGCGCGCACCGCCTCAGTTCGCAGGCGTTGGCGCGTTCTCTCCCTCGGCCCAAGGCTAGGGTACGACGTCACCGCGGACGACTCCCCCACATCCTGGTGGACTGACCCTCAGCCGGTGTAGCTGCACACGTTCCCCGCCGCGCCGCGTGCGCCGGCCCCCCGCCCTTTTTCCTCTGGCAAACGTGAGCCCCCGACGGTACCTTTCACGCTGATGTTTATCTCCGCACCCGGTTTTCTTCATCCTGTCGCCGCTATGCCTTCCTCTCCGTGCACCAGTGAGACCACCCAGTCGTCTCCAGCGAGCCCCGCGCGCGTCCCTGCCTCCTGTGGATGGCATGCTGCAGGGGGTTCCGTGGCCTCATGCCGCACGGACGGTGGTTTGTCGCGCCGTGGCTGTGGCTGTGCCCCACGTCGCGAGCGCCATCTCCACCATAACGTGCCCGGAGCCACTCGTCAGAGCCTCGACGAGGTCGACTGTGGTAGTGGCGGTCTTGGTCCAATCCACTGCCTTCCTCGAGCCGGCCGTGCGCTCCGTTGTCATCGATTCTGTCATTGAAGCTTTCATCGTCTTCCTCGGCTGGGATTCTGCAATGTTGGCGCACCTCAAGGGCGTCTCCCCGCCAGGGTGGGCCGGCCCATTCGAGTGCGCCGCCCTCCCGCCGCGCATTGTACGGGCTATATCTGACCGCGCCACTACCTACGTCGCCTTACTCCTGACAGGCGCCTCGCGCGACCTGATGAGCACGGTGAACCGCACGCGTGGCGGCGCGCAGCTGTCCGCGTGGCGTCTTGATTTACCCGACTTAGATGACGCGGTCAAGAGGGCGTCGGTCGTCGACGAGTCGACGCACGATGTTATCAGCAAGGCTACAAACGCGGCCGCCAATGCCGCGAGTACCGACGCCTCTTCGCCTGTTGACATTGACAAAGCCACCGCCGCCATCTCGGCGACCTTGGACGGGTTCAACACCGCTACGGCAGCGGCTTCCAGTGCCTCGTACACTGCGAGCCTTGTTGAGCAGGCGGCGGCAGAGCTGCGAAACGGGGTGGTCCTGGTGGGGGTCAACTATCTCGTGAACGTCGACGACTCCATGAACGAGGCGCTGAAAATTGCCACCCGCCGTGCTGCCTACTTCAGCGACTTTGCAACCAAATGCATGCAAGCGGATCGGCTTCTTTCTCGCTACCTTGACGGGGAAGTCTTCCCTTGACTATTGGCCAGCGCTGCCCACGCCAACCCGGCGAGGGGCCTGAAGGCGGGGTTGGTGATGCTACGTGAGTAATGCCCCATGCTTGTTTGTATGTACTCTTGTGAAGGCGGGTTCAGTTTGTGGGCGGGTTGTGTGCGTAAGCGGGCCCGCGTGCGTGAGGGCTGGGCGTCTGGGCTGCGCACGGGCTGGGCGACTGAGTTGCGCACTGCATAGCGTTGGTCGCAGACCGCGCGGGGAGTAGTTGCGGGACTGGGTTGCCACGGATTGCTCCATGTCATTCCTGGGTGACGCGGCGACGAAGAATGCTGCCGACTGTACGCGTGATATTTTGCATGTACGTTCCATCTCACTCCACACAGCTCTCTTGCGGGCTACCGCGCTTCTTGCTGCAAAATCGTGCATGTCCAATCACTGCCATTGTTAGGTGTCTTATTCTTGTTCCATTCCTTCTCGGCCCTTCTGCGCGAGGTGCACGGTCCGCGTACAGCACGCGGAGCGGGTAGCATGTTCGCGGTGGATAGCTCGAAGCCAGCGTGTGGGGCAGACACAGCGCGGGCGCCAAAGTGCGCACACAGCAACGTCGACTACTACTTCGCGGTGCTGGAGGCCCTCGTGCAGCGCACGGTGCGGGAAGCACGTTGGCGGTGGATAGCTCGAAGCCGGCGAGTGGGGCAGGCGCAGTTTGGGCGCCAAAGTGCTGACCAATACAGATACGTCGATGACGAGCAGTCGAAGAGGTCGAGTCTGGCCCTGTCTGGCCTCACTGCACGACATCAAACGAAAGTCGTTCGCATAGTTTCTTGACATTTTACTTCAATCTGGTTCATGGTGTTTTGGTCCTCCCGAACCGAATTCCGATCGCACTTGGATTTAAGCACAAGTCAGCCGCTTTTCTTTGATGTCCATGACTAAATGTGGAGCCATGTTTTGAAATCCACATAGTATTTGAGCCAGCTCGAACCGAGATAGCTGGCTTTGAATTTCGTGCATTGGGGGGTCACCTGGCTCGACCAAACTCAGCGGGACAGAGTGGGCGAGGGGGCATCGGTCCGTGCTGCTCATCCAGGGACTGCCACCTCTCTTCAATGCCCCCAGGAATGCCGCTACGTTCAACCGCTCAAGAAAGCGCTGGGCCCTCTCGGCAACAGATGATCGTCCATTTGCACATACTGCTGTCAAGTAGCCTGGTGCGGAGCTCCAAAGTCGCACCACAACCAGAGAGTACCTCTCAAGTCAAAGATATCCGTCAGATCTACTTAATGGTACACATTTAGGTAAGAAAACGGGCCTGCTCACTGGAAGACCCTGCGGGACAGATCTCGACGGGGCGACTGCAGCCACAGTTGTAATACAAAAATGTTCACTCCCCATACAGTGACGATTCTCTCGTAAAGCTGTTCTCCGAAAATTTCCGCACTCCAACAGTTGCAGAAGAGTTCCAAATCGGCCACTGCGGGGTCGTAGAGGCCGATTTGAAACTCTTATGCAACTGTTGGAGTGCGGGAGTTTTGGGAGAACGGCTGTATGGTGCCACATATTCACACCCCCCACTCAGAGCTCGAGAAGCCGGTTCGTGCAGAGGCTGTCTGAGGGCCAATCTGGAGCCGGCGGCGGAGTACCTGAGGAAGGCGGGACGTTGACTGTGACGGCGATGGGTCGCGCGTGCGCAGGTGCGACCGCGCCGCTGCCGGCTTGCCAGCTGGTTGGAGCGTAGCGCATAACGAAGGGAAGGATGTTGGAACATGAACAATGATGGGTGATCTCGCCAAAAAAACTGGAGGCCAAAGGGGCGGTGGTGGTGCGGGGAGGGTTGAGTTACGGAGACACACCTGCCCGGTGGTCAGGTACGCGCTCGAGACACTACGTGAATGGAGCAAGATATTAATAAGATGAAGCAAAGAGAACAGCTAGTGCTCTTGGGGGGAAGGGAGGGGGGAAGAGGGGGGGGAGGCAGGGCAAGAGGGGGAAAGTTGCGGCTGGTCGACGAAAGAAGAGGGGGGCGCCGAGGAAACAGTACGAAGAAGAGGGCAAATTCACACAGCGAAAAGGGAGGGGGGAGGGGGGCAGGAGGTCGGGGAGGTGGTGGTAGAGGCAGGGGAAAGGGCGATGGGGGCGCCCGTCAGACACAGGGTGAGACACTGCCGAATGAAGCAGACGTGCCAACGACGGCGTGATCACCCCGTCGTGACGGGGGTTCCACAGCCTGCCGATTGGGTCGTGTCAGGGCCCCTTCTGCTGGCGCCTGCCTGAATGATTTGTGTACTTTGGGCGGGCATGTCAAGCGGATCATCGTCCGCTCAATCCGGGTTGTGATTGGCTGAATCGATTCATCTGTCTTTTCTCACGCTGATCCAGGCGCGCGCGCGCAAAAATGAGCAGAAGGTTGTCCGGATGGTGCTTGCCCAATAAGCTCGTCCGGGGCCCACGGACCCGCAAGGGGCGAGCGTGTCTCGTGTGCGTCGTGGGCACAAGCGATAGCCGAGGTGGACCGCTCCATCAGGTTTCCTCTCCCCGGGGTTGAGGGAACCGCTGGGGTGCGAACTGCAACCTTGCAGGCGACGGACTTCAACAGCATTATCCACCCATTGGCCAATGCAAGAACATGGGACTGACGAAGCAGCCGGCTGAGATAATCCAACGACCCAGTGCACATGATTATGGATCGACAACTCATGCTTGCTCAACACATTCTCAATGAATGCCCAACATTCTGATCGGCAACCTGAAGAGGCGCACATTCGCAGAAACTCCAAGACCTACCATTCCTCGTCAACGGCCCTCGTGAGGGACATCGATGGGCCTCAAAAAGCTTCCATCTTTCCTCGATTGGTGAACTGAATTCACATTGCAAATGTCATTGCACGCCTACCAAGACATGACCGCTGTCTTTATGGTAGTAGTAGCAGTTCTGTTGGAAACTTGCGGTTTCAAGGCCTTCCCCACTGTGTGAGGGGCAAAGAAGGGACGCTGATGCCGAAACGGAATCACGGTTTAGGGTATACATTGCCCACAACTCGGCAGATCGACATGTCGGGGGGTGTACGCATAAGTTTTCTACCAAATTGATTCGGGAACTGGTGCAAATGGGACGTTTTAGTCCGATTGTACCGCACAGAGCTCCCTCAGTCGGGAGGCATTTCACACATGGCTCGCCGCGGTCTGTCAGCTCTCACAAGACTTGCAGAGTACTTGTTCCCTGGAGCAGTTCTCTTCTTCACTAACCAACTCGATATTTAAAAGGCTATGCCTGTTTCGACCACAAGACCTTCACGGCCCGAGCTTGAGCTGCAAGATGCGAGTCACAGCCCAAGCGGCAGCGCTGAGAGGTGCTGGCCACCCTGCCGGTGGGCTGCTAGCACACGCGCATGTAGGAAGAGCGGCAGCGTTAGGTGGGAGTTGATGCAAGTGAATGTTCTATTCGTGGTGTTGACAGGTGGGCGCACTACTGTGGTGGTTGTGATAGCATGCCACCGTGCTGCCACAGGACTTGTCGCGCATATTGCCCGAGGTCACGTGCCCGCAGATAGTCTCGACAGTCGTGATGGTGCACCAATGTCTCGATGTCTCCGGCAACTGTCTCCTGACAGAAAGCCCGCATAGCTCGTCATGTATCACACCCCCTACACTGTCGCCTGTGTTTTTTTGAGACACGTCTTACATGCCGCGCCTATCAATGTATGCCCATAGCGGATCATGTATGGTCGCATTCATTATGCTTATCTGCGGGTCACCAAATACGAAAGCGATGTAGTCCTAGTCCCGGCGCCGCCACGCCGCCCCCCTGCCGCCGCCATCCCTTACCACGGCCGAGACTCGCTCAGTCACCTCCGTGATGCCCGGTAGGTCGCCTGTCAGTTCAAACAGATTGTGCGCCGTGTTGATGCCGCTAGTCCCACATGCACGTGTGCCAGCAGACCACCGGCGGGGTGGTGAAGGTCTTGTGAAAACGGGCAGAGCCTTTATAATATCGAGTTGATCCGTGAAGAAAAGAACTGCTTCCAGGATCAAGTACTCACCAAGTCTTGAGAAAGCAGACAGACCGCGACGAGCCATGTGTGAAATGTCTCCCGACTGAGGCAGCTCTGTTCGGTAGAATCGGACTAAAACGTCCAATTTGCACAAGTTCCCGGATCAATATTGCTGATCCCCCAATTCTGTCCTCATCGACCAGGAACGGTTCCTGGCGGTACGGTCCTTGTAGAACTGGCCATCTATTGGTTTAACGCAGCCGTACACAGCTGGTCAGCACGAATCTGAGACGTTCTATTGGCTCTCCCACCGCCACTTCCGAGCAGAACAGAGATCCTTCTTCTTCTTGAGATTTTATTCCGATCCCTTCCGTGTCAAGGGAGCAACCGGCCCGCAATCGTTGGGATATCGAGATTTTCTGGGAGATACGCAGAAAAGTGCAGAAAAACGAAGGCGTCGATTGTGCGATTGGGGGCCGTACGGGCACATTCTGTAAAGATCGGGCCGGACATGCACTGCTGTCGGACTGCTCGACCAATGAGAGATCTGCATTCATTGCCGTTCCACTACCGTTCCGGGGCGATGAGGACAGAATTGGGGGATCAGCAATATGACTCACGCACTCAAGATGCCATCCCGGTATTGGCCTTTGCGTGTGCCATTCCATCATGGCTCGAGGTGTGAAAAAGAGCTCGTTTAACAGACATAGCTATACGTGTCGCAAAGCAATGAGAAAATCAAAAGGAAAGACAGGACAGAATGGCGCCCCCCTCTTCTGCGCTCGTCTCAAACGGGGCATCAACAGCAGGGACCTTGAGAAGCGTCGATCCGCACGTGTAGACGTTCAGTACGTCCACCGTCCAGCGCATCGCGGTCTCCTCCAAATGAGGGATCTGAATGGGCTGAACGAAAGCCCAACCACAGAGCAGACGTCCCCGACCTGTTTCTATAATCATATCAAAGAGCAAGAAAGCAACAGACAATGTCCCAGATATCATAGTCACGCCCACACTGTCAGTGTCAAAATCAAAGCACAACTCACAGCGGGACCGTGCAGGTACACGTCGCATTCGGACGAACATGGCGAGGGCGTGGGGGGTGGCAGCAGCGGTGCGGCATTTAAAGAGAGCGAGGAAAGGTCGGGTGATGCAGTCTTCAACTAGCCATGCGCGACAGCAGGGGGGGGACAAAGCCTCAGAACATTCACGTACGCAACCGTACTCATGCATCTCGTCATTAAAAAAGATACACAACGACACGTGCTCATCATGCCGATGATCCCAGAGCCCGCCCATATCCCTCATGCAACTTTGCAAGTGGTGCAACAGATCGGAAGCACATACCAAGAGCGCGGGTGGCGTGCCGTGGGTCACCATTGCGTGCAAAAGGGGCAATGCGGGACGAGGCGAGGAAGACGCGACGACGACGTCCACGACGGGGACAGCCGTCGGGAAGAAGGAGATCGTCGATGGCTCCAGCGTCTTCAGCAGGGTGACGGCGTTCTGATCGGACACGCGGCACCGTTGACTGATCTGCTTTTCTATGAATCAAAGCGGGCCTTACAAGTTTGCAGAAGCGCAACACATAATTAGAATTCGATATCGGAAAAGAAAGGGTTGGAGGCAATCTGGCACAAGTATGGGGCATCGACCGGTCTTTTGATCGCTGGGTTGCGAAACGAAATTAGTCCGTCGATCACACCGGACTTCTCAGTGCTTCATCGGTTTCGCCTCTTATTCCATTTAACCTAGTAGCAGTGACCACGTTAGATACTCTGCATACTGGGAATGAGAGCAGTGCTTCTGAGGCCGTCTCGCACGACGCGACCCGTCCTCACTGCAAGGGCATATCGAAGTGGGCACAGGAAAAATCCGCCGCATCCCGCACGATCACGCAAAGAGGTTTCTCAGGCGTGAGCGCACACCGCGGCTCCCTGAGGCCATTCGTACAAAATGGGACAGGCGCGCCACACTGGGCCAAAAAAAGTGCTGCCGTGATCCATCCTTTCGTAAGAGCACTCAGCCCGTCTGACAGACGCGTCTGGGAGGGTAACTTGTGGAGAACTGTTGTTAGCATCTCTTTTCGAAGATACTTTTTTATGGGCGCTCATTAGTCCGTAGTATTCTAGCATGGGCGCCGTAGCCAGGTGGCCAATGACCGCTGACTGACCTTGGCACATGTGCGGCAGAGTTTCTTACCCACTGCAACAGTCCTGTGTCCTGTTGCCACAGACGCACTCAAGCTGATCCTAACAGCGGTTGCTGGGGCCACGTCAGCATTCAGGGTCTGGATGGGCCAAAACACCTGCAGTGAGGCAGAAAAAAGGACCGTGTGTCTCGTGAGGGCGTCCCAAGACAGCCTCTCACTGCTCATGCAGCGTGGTGGTCCACAGCCATTTTTAACCAGATCATGAAAATGGGCTGCCTCGCACTGAAAACAACTTGAAAACCGTCGACTTTGGTCGAAGTGTAACTGTTGAAGGACATGTTAACATGTGGGACTGAGGGATATTTTGGAGAACGACTGTAGTGTCGTGTATGACATCGAAGGAACTTCCTCCCTTCTGCTCAGATGGCCCAAGCATGCGGTTGCACCACATGCAATCCCGCGCACAGTGGCTACAAGTGACCGACGGCCCGTCATGCTATCTCTCTTGAATTATGCACAGGAGAAAGTCTGTCAAAGCAACAGGTCTGTTGGCATGTCGCGAATGGCAAGGGCTATCTCACGGGCCGACCGTGCCCTTTTCTCCTCACTCGTTGTGGCCGCGCCTAGCCGGACACCTCTCACCTTCGGCTTTCGTTGATAGCCCTCGGTCGCTTCTTCCTGCTGCGTGAACCCCACTTGTCTTCTGGGAGCCGCTCTGCAGTGCCAGTGGAGGGCCAGCGGAGCGCAAGCCCACGGGTTTGGCCGTGACCGGTTGTGGCATCATCGCACTCCCCATCGCCGCTTGGCTGCTTAGCTCCCGTGGTGGCCGTGCCGGGTGGCGGGAGGCACGTTCCCAAGGCTCGGGGTTGACAGCCCCCGGTACCTTGTCGCTGGTACGATGGCGGGTGCGTTGGTTGTCGTGTTCGACGTTTGGCCTGGCTGCCTTTGTGGTGTCTCAGGCTGGCATTTTGCTGCCATTTGTCGCGAAGACGCCCTGGGATCTAGTGTCTATTCTACCGGAAAAAAGGATCAAATGAGCTTGTGCTGAGGATCAAATGAGCTTCTGCAGAATCGGGGATTCCAGCGATCCTGCATATGAGAATGGGTGATCACGGCCTACAAACCCACTTCGTTGCTCTTCCCCGTGAGACCATGAGCATCTCAAGCATGGACCCGAGTGTTGCGGGGAGGAAACCCCGTTAGCTTACCTGCTACGAAAGAAGCGCGTCAAAAACGTATCAGGAAAGTCCATTCTAGCACGCCCGACGTCGACCTG
>ENA-ORXT01002039-ORXT01002039.1-marine-metagenome-genome-assembly--contig:-NODE-2039-length-25309-cov-7.986644_pt1 | contig 25309 bp, 19 predicted proteins | sample MGYA00237868_ERZ511482 | MGnify/ENA metagenome assembly ERZ511482
TGGTGGAAGCGGGGACGTGCACGCACGGGGAAGGACCAGAGGGGGGAGGCAGCGGCAGGGGACGAGGCAGGGAGGGGGTCGAGCAAACGAGCAGCACGGCGCAGGCTGGTCGCCGCGGGCGGGGGGGACGACCGTCAGTGACTGCGCACGGCATGAGCAGTAGGCGGAAAGGGCGGGGGCGCGCGCCGCTGGCGGGCGGCAGGGCGCGGGAGCGGTGCGGACACCGCACGTACCGCAGCGCACCGCGGCGGAAGGCCGCTGCGACTTCGGCGTCGGTGGCCGACGGCCGAACGTCGAGAGTTTCATAGTCCTTGTTCATAGCGGGGGGGGTGCGGAAGAGGCCAGCACGTGGGGGGAGTCGCACCGACGCCAATGGCGCCGGGGGGGGAGCACTGTGGCAAGTGACGGCGGAGAGGATCGATCAGCAGCCGCGAGTGCGAGGCTGGCCGCCCTGCCAGCCGGATGCTGCTTCCACGAGGGTTTGTAGGAGCGCCCCTAGTTCGGGGCGTAATAACGCTCATAGCGCCCTAACCACGCCCGTTTCAAGTCTAATAGCGCCCTAAGCTGACCCCGAGTAGCACCGGTTTGAATATTTCAGACATATGTAGCACCCCTATTTTATCTCATTTCTTCTCGTGGCCGCTGAAGGTGGTCTAGGCTACCCATTGGGGAGCCGTTCAAAGGTTTTTCAGATTTACTTTTCCTGGTCAAATTACCCTCGAAGGGCGCAAACAGCGTCCTATCAGCGCCCTAACCGCGCCCTATCAGTGCCCCAAAGTAGCGCGCCGGGCGCTCATCCCAACCGTAGCTTCCACTGACGTGGGGCTTGCGCTCCCCCGGCGGAGCGCATGCATCAACAGCCAATTCGACCGTGATGGTTTTGTCCAATGGACACCGCCAGTCGCGCGCCACCGGCGACTGCTGACCGGCCCTCTGCATGCGCCGGTGGCGCGACCACTTGGCAGGCGATGGCAACGGGGCACGCCCTCGTCCCGTCCGTGCCCGCGACTACCATGTCTGGGAGCGGCGTCGGTGGTGCAGAATCCTGGTCCGACTCTTTTGTACCACCTACACTTGATCGCCATCAGGTAGGCTGCCTCCTGCCCTGTTCATACTTTTTTTTGGGGGGGTTGGCAGCCGTGTGCCTCGGCCCCCCTTTCCTTCGAATCCGTACAGTCGAGCCACGCCGAGCGTGGTCGGGCGCTCTTGCCTGACTGTCTTCGTCACCAAGCATGCCCCAGGACGGCGGTGCCTGCGGCGACCACGCCGAAAATCGTGTCCCCATCCGCGCTGCCGTTGTTCGCGTGGCATGGAAGGTGGCGGGCGCGACGCCTTCACGGACGGAGAGGTTTGAGCGTCGGAAGCCGGACGCCGTGCCTGCCGCCCGTAGGTGGGTACTTGCGGGAGCGGGAGTTGAAAGCCTTCCGGTCCCCATCCCGCCCGTGTATTCGCGATGGCCACGGCTGGGGGTGCGGCCGCGATGCGGTGGAAGGGGGGAGGCCACTGGTGCCGATGCTGGGTGCCGCTTGCTGATCGAAAACGGCGCTGATTCAATCGAGGGGGTTCTGCACGGTGGAGGGCACGGCAAAGAAGGTACACGGAGGGACTGGTAGATACACGGGGGAACCTATTGACTACGGGGAGCAACATGGAGGATCGCCGCCAAACACCGCGAAACGGCACCTGCTTGGCCGACAGGCGCGCACCCAGGTGCGGACGCCCGCGGGTTGGACGCCACTCGCTGCCGCCATCAAAAGCGCACGTGCCGCGGCGCCGCTTGAGGCGTCCTCCTGGCAATGCCACTAGCCAATAGCTCTAGGACCAGCATCGCCGCCCGACGTGTTGCGAGGGGGTGACCAAAGAACGCTCGCGCTACCGGGGTCCGGTCGGGAGGGAGCGAGCGGTGGGGCCCATCCGTCGCGCTGACCGCATCATTGAATGCATTGGATGCTTCCCGGGGGCGTGTCGCAGCCATGCATCGTGACCATCGCGACCAGAGCTCCCCCCTCCCCCAGAGAGCGAAATCGACTGCCGTTGGTTGCTGCTGAGAAACCGACGATGCGGTTGCGCTTCACAGCGGGCGTGCAATGCCAGCCAGCAGACGAGCCGGCCATGCTTGTCGGAACCCTCGGGGTCCATCCGCCACCAACGCTGGTGGGAGAGCCGTTGGTGTCGGCTGGCCATGCGCTGACGCGTGGTCCACCATTTGCAGTGGGGCCCTCGTGGCATCGCAGCAGTCACTGCGGCGGTGGAAGGCGGGCCATCGGCGGAACGCAGGGGCCTAGACCACGGGCGGAGCGCGGGGGCACACACTACGAGCGTCAGAAGACCTCTTGGGGGGGGGCGGGACGCCGTCAGCGTGTGGCTGGGAGATTCCACATACAATATCGAGGCGACAACAGGAATGATTCGGGATCGAACTGGACGGATGAGCGCCGCGCTTCAGCCATCCGCTGAGCCTTCCCGTCCGGACTTGTGTCTGCGGAGGGCTGCTTTGTCGCTTTCCCGGTGAGGCGCCGGGCGCCACCTGCGGTACTCCCGCGGGGAGTCACTTCCGTCACGGCTCTTTCTGCAGCCCCCGGTTGAGCGTAGCGCCCGTGTACGCCCACCAAAACCGGTCGTGCAGCCGACGGGAGGCGCCAAGCTTGTGTAGTGGGCCCGGGTTTCACCGCTTCTCTACAGCGCGCGGAGCTGTGGTCTCGGTATTCCATCTGTGCGAGGACCTGAAACCCTCTCCCTCAAACACCCCCAGGCCTGCGCGCGGCGCCGTCATCTCCGTCGGATCACCTCTTACGCGGATTCCCTGCGCCTCGCTCCCGCGGAGGTTTGCGTGGAACGGTTTGCATGCGCCACAGGCTGCGTGGTGGGCTTGCTTTCGTTGAACCGCAGCCGGTGCAAGAGTCTTGACAGCTGACCGCCCCGGCTGGCTGCACTGGGTCGGCCTCCGCCAGTAGAAAGACCAGCGGATCTGGTGGCCCTTGGGCCGCCACGGACCGGAATCTGGAAGGGCCCGTGCGCCAGGCGGAGGGCTCTGGCCGCAGGAGTGTTTGTGGGCGCACCCAAACTGGACACGATGCAAGGATTTGTATCGTCAGCTCTTGTGCACACCCCATCGCCGGTCCATCGAATCTGGCTGATGCGCATCAACCCCATCCAGTCCAATTTTCGATGGAGCTTTTGATGCGCATCGCAGTCCGCATCGGTACCCATCGTGTCGATGGGACCGCATTTTAAGCCTCCGTTGCGGATATTTGTCGAGAAGGGGCTACTGTGTACGACGCAGCCAATGAGGAGCTCCCGGCATCAGCCCAGCCGGCAACACAGGTCGCGTGCCCGTTGAAGACGACCAGGAACCTCTCACGGGGCACGCGTGTTCGCAGCGACGGCCAATCGGAGACCAAGAGAGTCTCGTGTGGCAAGGAGCCGGTTGATCCGCTCGAGCCAACCTCAGGGAGACGGGCACGCTGACTTAGCCGCGGGAGTCCGTTCTTGCCGACTGCGTCCGAGGCCCCGCGCGCCTGCAACGGCTGCGATACCGGTCTCCTCACCGCTAAGATGGTCACGGCTGCTCCGTGAGCTCTGAGTGTGCGGCTGCTGCCTTTATCTGACCAACTACAGGCATCCGCCGCCCTCTCAACTGCGTAGAACCAGCTCGGAACCGCTGCTGAGAAAGACACAAGAGGTCGTCACCACCATTGGGCTGTAAGCTAGCAAGCAGAACAGAGTTTTTTTAGGGCCACGGATAGAAGGCATTGACAAAGAAGCGGGCCCGGCGCCGGTGGCCAGCAGTGTCGCGTACGGTCTTGGGCGTGGCGGTGATGCCGTGGTCTCGGGTTATCTGGTCTTGGTCAGGCACGATGTGCTCAAGCCGCAACACAGACGTCAGTGGGATGGCATGCAGCGCGGGCCACTCATCGCCCACTTCCATAGACCAGCACAGACGCGCACACCCGCCCCCCACCAGGGGGCAGCCCGGCATTGACTCGCAAATATCCATCCCCGCAACCACCACCACGTCGACGGCTGCCCCGGCCACAGCGCGCACGATGGAGCGCGCCTCCCCGTACCTCACCAAGCCGGTCGAGTCACCCGGCACGTTGTAGGCCACACCGTCGAACCAGGGGAGGCCGCGGTAGAGTGGGGCGGCGCGCAGGTGCTGTTTGGGGTGGCCGCCGGCGCAACAAGGGTATCTGGGGGAAAACGTGTACGAGTTGGCCGTGCGCACGGCGGCCGTTCCGGCAGGGTTGTTGAGTGCAAAGCCGACAGCGCTGAGGCCAGGCCGCGCCGCCAATTCGTCGAGGGTGATCGTCGCCGTGCGGCGAGACGCCACTCCCCTGCCCGTGGTGTCGACGCCGCAGTCGGGGACCGCGGTTGCCACGGTGGCGACGTCGCCGCCGTCGTCAAACCACTCATCAAACTCCGCGTCCTCGCGGGCCTGCCGCGACTTGATTTCCAACGTCCCCTGACCGACACGCAGCAGCTGCGCTCGGAAGTTGTCCTCGTCCTTATTGGTCCTGCAGTACCGCCTCTTCTCGTTGCCGTGGAGCGCCTCATTGCTACCGGTGTCCCCATTCTTGATGGCTCCGTGGAGCTTAATCGCATCGAGGACGTGTGCCAGGAGCTTATGCACCTTTGTGCTGAAGACTTTGCCCAACACCGGCGTCAGGATGTCCAGGACGAAGCTGCGCGACAGGCGCGCCACCTCCTCACCCTCCGCCACCGTCATGGGCGGGCGGCAGTGGAAGGTTCCGACCAGGCGGTCCACCAGTTCCGCATACTTGACAAACATGTGCGTGACGGCCACCTTGTAGGGCATGTCTCCAAACTTGCTGCGGTACAGGTCCCAATCGAACGCTAAGTTCTGGTACACCGAGCTCTCGTCCTCGTTGCCGCACTCGTCGCCGACATCGTCGCCATCCGGCTTCTCGCTGGTGGTAGCTGGCTTAGGTCCGTCGCTGTCCTCTCCCGCGGAGCCCGCGCTGCTGCTGGCGCCGCTCGCGTTACCGCCACCGTCGGAATTGCTGGAACCGTCGGCGTCCGCACGCAACAGCGACTCAATGATGTCGTCCACGTCTTGGTCGTTGTCGCCTCCTGCCACTGTTGCCCGGCCGAGGTCTTGTGCACGACGCGACGAGGACGACGCCGGTGGCGGCCGACGACGCACTGGCATGGGGGTTTTAGCCCCACCATGCTTGGTGGCGGCGCGCTCCTTTTGCTTTTTCTTGGGGGGCGGTCGCCTTCGGGTGCCTGGTCCAAAGAGCCCGGCGACGAGAAAGGCCAAAAACCACACTCCGGCTCGCTGCTGCCGACCCGTGAAGGTCGCCTGCTTCTCTTTGGGGCCCACCAGGTATCTATGGAGAGAAAGTAAGAGGCCAATGACACATCCAAGAGCAAACAAGTAGCTGTATCAGAAACATGCTTCAGTGAGCAACCCAAAACCAGATAGAAAAGCAGTGCAGCCACCCATGAGGAGTCGAATAGGCGGTGCACGCTGCCGTGCGCAGAGGTGCAAACATATCGATACAGGCGCGCGCACGCACAACGTACCCTGGGGGAATGAAAGAAGCCAGACTTCGACGTCCCAAGAACTCGGTGCGCGTGTTCCCCGCCCGAGCGGTGGTGCTCTCGTCCTTGAACTCCGGGTAGTATTCCTTGCAAACGTGCGAGAAAACGAGGATAAGGCGGTGGCATAGCATCCTCGTGATGCCTAGGTCCAGGACCTGCAAGCAGCACGTCACGGCGTGTGGGATACCATCAGCAAGACAGCCCGTTAGAACCGGTCTGGGCGGCACTAGAACGACGTGAGTGAAATCGCACGGTCCCCCCCTACCCCTTACGTAGCACGCCACACGAGTACAACGTACATGCAGGGGGTCAAATGCAATCATCTTGTAAAGATGGTGCGGCACGGTTCCCAGCCCACCCAGAGCAGCGAGCGCTGGAACAAACGCATTGATGCTGCTTGCCGTCTCCAGCATAACGCGGCGTTTCCGCTTCTTTGTCGTCCGGCTCAGATGGACTGCCTCTAGGTGCCGCTCGAGAGTCTTCACGACGTCCCTGTCAGCGGCGTTTACGCCCGCCTCGGTGCACGCGTCGTCAGCCCGCACCATACAAGACGTGCACGGGTAGGTGCACTTACCCGCCTTCAGGCAGAGAACCGATCGCTCCTCCGGCCTGTCACAGGCATAAAGCAGCACACGAAAGAAGGCTAGGTTGCAGCCGTCGATGCTCTTGTCGAGCGTATGCCCCTTGTGGCTGGCGTTGATGGCGTCACGGAACGCCAGGTAGAGCGTGCGCTGCAGCACGCCCCAGCGCCTGCCCTTGGCCTTTTCCTTTCCCCCCGGCTCTTTTAGCGTCCGCACCCACGGCACATAGGCAACCGTGTACCATTGGTCGTCCCCGGTAACGTCGTTGACGACACGGATTCGGACTGGATAAAGGTAGTGGGCTGAGAAGCAAGGAAACAGAAAGGCGGGATCGAAGCAGCCCTGGCAAAGATAGAGTCAGCATGGAACTCGGTACGGAAGCAGCCTCGTAGCTGGCTCTCCACGCTACAGCACCCCGGCGGCCCGATGCAAGAGGAGCTCGACCGCGGCGGCGCGCGAGACCACTGTAGCACCAAAACCCACACATGCAGCTGAGCAAGAATCAAACGTACCTCCCGACCAGGACAGCAAGCTTGCGTCGCTGTAGACATGCACGCCCAGCACGAACGCTTTCTCTACCGTGACATTGTCAATTGCCTCTTGATGCGCCTTGAACGCCTCCCCATCCATGGGCGACTCACGGCGGTCGCCCACCTCATTGTCGTCACGTCGGAGCTGCACCTTCTGGGCGTTGCGTAGCGCCTGCACCGCGACGTGCAAACCCGAGCGGAAGAACGACACGTACTGCACGCCACCTTGGACCATTTTGCATCTCATCCACCCGGCGGAGAGCACTGCCTCGTCCAAGTCGTCACGCACGGCGTTGCGGAACGCGTTGGCGGACGGAAAGTGGTCCTTGATCTTGTTGGCCGGGCCCGTCTGCCTCCTGTCGTCCGCAGACCCATCCCACTTGGCCATCATCTCGTAAAATTTGGTCTGGAAGGTGGTAGAAAGGCCACTGCCGTTGGCCTCATGGATGAACTCTTGCATCAACCGCAGCGCCGGCGTGTTAAATAACCCCGGCTTGCAATGCGGGCGCGCCTCCACCGCCGGTCGGCACCGCTTGGCATCACCAATGCGCTCATACTCAGCTTGCGCCTCCGTGCAGACAGAGGAGCGGGCATGAGTGTCCCCGCCGAGGACCTCCACGTCGTGCCCGCCCAGCGGTGGCTTGGCAGCCGCGTGAGGCGCGCCACCTGCTTGTTGAGATGCGGTCACGGCCGCCACGTCCGCCAACTGAAGCAGCAGCGCCTCGTCGTCAGCGTCGCAGTCGCTCACCGACCCACAATGACCATCGAGCGACGCCGCGTCCACCAAGTGCGTGCCCGCTGCAGGCGTCGCCAAGCTTGAAGTAGTGGCTGGGGGAGGACGAGCGACCGCGGCGGGGTCACCACCGAGCGTGGAGGCAGCGCCCGAGCCAGTCTGGCCGAGGGCGGGGTCGGGTCCACGCTGCTGCGGTGGAAGACGGCGGTTTGCGTTCCGCCCAAGGTGACGGTGCTGGGTGAGCGTGTGCCGTCGCATGGCTGCCGGGTTGGCCTTGGTCACACCGCACTCCGAGCACCGAGACGCCCCGTACGTCCAAGCCATCGTTGGACAGGGGGCGGCGGCTGCTGCTTGGAAGCAGTGGGAGGGGGGGAGGGCTTCTCCTACCCCCACCGCTCGCGACCGACGGACCAAGCGAGCCCGCGGGAAGGGAGCGCCCCGGTACCGCCAGTTGAACCGCTGCCCGGAGTTGCAATCGTACTAGAGAAAGAGGGGAGAGCAGGAGGGCGGGAGTTCCGCAAGACAAGAGGACGTCACGGTGCATGACGAACAAGCATTGGGTGTACAGAGACAGACAACAGAGGAGTGTCAGTGGTGTGGCCTCAACGTGGAGACCGCAATGTGCGGTGGCGGTTCAAAGCTGGCCCCAGAGAGCAGGAGACGTCCAGGCGTGGCTCACGAGGGCACGCGCTCGTAGGGGGGGTGCACGCAATCCAGCCGCACGCAAGCACACTCGTACGCACATCGGCGACGGGGGCGGCGCGTAGCCACAGGAGCCCATCGTGGGTTGCTCAGTCGTCATCCTCTCATCGTGGCACCGAGCGCCTCGCTCGCCCACAGAGATGGACGCACGCAAAGCACCCAGGCGGGGACGAGCAAACTATAGGGCAGTGCGTGGCCACAGGGGACGCGAAGTCGCCCCGCGACGCGGGCAAAGCGGCTCGTAGGGACCACACAGCGGCTCGTGCCTCTCCCTTGTCTGGGGCAAAGCGCCTCCCTCGTGGGCAGAACACGGCCGGCACCAGCGGCGGCACGCCTCCCTCGTGCCCAGAACTGAGCTGTGGGGCAGAGCAGGCGCAAAGACCGGGAGAAGCCTGTCGGTCAATTTCTTCGAGCGCGAGACCAAGCTTGTGAAGCAACTTCTGCCACACAATCGAATCAGTCCCCTAAGGGCTTGCAGGTCTGTGAATTAAAAAGCATCGGGAAGGTACCCAATGACAGTGAGGCTGGCATACCAATCGAAATGTGCCATCCAGTGCTGACACAAACTTTCGACGGCCGGGAGAGCCAAAACTTGGGTACTCTCTTGAGATCAAACGGCACTGGTTCTCGGCTCTCAGAAATCCGTGAATTTATCCCGTCCTTGGTCAGGCGATCAAGAGACCCAGGTGATCCACAGACGTGGCCGTCGTCTCGTTGCGAGCAGTGAGGGGTCTTGGCCGTTGTCCGCCGCTTCCGCGCCCACTGATTCTCGTCCGCAGTGTGCGTGCGTTGCCGTCCCGAGCGCCCCTCTCTGGCCACCTCTGCGTCTTCTATGCCGCCCATTCGGCGTGCCGTTTACGGGGCGGGGGGGAGCTTTCCGCTGGCGCGGCTTTCACGCCTGTCCACCTCCACTCCCGCCACGGCCGGATCGGCTGCACGACCGGCTCTCGTTGCACCTCGTGCCCCCCCTCCGTCTGTGGTCACCCTTCGTCCATCTGCGTATGTACGGCGCCTATGCTCTCGTCGTATCCCCTCCACCCCTCCCCGGCGCCGGTGCATGTTGGTTAGTCGGTGTTGGTGCGGCCCTCTTCGTCCAACCTCGAGGTGTGCGAGGACTGCCCTGCCTCTGCACTTTGTGAGTGGGGGGCCCGCGGGTGGTCGTCAACCAGATGAGCGACCGGTGCCGATCATTCCTGGTGGTACGTTCCTCGCTCTTCTTTGGGTGGTGCGAGACGGGGTGGTAGCCTCACGCTTCTCTGCCCGGTGTGTGACGGGGTGAGAGGCTGCTCTGTGGACGAGGGCCGCCGTGAGCGCGGCCCGTGTTTGCCGCTTGTGCGATGGTGAGGCCACCATTCTCTTTTACTGCGTCCGTCTGCGGGGGCACGCGGCGTATATAATGGTCGGACGCCTCCGCATCCCCGCTCGCTGTTGCATCCTCACCACGGCCCCCACAACTACAGCTTCTCTTTGTTTGTCGCTCCCACGCTTACCCACCCCTCCACTCCACAACAACCTCAATCCCTTTGAACGGCCGACCTCTCTGACGATGGACTCCCCCACTGCGGCCGACCGCGCCCGCAAGATGGAGATGCGACAGGAGGCCGCCGCCGTGGCTGCCGCTACCGCTGCTGCTGCAGCCGTCGTGTCTCAAGCATACAACAGCGGCAAGGAGGACGGGCACACCCGCGCACAAGACACCGCGAACACTATGATGACGCTGGCGGCCGGTGGACCACCGACCACAAGCGCTGGCGGCGGTGCATCGCCAAGCGCTGCCTCTCCGTCGACGCCGGTTGGCAGAGGCAAGGGCAAGGGCCGCGCCAGTCACCTCGGCCCGACGCACGGCATCGGGAAGTCACGTCGGGTGGCGACCGAGTCACCTGTTGGTGTCTTGTCCGTCGCATCCAGTGCCTCGGCGAGCCCGAGTGCGTCGGGCTTGGCGCCGCGCCTGGCGCCGCGCCCGCCGACGTACCCGCCGGTCGTTTTGCCTCCGGTTCTGGACGGGGCTATGAACCCCTACGCCAGTTTGATCAGTGGTTCGCCTCTGTACGCGACCCAGGTCGCTCCGCGCGCTCGCGTGGCACCCCGCAATGCGCGGTCTTCTGGGCCGTCCAACGTCGGGCCCGCACCCTCTTTGGCGTCGAAGGTGCCAGCGTCGCCGCTGGGCACGAAGACGGCCACGGCGGCGGGATTTGTTGTGCGTACGACGCCGGCGGTATATCAGAGCACCGAGGGCCCTCTTCCTGTGACCCCCCGGAATGGGGCGATCACGCCTGCCTCTCCTGTTGTCACGGGCATCCGCCGACGCGGGCACCGCATCCCTGCCGCACGTCTGGCTCGTCAGCTCGAAAGGGCTGGGGCGACGGCGGCCGCCAAGCGTCTTACGGCCGTCCCGTCCGATGGTTCATCCAATGGCGCGCCCGCAACGCCGAGCTCGCCGGCTACCGAAGCGGGCCTGTTTACTCGCCTGCCGTCCAAGGTTGGGCTCCCGGGCGCTGCCGACGGGGTTCCAGCTGGTGTGGTGACCCGCGCGGAGGCATTGGAGGACGCAGACGGCACGGGCATGGTTGTCGATGTCGGTACCGGTAACAACAACGACGCGGGCGCCGATAACGACAACACTGCAGCCGAGCAGACCCCTTTTTTGGGGATGGCCGGCCGCTCACGGGCGGCTAATGGTGGGGACTCGCCTAAGACGGTGGCGCCCTCTGTTGCTGGCTCTAGCAGTGGCGTGTCCACACCAGGGGTAAGCGACATTGACTCGGCACCCCAATCCCCGGCACCGACGCGGCCGCTGACGTGGAGGCCGAGACGCAGCATCCCCTCCCCAACTATCGAGTACCCGCTGTCGACGGCGTCTCCCTCCACGCCTGCGGACGAGAGCGCCGTTGCAAGCCTTGGGCCGTCGGCAGCCAAGGCCTCGAAGGTGGTCGAAAACGCCGTCCGCGCGTCGACGGCCAACTTGCGCGTCGACCTTGCCGCATTGTGTGCCCGCACGAACGACACGGCGGCCCGTATGCTGCAGCTCGCTACGAAGGTGGACACGTGTGCGAACTTGTCGCAGCAGACGCTCGTGGCCGTGCGCAAAGTCGAGGCTGCCGTTAAGGTCGCGGTGGCCGACGTCGCTAAGCAGGGGGCGCTCCCGGCCAAGGTGGACGCGAACGCCGCAGAGGAGCTCGGGGAAAAACTCCTTGATGAAGTCAAGGTGCGTTTACTCATCTTCTCGTGTCTCTGCTTTCCTTCTTGTGGACGCTTGTTTGTGTTTATGGAGCCACTTTCATCTGTGACGTTCTCAGTTCGGGAATACTGACGTACCTGTCCCGTGGCCTGGTGTTGTTTGTGTGACCCTTGGTGTGTTCTGGTCTCCCTTTGGCTGAGAGGACCTCACAGAAGGTCTACCGCGACGTACTGACCAACGAGTTTGCCACGGCTGTTGAGACGGTCGCGGTATTCTCCAACTGCGATGACAACTGGGACACTGTCATTGACGCGACGGAGTCGTGCATGAAGCTGGGGCGCGCCAAGGCGGAGGCCTGGTTGAACGAGTTCATGCGACGCGCCAGCCGACGCAACAGCTCTATCTACGTCAACGTGCGCATCTCCATGCTGGTGCTACGCGTCAAGCCCCACCTGCACCAGACGTGGACCGACCTGATCATCAACACCTACTTCTCGGCTCTTGGACTCGACTCTAAGAATTTGGAGGAACAGACCGCCAAGCAGCTGCTGGACAACTCGGCTTACTACATGTCGTCGCGGGGGCGCTCGGCCATCCTTGACGCGCTGGCGGCGCTGTTTTTGGCGGTGGGGGCCAGGAGCCGCATCACCGAGCCCAAGACGCCCACCGACGGGCGCACCATCCGCGCCACACTTGGCCACTGTGCGTTTGTTTCTACCAAGGTCCGTAACGTTCTGGAGCTCGCTGCTGGGCAGCGCACGTCTTCGCGTAGCGGTGCAATCGGCGACGGTCACTTCCCAATGTGGGTGGCTGAGGTACGCCGGATGGACGCGTCTTTTCCCACGAGCGGGGAGGTTGACAACGGCCTGCAGTTGATTGATGGGGGGTCGCTAGAGCGCCACCTGCCGCAGTACTAGCGACGTGTAGTGCGAGTGTATGCGCTCGACGTGCGCTCATTCACCATTGCTGCTATGCCGTGTCGTTAGAGTAGAAAAAGTGTGCTTTTTGCAGCCCACGGAGCCGACCCCAGCCCCCGTAGCTGCGCCGGGTACCCGCCCCAGCTGCAAAAACTGCCGCCTGCCGCTGGCCCACGTGCGACGCGTGGCCTCGCTACAGATGACTCGTGATTTTGTCTCGAGAGGTGTATCTTGATCTTCCAGAAGTTCGAATTCGGGCTCCATCGCCAGCCCATCGAACCGATGCGCATCACAGCGCCCATCGCAACCGCAACGGTTTCAGCTCTCGATGGAGCAGTTGACCGAATCGGTGCCCCATCGGATTTCATCTCTTGATGGAGTGCGACAGAAGTCAGACGATTGCGCTGTCCCGAGGCCCGTGCATCAGGGTGCGGCTGCCTCTCCTGTGGCTCAAGGGAGGGGTTTGCAACGCGCAAGGCGCTGCCGCGCTGGCATGACCGCGGCCAGGGGCTGCCCACCGCAACGGCGGCGGCTGTGCCCCTCTGTGGCCCCTCGTGGCAGGACCCCCACAGGAGCGACGGGGCACAAGCCCCCCCTCTCAGTTGCCGCGCCTCGCCCACGCGACAGGCCGGCGCCCCAAGCCGCCCCGCGCCCGCACGCACTCGCCGCGCCGCCGCCACGGCGCGGCACTCGCTCGTTCGGGCCGAAATCCGCTGCGCTCGCCTCGGCCCACGCGAACTGTGCGCCTCTCCACTCCCCGTGGCCGTCGCCCGACGGCCTGGCCGCCGTACAGGTTGTGAACCTGCACCGTCCCGCTGTGCTCGATCGTCGTGCCGCCCACGCACGTCGGCCCGTGGACGTGCTCACCTCCGTCGACACCCGCCGGCGTCGCGGAGCCGACGCTTCTCTCCGAACCGCGCCCGCATCGCGCCGCGCCCCGGGCCGAGCCGCTCGGTGTCACGTAGCATCGGACGTTGTCAACCACCTGTGGCGCGCCGCACCTATTGTGGGAGGGACGACCGCTTTCCGATACTTTGCTCCCCACGACAAGTATCCTCTATCCCCTCGTGTGGCGGCACCCGTGCGCTTCTCTTTTTCTTTTGCATTTTTCGTGTCCTTCCACGTTCGTCGACCATCCTGGCGAGGCAGATCTATGCCTTGCGTCCCCCTACCTTCTTCACCCCCGCCCGCCCCGTTCCACGTGTGGTATACCTCCCTTTCCGTTGAGCGCCATGAGTGCGCCACCTCCCCCACCTCCCCCTCACCCCCGTCGACCAAACCCTTTGGACAAGGTAACTCCGCGGCCACTCGCACTCCTCCCTGTCCGTTCCTTTGGTCCACCACCTTTGGGCGACGGCAGCCACCCGCCGCCGTTGCCACCAACACACCGGCTGACTGGCGGCCATCCCGGCGACGGCCGGTTTGGGCCTGTGGGCGGAGCGGCTGGCAATGCCAGCGGCGGTGGTGGTAGCGCGTACGTGCCGCCACCGCTCACCTATGGCGGCGCAGGGGGCGGCGGTGGCGCGGGCGGTGGCAGTGGAGGCAGCTATGGCGTGCCACCTCCGCCTTATGGTCCGGGCAGTAGCGGCGGCGGCGGTGGTGGCGGCTACGCCGTTGGCGCTGGCGTTGGCGGGCCCGCACCCCTGGGCACTGCACCGCCGGGCCGTCGGCACCCCAAGCCGATCCTGTCGCCGCCTGCGCGGGGCATGGCGCCCCTGCGGTCACCTCCACTGGGCGCCAAAAGCACCAGCGGCGGCGGGGTCGGCGGCGGCCTGGGCGCCAAAAGCGGTGCGAGTGGTGTCGGTCCTGGGGTCATGCCTCCTCCACCCGTTCGCCTTGGCGGGGCAGGTGTGCCCGGACCACTCAACCCTTTCTACTCGTCAACGCCCGTGCCACCCCCAGCGTCTGTGGGAGGTGGTACGAGTGTGGTGGCGGGCGTGGGGCACCACGGCCCGCAGGGCGGAGGGTACGATGGGTCGCAGTATGGCGAGCGCTTGTACCACTTCCCCAACGCTTTTGGAGGTGTTGGTGGCGCTGGTGGCGGTGGCGGCATCGGCCCCCGCTCCGGTGATACGGGCGCAGCTGGTGTCGGTGGGGGAGGCGCCGGTGTCAGTCGCCGCGCGGGTGCTGCCCTTCAAAAGGCTGCCGTGGAGAGCGTCGTCGCCAAAAGCATAGGCGCATCGGGTGGATTGATGCCGCTGTCACCGCCGCGGTCCATGGGTGAGGTCAAGCCGGCCTCCGTGGGGGACCGAGGCGGAAAGGTCGGCTCGGGCGCTGCGGGTGGCAGCGGCTTGACGGGAAGCGGCTTGGCCGGAAGCGGCCGCGCTCTGCCGACTGCCTCCCCTGGTGGTAGCAGTGGCGGGGGCGGTGGCGGTGGCGGCGGCGGAGGTGGCGGCGGCAGCGGCGGCGGCAGTGCTGGTGGAGGTGGTGGCGGTGGCGGCACTGGCGGCGGCGGCGGCCGCCGGCGTGTCGCGAATGCCAAACCTGCGGGTGGCCTTCTCGCTGGCGGGACCTCCCGCTCCGCTGGCGGTGGCGGAGGCGGAGGAGTCGGTAGCGGTGGTGGCGATCCGACGGACCCAGGTGTGGGATCTTTAACGCCGGCGCAAGTGCAGGCCGCGATGTCTACCGAGGCTGCGCAGGCTCGCGCGGTCTTTGCGCAGCAACAGGCTGCCGTTCAAGTGCAACACATGGCCGCGCAGGCGCAGCAGGCGGCACAGGCGGCGCAGGCGGCGCAAATGCTACATGTGCGGCAAGCGGCGATGGCTCACCAATCGTCCGCGCACCAAGTGGCAGCGCAGTCGGCGCGCGCGTCGGCCGCCGCCGTTGCCGCCGCGTCGCAGGCTCATGCTCAGCAGGCGGCAGCGGCGGCGGCGGGGCGCCAAAAGATGACTACCGGCGCTTCGCCGTCGATTGGAGCTGGGGGTGCGCCAGGGCCGGGTGGCGGCAGCGGCGGGGGTGGTGGTGGTCCTCCTCCACCGCCGCCTCACGCTGGCCACCTGGCTCCGCCACCCCAAAAGCAGCGTTTGGGAGGAGGTCCACCGCTGCCGCTTCACACTCTCGGGCATCTTCCGCATCCGTCGTCGCACGGGGCTGGGGGTCGGGAGCCGGTGAGTAACAGGGGAGAGGGTGCGCCTGGCCGCCGGGGTAGCAGCGATGCGGCGCCGCAACCGCCTCCACCCCCACCGCCCCCATCGATGCACGCGGCTAAGGCGGAGCCACCGGCACCGCTGCCACCGCCGTCGTCCTTGCCGTCCGGACGTCCGGGGCGCCTAGTGTACGGTGGAGGTGGTGGAGCTCCCGGGGGCGCGCCGATGGCGCTCGTGGGTGGTTCCACCATCGTCCGGGGTGGCGGCGGTGGCAGTGGTGTTGATGGGGGCGGCCGTCGCCCCGATGCAGTGGTTGGGCGCGACGTTCGCGGCCTCCCGCAACCGCCGCCATCAGGTGGGCGCGGAGATGGTCCCAGCGACCGTGCGGCGAGCGCTGCGGACGATCGGGACCGCGGGGTGGGCGGGGACGGGTTGGCGCCTGCAGCGGCGGGTGCAGGCTGTGGTCTTGACAGCGGTGTTCGGGCGAATGCTGGTGGTGGCAGCACGGGCGGTGGCAGTGGCGGCGGTGCTGGCGGCGTTGGCAGTGGTTCGTGCCGGCAGCTCAAAGTGGAGGACGCGCTGGCCTACCTAGAGCAAGTCAAGAACCAATTTGGTTCGGAACCCGAGGTGTATAACCGCTTCCTGGAGATCATGAAGAAGTTCAAGGCCCAGTCGATCGACACGACACAAGTAATCAAGCGCGTCGCCTACCTTTTCCGCGACAAGCGACCGCTGATTCTCGGCTTCAACACCTTCCTTCCGCCTGGTTATCGCATTGAGCTGCGCGACGACCCGGTGACTGGGTCGCCCATGGCGGGCTTCTCAGCCCCTGATTGTCCTTTTTCGCCACTGGACACGTCCCCTGACGGTGACCTCTCTCCGCCGCGCTCGTCGCCGATGGCGGCACCCCGAACGCCCCCTGGGCAGGTCCTGACGAGCGGACCGTCGCGGGCGGCAGGGGGTGGTGCCGGCGGCGGCCGTGGCGGCGTTGGTGTGGACGAGCGCTACGATCGCCGTCCGTCTGGTGTCCTCACGTCCGACTCTGTGGGCAGTGGGCCGCCGCAAGCGCAGCCACCGCAGGCCCGCCGCGCCCGCCATGCGCCGTACGTTCACGTGACGCGGGAAGGGCCGCCAGAAAGCGCTTTGCTCGCGGTGGGCAGCGGCGTGCATGCTGGTGGCGCTGCTTCTGCGCACCAGCCGGGAGGACTCCCCGCGTCTGTCGCTGCGGTCGCGGTTGCTGGCGGCGGCGTCGCCGGTGGTGCGTTTGGTGGCGGCGGCAAGCCTGTCGAGTTTGACCAGGCGGTCATGTACGTGAACAAGATCAAGTCACGCTTTACCAGCGCCAACGACCAGTACAAGACGTTCCTTGATATCCTGCAAACCTATCAAAAGGAACAACGCACGATTGAGGAAGTGTACGAGCAGGTGGCGTCACTCTTCCGAGACCACAAGGACCTACTTGATGAGTTCACCCACTTCCTCCCTGAGTCCCTGCCCGTCGCTTCCCAGTATTCGCTGGCGGCGCAAGCGCGGCAGCGGCGAGAGGCGCTTGCCGGTGCAGCAGGCGCCGGTGGTGGGAGCGCCGCATCTGCCCCTCGGCCGCTGTCGTCTGCGAGCCATGGCGGGTCGGATGCGCACGTGCCACCACCCCCGCCGCCGCCGCCGCCGCCGCATGCGCATGGCCAGCCGTACTCGGGCGACGTCAAACCTTTCGCGGGAGCGGCGGCGGCGGCAGCGGCGGCAGCCGCTTCGGCCGAGCAGCCACCGCGGGGCACGACCACAGGTGCGCCACATCGCTTCTCGCCTGCAGCGGCGGCTGCTGTGGGCATGGCATTGCCGCCGCCACCGCCACCGCCACCACCGCCGACTGCCGCGGCTGGTGGTTCGGTAGTAGCGGGTGGTGGCGTTGTGCCGCCGGCCGCTTCACGGCAGCACACAGCCACGTCGACGGCTGCACGGCCAGTAGCACCACGCAAGCGGCGGGTCGCGCCCTCCTCGTCGCCAACGGCGGCTGATCCCGCCGCGTTGTCGGGGGCGGCGGCCAGTCGGGGAAGCCGTGCTGGCGGCGCGGCGGGTGACGTGAAGCCCCGGAAGAAGCCGCGAGCTGCCGAACCGGGGGCTGGCTCAGCTCCCGTTGCGCCACCTGCCCGCCGCCCCGCGGGGACTGGCCGCGGGGCGACTACGGCAGTAGCTGGGGCTTCCTCCGTAGCGGCCGCCACTGATGCTGGGGCGGGTACGCCCGGCGGCAGTGGTCCCATCGTCCCTGGCCTCGTTGGCGTCGGTGCGGCGACGGAGGAGTTGGCCTTCTTTGATGAGCTTCGCGGCGTCCTCGGTGACGGGTCGACGCATCTGTACGCCGACTTCATCAAGTGCTTGTCCCTCTTCTCACGTCACATTATCAGCCGGGACGAGCTACTGCGGCTGTCGGATGACATCTTTACGGACTCGCACAAGCACCTCACGGACGCGTTTCGGGCGTTGCTGGCGAGTTCGGCCCCGTCAGCTCCGTCGGCAGCCACGGCGCACCTTCGGTCGCTACCGCGGCCGAGTCCGTCACCGCCGGCCCCAGCGAGTGGTGGCCCCGCGGCGGCGGTTGGGCCGGGTGCACCGGCACCTCCTGTGGTCTCTTCGGCCGCCTACCGCGGCCGTCGGTTGGCCGACGTGGCCGTATCGCGTGGGAAGAAGGAGGGCAGCTACTATGAGATGCCCGCTGACTTTGCACCACCGCCCGCGTCCGGCATGGGGGAGCTGGAGCGGGAGGTGCTCAACTCTCGCTTTGTGGCCGCACCCGCGAGGCGGCACACGTTGTTGCGGCTAACCCCGCCCGGGTCATCCGTGTCCTCGGCGGCGGCGGCGGTAGTCCCGGCGCCGCTGCTACCCCTGCCGCCGGTACCCCTGCCCGTGGTCGGTGGTCGTCCGCTCGTGGGGGCGGCGGCGGCCGCTGCCGCAGGGGCGGCCGCTGCAGCAGCGGCTGCCGCAGCGGCGGCGGCGAGCGGCGGCAGTGCCTCCACGGCTGTTGGGGTTGCAGGCGACACGCTGGCACCTGTTGGTGGCGGGGAGGGCGGCGGCCTGTACCGCACGCGGGTCGTACCGGACGACGATCGCTATGAGCTAGACGTGCTCATCGCAGGGGTGGAGGCGGCAGCGGCCAAGTTTGCGAAGCTCGCCGCTCTTGCGGCAAACACCCAGGATGCGAGCAGCACAGCTGGGACCACGGGTCCTGGTGGTGTGGGCGGGGGCGGTTCTGGTGCAGGGGCGAGCCCGGCTGGCGCTGCCAATGGTACTGTTGTCCCGCCGTCGATTGCTTCTGGTGGCGGCAGTGGCGTCGGTGGTGGCGGTGCATGGGCAACGCTGACTGCCGTCGATTTTCATGCGTTGGACATGGTCTATGGGCGGCACGGGCGGCCGGTCGTCGATTTTGTACGCCTCAACCCGGTGCTAGCCGCGCCCGTGGTGCTCGCGCGCCTGCGCACGCAGCTGGCATCGTGGAAGCACGCTCGACGGCAGCTGGGTGCGGTGTGGCGCACCGAACCGTTCCGCTCGTCCTCTTCCCTCACGGGCGCTCTCGCGCGCTCCGCCAACGCCGTGCCGGGCGCGGCACAACAGCTCGGGGAGGATGAGGAACCCCCCGTCGCTGCCGCATCCGACGGCGATGGTCTTGGAGATGTAGTGGTGCCGCTGCCCGGCGGCCAGATGACGGTGCACAACAATGGGTGTATGGACACGCCCGAGTTGGTGGACAGCCTGGTGGCCGCCCGACGGTACGGCGGCTTTTGGATGTACAGTTACGTCCGGTGTGCACCGGACTATCTGCTGGCTCGCCGACTCCTGTGGGACGCTCTCGAGTGGCAACTGCGTGATGGCGATGGGGCGGCGGCGGTGGCGGTGACGGTATGGCTGGATGGCTTTTTGGACGGCTTGCTTGGCGGCGGGGGAGACGAGAGCGACGTGGTGAGCGACGCTACTGCTGCGACGCCTGCGTCGCCGATTGATCCCGCCGCCAAGGCTGGTGGTGGGCAAGCGTCATCGGGTGGAGCTGTCGGCCCCAGTGGGCCCAACGTAATCTCGCCACCAGCCAACGCCGGCACTCCCGCCGCCGTGCACGTGCTGTACGGGGATGTGCCGCTTTATGCGGTGGTGCGACTCACCGCCGCCTTGTGCGACAAGCTGCATGTTGTCAATGCGCTGCCCGAAGAGGTGCGGGAACGACTGCTGCTGCTGCTGACCGATGCCCTCTGTGGCCGGCTGACAATCCCACTTTTCACGTCCGGCCTCCGGACGTTGCTGCATTTGCCTGAACCTGGGGCAGGTGCTAATGGAGTGGGTGCCACGGCGACCACCGTGGGCGGCGGCAGCCGTGGTGACGTCGTTGCCAAGGCTGAGGTGGCCCACAATGCCAACGTGCCAATGGAAGCGGTGGGTAACGGCAACGGTGCGGCGTCGGCCGATGATGGCGACAAGAGCGACACCGGCGACACGGCCGGCTCGCCCGACACTGACGGCCGGTCGGCAATGGACGTTGATCAAGTTGTGTCGGATCCCGGCAGTCGGGATGCTCTCAACGCCCCCTCCCCAACGGTCGAATCGTTTGGCGTCACCCTGGCCGACGCGACAGCGCTTTTCAACCTTCCACTGGTGGCATCGACCTGGGCAGTTGCGGTCATGCGCGTCGCGCTGAGCCCGTCGCCAACGACAGCGTCGCTGTTGGCACTCCACACCTCCTCGCGCCAGGCGGACGAGTCAACCTACCTAGTTCGTGCGGCGGCAGCTGTCGCGGCAGCCACCCAGGGCGGTGCACCTCCGCCGTCGGCCGCCCCGTCAGCCGCCCCGCCTTCCCCCCTCGTTCGGATCGCGTATGACGCTGAGGCGGTAGCGCTCCACTTCCACGCTATTCCCCCAGCGTCTTCTGCTTGCGCTGCATGCACGGCGCCCGGCTGTGCAGGCGACTGTGAGGGTGCGCGCCTCCTGGGCGGCGCACCCCCCACGGCCGGCTCGTCGAGCATGGACACGTCGGCGTTTTTGGATGGCCGGCCGCGGCCGGGCATCTCAGCCGAGGCGTCCGAGGCGCTTGCAGCCAGCGCGTTTGCCGCCTTTTTGCGGCGCCTGCGGCGCTTGCCGGGTGCCCGACTGTTGCACCTTGGCGCTCTCCCGCCGGGCGGTATTGACAGCGTGGCTACTCGCTTGCTTCACCGCGCCGAGTCGGCGGTGGTGATTAACAATCTCAAGCTGTCGTCTAAGAGGACACCGGCGCTGTGGGCAGGGGAGGCCAGCCGCTCAGGGAGCGGTGGTCGTGGCGCTGTAGCCAGTAAGCGCCGCGGCGGGCTGGCGGGTCGCCGCTTTGTGCCCGAAGGCGGGGAGGACTCGATGTTTGTGCCTCGCCGCCGCCGCCGCGCTTCGCCACGGGGCGGCGGCGCTGTACTTGAGCGGCTGTGCGAGCGGGCAGCTGCGCGTCAAGGTGCGCTCGGCGGTGGTGATAGTGGCGAGCGGGACGGTGTTGTGGCATGATAAGCTGCTACCAGCTGCATTTGCCTGCCGCTTTTTTGATTAGTCTTTTCAGCAGGTTCGTATTTCTTGTACAGCGTTTTTTTTTCTCTCCTTGAATGGACGTGTACGCGCCTTGTCGTCAGCCATACCTCCTCTTGTCTGTATTGCTCTTTCTTTGGCCATCCTTGCCACATACGTACATCTTCTCTTATTTTTCCACCTGCGCATTGCACACTACCTGTCCGTCTGGCGGAGTAAGCGCATTCTTGCACACGTGTGGTTGACCAAATGGCATCCACACGTCGGTGCCCACTGGGCGCGCACGACCGGACGTGTCATGATGGCTGGCAGGTGGCAAGGTAGTATGATCGACAGGCGCAATGCACCTCCCTCACGTCGTGAGAGGATTGGAGGAAGAATGCGCGAAGGACAACCGAAGTTCAGGTCCTTCTCTCAAGCTAGTGACGGACAATCTATGGAGGACGTGAACTCAATTATGTCTCATCCTCCCTGCCCTCCCCACGTGTGTGTACAACCTGCTCTGCCCGTCAGGACCAACGCTCCGTCCGCGCCGAATCTAGAGAGGCGTCCCCACCTTTCCCCCCTTGGTTACCAGCGTCCCCCGCACCACCGACTCGCCACTGGCCGACGGGCTCAGGACATCCTTCCACAGGTGCTCCGGGGGCGGCTGTGGCGCCTCCGTGGCAAACTTGACCGCCGCGTCCACCTCCTTGCGCAGCGACCGTTCGACGCCCTTGAGGCTCTGGAGCGTCGCCCAGCCGCCATCAACGAGCATCGTCTTGACCTGGTCAATGGGGTCGCGCGATGCTTTCATGCTCTGCACCTCGTCCGTGGTCCGGTAGCCCGTACCTTGATCCGAAATGGAGTGTCCCTTGTAGCGGTAGGTGTCGACCTCCACGTAAACCGGGCCCTCACCAGAGCGGCACCGCTCCGCGGCGTAGGCGATGCCCTCCCGCACCGCCAACACGTTCATACCATCAATGTACAGGCCCGCCGCGTAGTCACCACGGGTGTAGAAGTCGCCGCTGGCCGCCGCGCGGGCTGTGGACGTACCCATTCCGTACCGGTTGTTCTCACACATGAACATGATGGGCAGCCGCCACAGCTGCGCCATGTTGAGCGCCTCAAAGATCTGGCCCTGGTTGGCGGCACCGTCGCCAAACATACTAATCGCCACGTTCTTGGTGCCCTGGTACTTGGCCGCAAACGCCAGGCCGGTGCCGAGCGGGCCCTGCGCGCCGACAATCCCGTTGCCGCCAAAGTACCGGTTCTCGGGCTTGTATAGGTGCATTGAGCCACCCTTGCCGCCCGAGCAGCCGGTGACACGGCCGGTCAGCTCCGAGAGGACAGCCTCGACCGTGTCTCCGCGTGCCAGCTGCTGGCAGTGGTTGCGGTACGCGGTGATGAGGTAGTCCTCGTAGCTCACGGCGGCCTCCACCCCGACCGCCACCGCCTCCTGCCCGTTGTAAAGATGACAAAAGCCGCGCACATGACCGGTCATATACAGCTCGTCGGCCTTGGTCTCCATCCGCCGCATGCGGTACATCGACTCAAAGTACTCTTGCAGCTGCGCCCCGGACGCGGTGGTCGACGTCGGAAGGCCACCCAAGTCCATGCGGTGAGTCTTGAAGGCGGGCAGGTCGTACGTCTCGGTCTCCTCCAGTGGACGCAGAGGAGTGTCGGGCTTGGCCTCTTCGGCCGCAGCCATACGCGACTTGAAGCGCATACCAGTCACCGACATCAAACCAGGGGTGCCTGCAACCGACATTGCCCGGGGAGTGGCGGCGGCTTGCCGCGCTCCTGTCGCCGCGTGGCGCGCGAATGCCGACAGCATGTTGCCGAAGAGGTAGGCGACGCCGGGAGTGGGTGTAGGGCGGCGCGGTGGCAACAGAGACAGCACAAGAAGCCGCAGTGAGGACGCGTACCTGCCGATCCACCTGCTGCTCACGGCCAGAGGAGGGGATAGCAATCAACGTCAACAGAAGCGGCATGAGGTCGGTTGACGAGGCTACGAGGAAACTTGAGTCGAGAGCGCGTTGGACAGTTGCAAACCAAGAGTCCTCTTGCTGCTTGATGCCTCGGAGCAAATCCGGAATGGCGAGCATTGGAATCTTAAGTGATATTTGCACAATACCGCGCCACGTGTATGTTGCCATGCTGTGCCGATGTATCGCTGCTCACACTCAGTGCTCGCCGGTCGCTCCTCTACTTCTCCCCACTGCTCTTTCGGTGCAGACCCCCACCGAGTGTGTCTTTCCTCAATAACTCTCGCCGCAGCGCGTCATGTCGAATGCACCTGACCACTTCGCAGCTGTTGTCCTCCCGGACGGCGTCCAAAAGTAAGTCGGCTCGACGTTTGTTGGTTGTTTGACCACCATCATATGCGGCGGCGACTGGGTGTGGTCCGTCGCGGTAGGTGGACGAGGGTTGACCACTGGTTTCGATGCTGCAACTTGTTCCTGTCTTCGTTCTACCGTCGACTGGGGCATTGCAAGGCGCTCTGCACTGCGGTATACGAATCGGGCTTCCGCACTCGTCGTGCCTGAGCGCCTACCACGAGCGGTGGTCCTATCTCGTATTGAGTAGTGGCACTTCTTCCGCGATTCTGCATGCATGGTGGAGGTACTGACGCCGCCACTTGCCATCCAAGTATCGATTGGGGCCCGCTGATTGCGTCTCGGGCCGCTCTCTTCCGTCGCTTGACTCTTCTTCCCCCCACCCCCTGAACTTCTGCTCTTCCCCGCTCATCCTGTACGGTCCGCCCTTCCCCCTACGTGTGCGTCCCCCTGACGCCCTCACTTCTACACACGCCAGGCTGAGCTACGAGCGGGACATCAAGATAGAAAACGCGGGCACCCTGTCTATTGAGCGCGAAGACCACACGCTGGGCAACCTGGTGCGGATGCAGCTCCTGCGGGACCCCAAGGTCACGTATGTGGCGTACAAGCAGCCGCATCCACTCGAACACCACATCGTCATTCGCGTCCACACGCAGCAGTCTCGGACCGTTGGTGACGGCGCGCCACCCTACCTGCCGACCGACGCAATCGCAACGGCGTTGGAAGACCTCAACGCCGAGATCAATCTCATCAGCGAGAAGCTGTCCGAGGCGCTCGAAGCGGCACAGACAGACATGGACCACGACCAGTACCGATGAGGGGTGACGGTGGCGGAGGCGGGCGCGAGGCGTCTACGCCAGAGCTCGGTGGTTGCATGGGGGATGCGCGGGGATTGTTTGCTTGTGGGTCGGCTTCACGTCAACGGAGCACCTTGTCTCGCTGTGATCTTGCCATTGACAGACGCCAGCCGGCGGTCGAGCCGCCGGCGCCGCGCTGCTCGGCGCCCCCCCCCCCATGGATGGCCCACCCACCGAGGGACCCCCGCCCGCCCGCCACGCCCGCGTCGAGCGCGGCCTCCGACAGGGCGCAGAGGACGGCGGCGACGATGGCGGCAGGCCTGGTGGCCGACGCGACGGCCGACGCAGCTCCACCGCCTCGCCGCGCATCCAGAGGACAGCCGCCTCCCCGGCGGGCGGCAGTATCCGACGACCGCCGCCGCCACAGTGTCACGGGCGGCAGAGGCCGCACGGGCACCGCGCGCGCTGCCCGCCGCCCGTGGGGGGCGTTTGGCGGCTCGCTCGCCGTTGGCGCCGGTGCTGGCCGGCGCCGCGGCGGCATCCCCCCCCCGCCCCCACCCCAGTACCGCCCCCACCCCGACGAGGGCAGGCGTAGCGGTGGCACGCCAGTGCCAAGCTGCGAGCATGCCGGGCCGCCGCTGCGTCAGTCGCCTCGCGGCGCGCCGCCGCGGGAGCTACCTTGGCGGCCACCACCGCCACCGCGATAGCATTGCCGGCGGCGACAACGGCGGCGACGACCGACGCCGCCGTGCGGGCACCCGATACGCCGCGCGGTGGCGGCCGAGGTGGCCCGCGGACCGGCGCGGAGGGGGGCGGCTTGACCGCCGCGGCGGCGGTCAGCGCACGCGCCCGTGTCGGCGGCATGGCGGCAGCTTGGAGTGGAGGGGGTATGAAGGAGGGACCAAGTGGAGGCGGAGGGAGGGGGCGCCTGTGGATGACACCGCCATTGCCACGGCCTGGGCGAGGGCGGCAGCGACGGCCGCACCACTGCGCAGTGCACCTCGTTGCTGGATCCACCACGAGCCTCGTTTTCCCCCAAATCGCTCGTACAAAAACTTGCACGACCCCTCGTAAGCACCTGTACGAGGCGATTCTTTTGCAAAAACATGTTGAAACATGTATACGTTTGCACATGCGCATTTTCACCATGTTGCTCAAGACCGTCTCGAAAAGGTACCACACTACTGGGGTGCGCAAAGGGTGTACAGTCATTGCGCATTTATATGTGTCCCGCTTATAAGGGCGTGTCCAGCAATGGAGCCAACCGTCCAAAACTCCAAACGTGGCTAAACGTGGCACCGTTTGGCCAACCGGGCATTGGTGGCTAGGTCGAGCTCCAAAACTAGAGTGTGACGGTCCAAAAATAGACCTTCCTC
>ENA-ORXT01002040-ORXT01002040.1-marine-metagenome-genome-assembly--contig:-NODE-2040-length-25306-cov-59.156288_pt1 | contig 25306 bp, 21 predicted proteins | sample MGYA00237868_ERZ511482 | MGnify/ENA metagenome assembly ERZ511482
TCACTAATCAACTGTTCTTTTTGTCTAGTTGTCTAGATAAAAATTAATAGTTTGAAGTACATACTAATTTAGTACCCTCATCCTCTAGGCTACTCCCAACCCTTATTATTGACTATCAATTCCGCCAGGTCATACACCATTACCTCGTCCTGCTTTTCTTTTGCTTTCATTCCGTCGGATAGCATGGTCAAACAGAAAGGGCAGTTGGCAGCAACAATAGTCGCGCCCGTAGCAAGTGCCTCCTCTGTTCGTTCGATATTGATTCGCTTGTCTCCCGGCTCATCTTCCTTAAACATTTGCGCACCACCCGCTCCACAACAGAGACCATTGGTTTTGCAACGTTTCATTTCTACCAGCTCGTTGTCCAATTGTTCGAGCAAGCTCCGCGGTGCTTCGTAGATATCATTGGCACGTCCCAGATAACAACTATCATGGTAAGTTATTTTTTTACCCGCAAAAGCGCCTCCGTCAATTTTCAGCTTTCCATCATCAATCAATTCTTGTAAAAACTGAGTGTGGTGGATAACCTGATAATTTCCACCCAATGCCGGATATTCATTCTTTAAAATATTAAAACAATGAGGACACGTTGTAACAATTCTGTTAACTTTGTACAGGTTAAGTGTTTCAATATTTTGCAAAGCGGTCATCTGAAAAACAAATTCGTTGCCGGCTCTACGAGCGGGATCACCGGTACAGCTTTCTTCTTTTCCCAGGATGGCGTAATCGGTTCCCGTTTCGTTAAGAATCTTGCAAAAGGCGCGGGTTACTTTTTGGGCACGTGCGTCAAAGCTTCCGGCGCAGCCTACCCAAAAAAGAATTTCCGGATTTTTTCCAGCGGCCACAACGTCGGCCATACGGGGTACATTCAGTGAGGACATTTATTTTGTTTTTAATTTTATAAATTTACCGTTGGCAATCGTTTTTTCGCTTTTATTAATCTGGTAAAAATACGTATTGTTTTCCGGCAAATCAGCTATTTCCAACGCTGTTTTTAATTGTCTTATTTTTTTAGTTTTTAATAATTTTCCGGTAACGGAATAGATCGTTAATAACGTCTGATCATTGGGAATATTAGCTCCCAAATCAATAGTGATAGATGTTGTTGCCGGATTGGGAAAAACGCGAATTACGTTGGTGTTCCCTTCCGCCTCATCGACCGATGTCAACAACCACTCGTCGAATAAATTTTGTAACTCGGTGATTGGTTCTACTCCAAAAGCGGTAAAGGGAATATTCAAATCCAGATAAAGATTATCTTCCGCATCGTCGGGCCGTGCAACACGGACAAAAGCGGACAACGAAGAGACACCTTCATCAAAACAGCGCGAATCTGCTCCCGGTACATTGGCACCTTGCAAGCAGTACATTAACCGTTCGGCCAGGGTTCCGCTGGAGTTTAAAAATCTCGCTTCCATTGAATCCAGAATCGCTGGTCCAATCAAAATATTTCCTTGAATGGCATAATTAGATCCGACACGCTGCCCTTTATAATCCAAACAATTTATGCCCGTAAAAGACATGGCCCGGCCCATCCCGTTGTCATCAAAATCCACTACACCATATTGTCTCTGAGCATTACTTCCTTGCACATCATTGGTCGATAACCAGGTAATGATTTCATCCGGACTATCCCCCGCCTGCATTCTAAATCGAGCATTATTCTGATTAGCCGCTATGTAAAAGGACTGCGTATGAATCGCTCCACGCCCGGGTAGAATATCAGAAATAATAATGGCACCATTCGATCCCGGAAACTGATTGTCATCCAAACAAGAGGCACCCGCTGACCCAATCTCCCCCGTCACTTCATCCACCGCCAAAATCGAAAAAGTATCCTGCGCAAAAACAGAAAATATTGCGAAAAAATAAATTAGAACAGATGCAGTAATTTTCATTATTATTAAATTGTTGAAACGCTTCCCTTGTTAAGTTGTTAAACCAAATATTCAACCTATTTGTCAACCCTCCCTAATTAAAGCAGCTTCAAGATTGAAAAAAGCCCATCGTCCACCCTCACCGATTGAAGAGCTCACCGAAAAAAGAAAGCCCATCGTCCGCCCTCATAAATTGAAGAGCTCACCGAAAAAAGAAAGCCCATCGTCCACCCTCATAAATTGAAGAGCTCACCGAAAAAAGAAAGCCCATCGTCCGCCCTCACCGATTGAAGAGCTCACCGAAAAAAGAAAGCCCATCGTCCGCCCTCACCGATTGAAGAGCTCACCGAAAGAAGAAAGCCCATCGTCCACCCTCACCGATTGAAGAGCTCACCGAAAGAAAAAAGCCCATCGTCCGCCCTCACCGATTGAAGAGCTCACCGAAAGAGCCCCCCCTTAATTAGCCCACGCATCCCGATCATCCGGCACCTGCCAAACAGCACCACCATTTTCAATACTAGTAAACATCGGTACCCAGTCAGAAGGTCCAGCCGATTCAGTCAGGATTTCGTAACGACGCATTTTTAAAATAATATCCAGCGGATTGATCAAAATTGGACAAGCCTCAACACAAGCATTACAAGTAGTACAAGCGTGGAGTTCTTCTTTGGAAATACTATCAAACAATGACTTTCCATCGTCAAAATTAGCTTTAGTCAGGGTCTTTTCGCTCGCACGCAATGCTTCTTTAATAAATTCAACGGAACCCGTATCCAGTTTTTTACCAATTTCTTCGGCCCGATCGCGGGTATCCATCATGATCTTGCGCGGAGACAATTTTTTGCCGGTAATATTGGCCGGGCAAACGGCAGTACAACGGCCACATTCCGTGCAGGAATAAGCCGCCAGGACATTTCGCCATTCCAGGTCCATGACATCTTTGGCACCAAATTCAGGAATCTCCTCGTCCATCGGCATTTCTTCCGCTCCTTCCGGTCCGAGTCCCATCATAGATTTAACCTCGGTCATGATTTCGGGCATATTGTCCATTTCTCCTTTGGGTTGCAATTTGGCAAAATAAACGTTTGGGAAAGCAAGGAAAATATGCAAATGTTTGGAATGTGGAAGATAGTTTAGGAAAGCAAACACCACGATGATGTGCAGCCACCAGCCGAAGCGTTCAATACCAACCAGCGTACTTTGTTCCATTCCTCCAAAAATTGCGGGTCCCAGCCAGGAACTCAGAGCGGTAGCACCCGTGGAAGTATAATGTTGAGGATCGACTTGTTGCAAAGCGGCATCAGCACCATTCATGCAAAAGATTCCCAGTAGCAACAATAATTCTCCGTATAAAATGAGGTTACCATCCAGTTTAGGCCAACCGTTTAATTCTGACATTTGCAAACGAGGAATTTTAAGCAAATTTCTTCGCGCCAGAAATACCAGCGTTCCGACGAACGCACCGAGGGAAAGCAATTCAATTGTACTAATCAGGAACGTATAGATACCGCCCAGCATCGGTGCAAAAAATCGATGCACACCAAAGATTCCGTCAATAAATATTTCGATCAGTTCAATTTGAGTAAATAAAAAAGCTACGTAAATGAATAGATGAAATAAGGCCGGAATCCAGCGTTTGAACATTTTTTTCTGACCAAAAGCGATCAATAGTACATTTTTCCAGCGGGAGCCCGCGTCATCGGTCAACGGCGTATCTTTACCGAGCATTACGTTTCGACGAATTTTTAGGAACTGACGACCACCCCACGAAAACGCGACAATCGCTACTATTGCAAAAAGTATTTGTTGAATCATACGATTATTTCTTAATTTCGGCTAAAGTAAGGATTGCTAGCCATTATCGAAAACTTTTATATGGCGAAATCTATTTTTTTTACGAACTTGTCCTTGTTTATATTTTATCTACATTAGTGAATTAAAAAACAGATATCTTATTATTACCTATGAAAATACTTGACGCACGTAAAATCAGCCAAAAAGTAAATCGCCTGGCCATTGAGATTTTGGAAAACAACTACAACGAATCCGGAATTATCCTGGCGGGCATTAATAATAATGGCAATCGCTTTGCAGATTTACTAGAAGCCGCTATTGCTAAAAAGAACAAAATACAAATCACCCGCGCTACCATCGGACTCAGCCCGGCAGACCCGCTTTCTTCGCCCATTTCGATCAGTCTTTCTCCCACTGAAATTAAAAATAAAGTAGTCATCATTGTCGATGATGTAGCCAACACCGGACGAACCATCTTTTATGCTTTTGAACCACTAATGCGCGTATTGCCCAAAAGCGTGGAAGTGGCCGTGCTCGTGGATCGAAAGCATAAGTCTTTTCCCATAAAGGTAGATTATGTCGGTCTATCTCTCGCTACTACATTAAACGAAAATATTCAGGTAAACCTAAAAAATCAGATGACCCAGTCCGTCCTGCTTTCTGAATAACGGTTACCAAACATTTCATGCTTTTTTTTACCAAAAACAGTATAAAAACCAGCTATTTTATTAAATTTACCAATAAATTAGCGAAATTTCACTAACTTGTACTAACTTCTTATATATCAGCTAGTTACAGGCTCCCTTAAAACCAAAATAATTAACAACTCCTTTATTATAACTGCTCAATTCTAACTGTAAGGCCAGCGAATTGGTGATCTGTTGCGTTCATTATAATATGTCTCACAACTAAAATGAACTTATTTAGTGGTTTGCTCAACTAGTTTCATCTTCCTTTTAAAACCTAAAACTAAATTGTTTTTTATGATAAAAAGAATACTTCCCACTCTTCTCTTTTGCCTCTTTGTAAGCGGACTGGTGGCCCAAATTTCTTTTAAAGGAACATTAAAAGATGAAACCACCGGTGAAGAACTCATCGGTGCCAACGTCATTATCAAAGGGACGACTACTGGTACCGTTACAGATTGGGATGGATCTTTTGCATTTCAGGCCAGTAATGCCACTTATCCCGTAACGTTGGTCCTTTCTTATATCGGCTACGAAGACAAAGAAGTGATTGTACAAAATGCCGATCAGGATCTAAATCTAAAACTGGGTGAAGGTGCGATTACCACAACTGAAGTAGTCGTCAAAGGACAACGCGTCTCCGACAAACAAAAGGCCGCTCCCCTCACCGTAGAAAGCATGGACCTGTTGGCCATCAAAGAAACCCCCGCCGAAAACTTTTACGATGGCCTCGGCTCTCTCAAAGGAGTCGATCTAACCGCGGCCAGTTTGGGTTTTAAAGTTATTAATACCAGAGGCTTTAACTCTACCTCTCCGGTACGATCACTACAAACGATTGACGGAGTAGATAATCAGGCACCTGGACTGAACTTCTCTCTGGGTAATTTTCTCGGCTCTTCCGAACTGGATGTTTTAAAAGTAGACCTGATACAGGGAGCCGCCTCGGCTTATTACGGGCCGAATGCTTTTAACGGGGTGATTGCGATGGAGACGAAGAATCCGTTTTTTCAGCGAGGATTGGCCGCATCCATAAAGGCGGGAGAACGGAACCTGGTTTCGGGTGCCATTCGTTACGCAGATCATTTACTCAACGAAGAAGGTAAACCCTGGATGGCTTTTAAGTTGAACTTTTTTGCTTTACGTGCGGATGATTGGGTAGCGGATAACAATCAGGCGGTGGATGGAACTGACTCTCCGGAAGGAAATCCTGGTGGCTGGGATCGGGTGAATACGTATGGTGATGAATATTTTTCGTTACAAGATTATTCTGATGAAGCAAACTTGACCGCAAGAACAGCAGCATTGGGGGTTTTTCACCGTCAGGGATACGACGAAGTTGACCTGGTAGATTATGATACAGAAAATATGAAGGGAAACGTCTCTTTACATTTCCGAACCAATCCATCAAAAGAATACGAATCACCTGAGGTTATTCTCTCTTCCAGTGTAGGAACGGGAACCACCGTCTATCAGGGAGACAATCGTTTTAGTTTAAGAAATTTAAGATTTTTTCAAAATAGAATTGAATTCCGAAAGAAAGATAAATTTTTTATTCGAGCTTATTCTACGCACGAGAATGCGGGTGATTCTTATGACCCTTATTTTACGGCGCTGCGACTGCAAGAAACAGCAAAGTCAAATGTTGACTGGGCTAATGATTATGTGAGATATTGGACCCAAAACGTAAACGGACCGTTGATTGAAGCAGGATATCCCGAAGCATTTTTTGATCCTAATCTCGGTATGTTGGTATTTGACCGGGAGGCAGCACTTCGTTTTCCTCAGGAAAATCAAAGCTTATTGAACGGCTTTCACGAGGAAGCCCGAAATGTTGCCAATCGACCTAACAATACACTCTCAACCAGCAGAGATTTTTTCGTTCCTGGAACGGATCGGTTCCAACAGGTATTTGACAGTATCACCAGTCTAAAAAATACAGAAGGTGGTACTAGATTTTTTGACGAATCAGCACTTTATCACGTTGCTGGTGAATATAAGTTTACCACCGACTTTTTTGATGAAATAGCAGTGGGTGCCAGTGGAAGATTATACGCTCCACAGTCACAAGGAACCGTATTTAAAGATACAGCAGACGTTGTAATTACCAATAAAGAAGTAGGTGGTTACATTGGTCTACAGAAAAAAATTGGTCGGGAATACATTATTTCCACTACCTTTCGAGTAGATAAAAACGAAAATTTTAATGTACTGGTTACTCCAGCATTGTCTTTTGTGTGGTCACCTGACCCGGTAAATTATTTTAGATTTTCCTTCTCTGGAGGTATTCGAAACCCAACGCTTTCCGACCAGTACCTGAATCTGGATGTTGGTCGGGCTACGCTACTTGGCAATCTGGATGGCTTTAACGATTTAATTACTGTCGAATCTTTTGAAGATTATCTGGGATCACTTTCGCGAGTAGATCTAGACTCTTTTAATGTTGCTCCGGTAAAACCGGAAAAAGTCAAAACCTTTGAAGTGGGTTATCGGACTACCCTTTTTGAAGCGCTTTACGTAGATGCCAGTTACTACTACAGTATATACGATGATTTTTTAGGGTTTAATATCGGTATTCAAACTGATTTTACGATTTTTAATACGCCTATAAATACCGAAGCATACCGAATCGCTGCTAACTCGGCAAATACGGTAACTACCCAGGGATTTGCGATCGGCCTTAATTATTATTTCGCCAAATACTATAGTTTAAATGGTAATTACTCCTGGAATAAACTGAATGAAAGTAACATAGACGATCCGAATACGCCTGAAATAGAAGAAGATCCCATCATTCCGGCATTTAACACCCCGGAGCATAAATTTAATCTCGGTATCTCCGGAAGAAACTTACCCCTTGATTTGGGGTTTGTTCGATTGGAAAATACTGGCTTTAGTTTGAACTATAAATGGATTCAGGGTTTCTTATTTGAAGGATCACCACAATTTACCGGATTTATTGACAATTATTCTTTACTCGATGTACAGTGGAATGTTACTTTCAAAAAAATAAATACAACCATTAAAATTGGAGCTTCTAACGTTTTAGATAACCGGGCTGCACAAACTTACGGTGGTCCAGAGATTGGCCGATTGGGTTATATCTCTGCTACGTATGATTTTGTAAAAAAATAATAATCTTCTATTAAAATATATTTTTCGGAGATCGTATACTTTTTTTTAGTTTTTAATAAAAAAATACGCATCATCGAACCATTCTTAACAAATCAATTCTTAACACAAATCTAGATTTATGAAAAATTTTACACTTTTACTTTTTTTGTCTATCCTCACCATCCAGATTGGATTTAGTCAGGACGGACGTTACATAGATGATGTTTTCACGGATGTAAGCGTTCAGGAAAATGTTATTTACGGAGTTAATGCAACGATCGCTCCCCGATTATTTTTGGGAGATACCGAAGCTCGACCCAGACCGTTGAACGCCGATGTATATACACCGATGGGCGATACCGATACGGAACGGCCCCTGATTATTCTTCTTCATACTGGTAATTTTTTACCTCCTGCGGCCAATGGTGGTTGTGGTGGAACTGTAAAGGATAACGATATGGTTAACTTTGCTACCCGATTGGCAAAGAAAGGTTACGTAGTAGCCGTGGCAGATTACCGTATTGGCTGGAATCCAGTTGATCCTGATCAGACTACCCGTATTTTCTTCCTGATTAATGCAGCTTACCGTGGCGTACAGGATTCTCGTACGGCCGTTCGTTATTTTAAGAAAACCGTTGCGGAAGACAGCAATCCTTTTGGTGTAGATCCTAACAAAATCGCCATCTGGGGTTTTGGAACTGGTGGTTATATCTCTTACGGTAGTGCATTTTTAGATGTGGTAGAAGATACTTATGTACCCAAGTTTTTTGTGAATGCTACTACTCCGATGATTATCGAACAGGTCAATGGTAACGTAGATGGAACAACAGTAGGAATTGTACCTTCTAATTATCCTGGTTTTCCAGAAGGAGACACACTTTGTTACCCTAACCACGTAAACTACTCTTCCGAATTTCAATTAGGAATCGCTGCGGGTGGTGCCAACGGTGAGGACTCATGGATTGATGAAAATGATATTCCCTTTATCGGATTTCACGTGACAACCGATCCTTTTGCGCCTTGTGAAACAGGTGTATTGACGGTTCCTCCTCCGGCTAACTTACCGATTGTAGAAGTTTCTGGTGCTTGTGTTACGATTCCTTTAGCAAATGCTGCTGGCTTAAATGATGTTTTTGATGTAAACTTTATTGATGATGTTAGTGCTGCAGCTGGAGATGTAGTGGGGTTCTATCGTTTTACGTCTGATGACCCAACAGAATCCGCTCCCTGGAATTTCAGCTTATCCGCAGATCCTTATGGTACTAATCCTGATGTACCTTGTCAAACTGAGGCAGTTGAAACTCAAATTGTAGTCGATACCATGATGGCTTTTGCTACTCCTAGAATCTGTCTGGCTTTAGGACTGGGTTGTGATTTGACCGCAGTGTCTACCAATAATCTAGACGCCGCCCAAGTAGGTCTGTCCATCATGCCTAACCCTGCTTATATCGACGTTCGCTTCGAAGCGGCTGAAAAGATTCAAAGCATCTATGTGTATGACTTGACCGGTCGTTTGGTAAAAGCACACACCGATATCAACAATACTGATTTTACCATGCAACGTCACAACCTGGCGAATGGCCTGTACATCGCACAGGTGAGATTTGAAAATGGTTTTGTTTCGCAAAAACTTTCTTTCAACTAGAAATTAGAATTTAGACAACCTATTTTGATTGTCTGGAGGTTGGCCCCTCAACAAAACGTCTTTTCGCTTTGCGCGGGAAGGCGTTTTTTTTGTTTAATCGTTGACTTGTTTAATCGTTTAATCGTTTATTTAATTCTATCGTAGTGTTACGATGTTTATCATTAGGTTTTTTCCTATTTTTGTACTACTTGATTAAAAAATTTGTTGATAACAATAATTTTCCTGCTACATTCCAGTATACTAAAACGATTTAACACCTAAACAACCCATCATGAATCTCGATTTCAAAGACAAAAAGGTATTACTCCGCGTCGATTTTAACGTTCCACTCAACGATCAATTTCAGGTAACGGATGATACCCGAATTCAGGGTGCCTTGCCTACCATCAAAAAAATCTTGCAAGAAGGCGGAGCCGTCATCATCATGTCTCACCTGGGACGACCTCAAAAAAAGAAAAAAGAGGATGGCAATATAAATGTAGAAAAATTTACCCTCCAGCATATCGTCTCACACCTTTCCCAACAACTGGAAGGGATAAAGGTCATGTTCTGTCCGGAAACTGTCGGAGACGAAGCGGAAAAAATGGTCGCAGCCCTGACGCCCGGAGAAATCCTGGTCCTGGAAAATACCCGTTTTAACGAAGGGGAAGAAACTGGGGACGAAGATCTGGCTGAACAAATGGCGGCACTCGGTGATGTCTACGTCAATGATGCTTTTGGTACGGCCCACCGTAAACATGCTTCTACGGCGACGGTCGCGCAATTTTTTAAGTCAGATGAAAAATCTTTCGGTTTGTTAATGGACGAAGAAATTGCCAACGCCACTAAAGTGCTCGATAATCCCGACCGCCCCCTCACGGCCATCGTCGGAGGAGCCAAGGTATCTGATAAAATCGTGTTGCTTGAAAAATTAATTGATTTTGCCAACAATATCATCGTCGGGGGTGGGATGGCTTATACGTTTATCAAGGCGCAAGGTGGTAGCATCGGCAATTCGCTCGTAGAAGATGATCGCCTCGAACTGGCCAATAAATTACTGGCCAAAGCCAAAGAAAAAAACGTAAATCTTTATCTACCCACGGACTCGATAACGGCGGACGACTTTTCGGCTACGGCTAGTCGGGCGGTTCATCCCAGTAAGGAAATTCCAGCGGGCTGGATGGGTCTGGATATCGGCGAGACGGCGCAAAAAGACTTTTCCGACGTCATTCTGGCTTCTAAAACGATTCTCTGGAACGGCCCTATGGGTGTTTTTGAAATGGAACCGTTCGCGAAAGGGACGAAAACGATAGCTAAAGCCGTCGCTAAAGCGACCAAAAATGGGGCATTCTCGCTCGTCGGGGGTGGAGACTCGGTTGCTGCCGTTAATCAAATGGGACTGGACGATCAGGTGAGCTACGTTTCGACGGGAGGTGGTGCAATGCTGGAGTTTTTGGAGGGGAAGGAGTTGCCGGGGATTAAGGCGATGAAGGGTTGATTTGGTTGATTTGTTTATTTGTTTATTTGTTTATTTGTTTAAATATCGTATTGAACGGGAAGTCCAAACTGGCATGGAAAGTTTTTTAAGCGTGTGCTTAAAAAAGCTATTTGCTAGGTTGTTCAATCTAAACTATACAATCTGAAAATTTCTTGTGTAGTTTTATATTACGTATTTTCGACTGATCCCAGAGGGATCACATTATGTTAGCCGAGATTCGAGGCCCGTAGCCGTTCGATCCCAGAGGGATCGCATTATTTTCTGAAGAGCAAATTATCTAATGAATCTATCCAATTAAAATAAATTATCATAAAAATACGGAACTTTTTACTCCCTAATTGAACACCCTAGCAAAAGGCAAGAAGCAAGAAACTAGTTAACCAATTTACTGATTAACAATTAGTTATGAATACTAAATTTCAATTATTCAAATTAAAGCAATTGACTAAACACAGGTAAAAGCCACGCTGCGCACCACTTGCACAGCGTGGCCTTTTTCGTCTACGCCATCTAGCAGCATTCTCTGAGTACGTGGATCATCAAAAACCGTTTTCAGATTACGAATGGGAGCGACGGGAATTCCTTTTTCCTCGCATATTTTTAGAAAGTCGGCGGCAGGTATTTGAGCGGCAGCGGTGTTGAGTTGTTTTATCAAGGCAGGACGATGACCTAAACGGGCGGCGTTATTATTAAACCGAACATCCTCTTTTAGGTTGGCTAAATCTAATACTTCCAGTAGCTTTACAAACTGTCCTTCGGTTCCAGTGGACAGGATAATTTCAATACCATCTTTCATTAACAAGATATCACCGTACGGGGCGATATTAGGATGTTGACTACCCATTCGTTGGGGGAGGTGTTCGGCGTTGAGCCAGTTGCTTGCCTGATTGACGAGGGATGCGATTCCGCTATCGTACAGAGTGGTTTGTACTTCACTGCCCTTTCCGGTGCGTTCGCGGTGCAGGAGTGCGACAAGGATTCCCTCTTTTAGCTGGTGAGCGGTCAGGACATCCATCAAGGCCACGGGGAGTTTTACCGGACCACGCCCGGCTTCTCCGTTCATGGACAGCCAGCCCGTTTCGGCTTGCATGAGTACGTCAAACCCGGGGCGGTTATCGCCGGGGCCGTAGGCGGAAATATTGGCGTAAATAATCTTTTGATTAATGGATCGAATGGTCGCGTAGTCTAATCGTAGTTTTTTTGCAGAGTCCGCTTTAAAATTGGAGACAACGATGTCTGCGGTGGTGAGATGTTGAGTGAGCATTTCGTAATCTTTTGCATCACTTAAGTCTAACATTAAAATTTCTTTTCCCCAATTGATGCTGTGATAATAAGCAGAGTCTTTAGCAGTGGGATCTTCGGCGGGCATTTTCCATTTACGGGTTACATCGCCGTTGGTGGTTTTATTTTCTATTTTCAGGACGTTAGCACCCAGTTCGGCGAAGAACATGCCGACGGAGGGGCCGGCAAGAACGGAGGCGAGTTCGATAATTTTGAGGTCCTGGAAAAAGGAGGAAAGATTCATTATTTTTGATATTGGTCATACTGCCAGACATTTCTTCATTTTCCGCCTTCCAGCCTTCTAAAGCAGTAGCTCCGAACCCGCAAATGTCCAGTAGTATGAATATTGGTGTGAAGGGTTTTTTGAAAATTAATTATTGAACTGCTTAAAAATCGATATTTTCCTGAAAGATAATTTCCTTTTCATTTAATAAAAAACAAGCTAGATGACCATACCCCGGTTCTTTTCCTTTGTGAACACAACCAGCGTCGATATCGAGGTATTGGGTAGTCTCTAGATTATACAATGACTTTATCATGGTAGATTTGATAATCGGCGTATGTCCGTGAAGGATTTTTCTATCTCCTAACCAACGATAATCTATACGGTCGTACCATTCTCTTTCCCATAGCATAGCATGAAACTCGTCAAATGGATCTGGCATATCAAATTTGAAACCCGCGTGTACCATAATGTAGGAATCTACTTCCAAATAATACGGCAACTGTTCAAAAAAATTAAAGTATCGAGCTGGAATATCCCGAATATGACTGGCATTAAAATTTTCGGCCGTTGTATCCCCACCATTCACCAGCCATGTTTGCTGAAGATCCATCGTCCGACGAGCATCCACCATCATTTGATCGTGGTTTCCTCTGAGGCAGCGAACGTAAAACCCTGCTTCTTCCAATTCCCACACAAAATCAATCACTCCTTTACTATCAGGACCCCGATCAATAAAATCACCCAACAAATAGAGTTCATCCGTTTTCTTATAATCGACTTTATTGAGCAAGGCTTTAAATGTTTTTAAACATCCGTGAATATCTGAAATTGCAAATTTATTAACCATAAGCACTTCTATATTGAAAGCTGTTTAATTAAAATGAAAAAGCCACCGCAATCATCTGATTAAAGTGGCTTTTTCCTGATTTTTTGATCTTATCTTTTCTTTTTCTTCGGCTTTCCCTTATCGTCGAGGAATTTACCTTCTTTCATCTGTCCCAGATAAGTAACATCTCTCATCCGTCGATATTGCTCCATTAGGTGGTCAATTTCTTTTTTAGTTTCTCGGTGGATTTTTATTCCGCGTCCGTGGCTTCCGCCGCTCAACTCAATGTAAAATCCGTCTTTCAATTTTGGTGGCTTCAATGATGGTCTTGCCATAATCGTACAAAATTTTTATCGGCGGTCATGAAAAATTCATCACGCCTTTTGATTAATAAAATACCGTAAGCTTTCTTACGATTTACGAAAAAACAAGTCCAGGAAAGACCTATTTTCTCAACTGATCGAAGATACAAAATATTAACCATATAGTCAAGATTTTGTCGATAAAATCTAATTTTAAGGAATAATCTCTAGAAAATCTGTCAAAAATATTACTACTCAGCAACCAACCTGACACATTTTATCTCATGGTTCTTATAGTACTTTCTGGAATATCAAGGTATCAATTTCGGGGGTCTGCCACGATTTATGCCGTAGCATAATGAGTTTTTCATTAACCCTGCCCGATCTGACAATCGGTCAGGCGAGGAAGAGTAGGAGTAAATTAAGCAGCCAAATTTTATAAGTTATTCTTTTAATGATCCTAAGGCCCGGGGCACTACTCCAGTTTCCGTCGATCCAACTCCTTCTTCACAAATCCATACTCCCGGCTCATATCCCCTACCACCGCTGTATTCTCCTGCGCGCGTCGCACCAGGTAAGGAAAAACATCTTCTATCAATCCGTAAGGAACGTACTTCGCTGCCAAAAACCCAGCGTGTGCCAGGTTATATGTTAAGTGATCACTCATTCCATAGAGTTGACAAAACAACGCATGTGGATGATCCCTCGAAATATTGTTTTTTTCCATCAGCTCTGCCATCAACAAACAACTTGCCTGATTATGCGTCGCATTACAAATTGCTATTTTTTCGTAGTTGTCCAGACAAAATCGCAGGGCCATATTGTAACCATCATCCGTTGCAGCTTTATCAATTTGAATCGGAGAATTATAGCCCATCTCTTTTGCCCGACTCCGCTCCTTATCCATGTAGGCTCCTCTTACCAATTTCGCTCCAATCATAAATCCGGTTTCTTCCGCGTAGGAAAAATTATCTATTAAAAACTGTAAACGATCATGTCGGTACATCTGGTAAGTATTGTACACCACTACCCTTTTTTGATTATACCGACGCATCATCAACAGTACGAGGTGATCAATTGTATTCTGAATCCAGCTTTCTTCCGCATCAAAAAATACGCTGACTCCCTGCTCGGCAGAGACGTGACAGATAGCGTCAACTCTTTTTAACAGACTGCGGTAATCCCGACGGGTTTTTATGTTAAGTGATTCTCCATTCTGGATACTTTCTAATAAACTATGCCGCGTCAAGCTACTGATTTTCACTACCACGATCGGCGTACTGTCATTAGTCGCCGCAAACTCAATGGCCCGAATAAATTCGTTCATTGACTGATTATAACCTTTCTCCGTATCTCTGCCTTCCGCCCCGTAATCGAGAATAGTTAGTATGTTAGATTCGTAAAGCTGGTTGATGACGGGCATTGTTTTGAGGAGGGTAGTTCCTCCCACAAACTGATCAAAAACAGTTGCTTTCGCAATCCACTTTATGAAGGGTAGTTTCCATTTCATTGCAATCAGTCCGAGCGGAGCGCTTAGATCTACGAGCCACTTTTTATTCATGGTCCCAAACAATCGTGCTGCTTTTTTTAATGCTGCGTCGGACTTCGCTGCAAAAGCAATCTCTGTATTGCTGAAATCCGGCAATCCGGATTTATTATTATCTACTTTTCTAACCATTTTAATTTTGTTGATAATGAGAAATTACTTCCCCTTGTTCCATATTTCCCAGGATTTCTCTGCCTGTAAAGATAACATCTTTAATCCATTGCTGGTTTTCGCTCCCACCTTGCGTCCCTGTGCTAAAAATGTCGTTTCCGCAGGATTATAGACCAAATCATATAAATAATGTTCTTCACCAAGGGCTTTATAAGGTAAATTGGGTGAATCCGCGACATTGGGGTAAGTACCCAGCGGTGTCGTATTGATGATCAATAAATGATCTTTAATAGTCGACTCACGGAGATCCTCGTAAGTAATTTTATTTCCCCCGGCAGTTCGGGAAACGTATAAAAAATCAATACCTTCTTTTTTTAAAACGTAAGTAATCGCTTTGGCCGCTCCTCCTGTTCCCAATACCAACGCACGCGTGGGTAGCTTTTCTCCCCCTGGAACCATTTCCAGTAATGACCTCTGAAAGCCATAATGATCAGTATTGTATCCAACTCTTTTTCCGTCGATGAACCGAATGGTATTGACAGCGCCGATTTCGGCAGCATCAGGATTTATTTCATCCAGAAAATCAAAAACTTGTTCTTTATAAGGAATCGTAACATTAAGACCCCGTAAGTTGGGATACCGATCAATCAGTTTATCTATTTCTGCTATCGCAGACATTGGAAATAATTCGTAAAAACTATTTGTCCTTTTTTCTTTCGCAAACTTTTCTCCAAAATATTTTTTTGAAAAAGAATGGGCTAACTGTTCGCCGATCAGTCCGTATAAGTTTTTATAATTATTTAAGTCCATAGAAATTATTTAAAAATGCGAATACAAATCCTTTGGCATTACCGTTTATTCTTTGCTTCCCAAACGTTCTAATAAAAAAACAGAAAGAAAACCAAAAATCATTAATAATATAACTGCTAAAAGCAAATCTTCGCCACCGGTATAGTTAGCCGGAAAAACATTCTCTTCTATCAAAATTTTCTTTTTTGTAATTCCATCCTCCTTCATTATAATCTTTCCACTCTCATCCCGCAACCATTCGATCGCATTCCGCCAAGGCCAGATTTTATTTAAAGATCCGATCATAAAACCCGTTAGTATCGCCAGTGTAAGATTCCGGTAATGTTTAAAGGTCCAGGATAATAAACGAGATACCGTCATCAGTCCAGTCAGACAACCCAAGGCAAAAACCACCATGATCAGTAGTTTGTCAGGGGCCAATGTAGTCAGGGCGGGCTTCAACGTATCGGAGATAATATAGGTATACATTCCCATGATCAGCAAAATAAAACTTCCGGAAATTCCCGGTAAAATCAAGGCCGAAATTGCGATGGCCCCCGAGATGAAGACAAAAATTAATGATTCCGACCCCTTCGCCGGCGCAATCGTTGTGATGCCGAAGGCAACGACCGCTCCTAAAATCATCAATGCTATTTCGCCGACCCCCCAGCGTGTTATCTGACGACCAATATAAATAGCCGACGCAATGATGAGTCCAAAGAAAAATGCCCAGACGGCAGGTGGATATTTTTCTAATAAATAAGATATTGCAAAAACACCAAAGACGACACCTAGTACCATTCCGCCGAGCAATCGTACCAAAAAGTTGCCATTGATAGCTGACCAAACGCCCTTAAACCCCGATGCTTTAAAAATTGGGATCAATCCCGGACCAAAAGCCTTGATGGTATTGAGTAATTTTTCGTAAATCCCCGTTATAAAGGCAATTGTTCCTCCAGATACGCCCGGAATCACCTCTGCAGTTCCCATAGCCATTCCTTTTATCATTGTACTAACTGTGTCTTTCATAACCGCAAATTTAAGTATTTTATTAAAAAAATTCGGGTTAAAATGTTCTGTATTTAGTAAAGGCCATCAATGGTTTATGTAACTTTTGATTTCTTTTCGATGTATCCTCTTTTATTGGAAATAAAGGGTTCAACGAAAATAATAAAGGTTTAAGAGGCTACGCCGCACCATATCGAAAATTTGCCTTTGTTCGTCGATTTTTTCTATTCCTCCACATGAAAATTATTTAACTTTAAATAGCGTTCAGGAATGTTGATAAAATCTAATGAGTGCGTGACAAATTGCAAGGTCTTAATTAAGGCCAGTTAGCTGGTTGGCTATTGGCCATTGGCTTCCCATATACGCGAATCTGAAAAAAATTATTATCAGTTTCTAATTCAATTACTGTAATAAAGCATTTGATAAATTTCTAAAATAAAATATTATGTACACCTATAAGATTATTGAAATAAAACATTCGATGTGGACTGGAAAGCCGAAAGACAATTTTGAAGATATTATTCATGATTATGCCCTTCAGGGATGGCGTTTTGTCCAAATAGCGCAAGATTATGGAGCCATGTGGTACAAGGGCCGAATTTCTACTAAACTAATTTTTGAGCGACCTGTTGGGCAAGAAAGCGCTCATATGCAAAGTTCTTACAACGATTCGGAACTCATTTAGCGACGTAGAGGTTATTAGGCCATGTATGAAAATATGCTTTTATTTGCATCCACCTCCGGGTGACCAATACCTGATTTTCGATTTAACCTAACGGCCTTATGCTCCAAAATCTCTACGCCCGTTACCACGCTGCTTTTACAGGACTCTCCCCCGTAATTTGGTTGCTCTCCCTCGTCACGCTCATCAACCGGGCGGGCACGATGGTCATTCCATTTATGACGATTTATTTGACGGACCAACTCAACTTTACAACCGGACAAACCGGATATATCATGGCCTGTTTTGGTGCAGGCTCGGTTGCGGGCTCTTATCTGGGCGGTAAACTTACCGATCTGATTGGCTATTTTCAGACCATGTTCTGGTCATTCTTTCTCGGTGGATTTATGTTTTTTCTGTTGATGTACCAAACAGATTTTTATTCCGTTGCCATTGTAATTTTTCTGCTCAGCTTGATCAATGATCTATTCCGACCTGCCTTGTTTTCGGCAGTGGCTATTTTTAGTCCGGAGAAAGATCGGACTCGCTCTATCTCCCTGATTCGATTGGCCATCAATCTTGGCTACGGAACCGGGCCTGCTTTTGGTGGACTCATTGCGGAGACGGCTGGATTTTCGTGGTTATTTGTGGTAGACGGGATCACCTGTATATTTGCGGCACTGTTTGTTGGATGGAAGATACCCCGTAATGTAATGCCACAACACCAGGAATCGGAAAAGCACGAGATTCCAACTTCAATTTTTAAAGATAAAATCTATCTGGGATTTTTATTTCTAACGACCATGATTGCCATTGTTTTTATGCAATTAATCTTTGTAATTCCCGTATATTTAAAAGAAATTCTTCAGTTTAGCGAAGCGCACGTGGGTTATCTGATGGCACTGAATGGCTTACTGATCACCGTGGTGGAAATGCCGTTGGTACACCATTGTGAATCCCGGAAAACAAACCTGTACTGGGTCATGATTGGTACCGGGATGGTTTGCTTGTCTTATTTATTCCTGGTTATCCCCGGAGCAAATTCGGGCTGGTATCTTTTACCGATTCTGTTTATGATTACCATCAGCCTTGGAGAAATTTTTATGTTTCCGTTTACCAATAGTTTTGCCTTTAGCAGATCGAACGATCAGAACCGGGGAAGTTATATGGGATATTATTCGATGACTTTTTCTTTTTCGCTGATCATTGCACCCATCGCAGGATTTCAGATGACGGAAAGATTGGGATATGATATACTATTTTACGCTTTGGCGAGCGCTGGATTGTTGATAGTGGTGGGTTTTGGCTGGTTACAGCGGAGGGTTGAGAAAGAGGGTTTTGCGTAGAGACAATTCATGTTGACAAAATAATCTTTAACAGTATGAATCTATTTTTTCCACAGTGGCAAGGCGCCAATCGTCGTGACCCGATTGTGCGGGGAACCGAGACGCTCAAAGCGTACTATGGCAATCAGATTACGCACCGGGTCATCACGGAAAGTCATACCATGATAACCAGTAAGTCTATCCATCATTATTCGGCGATTTATAATCAGGCTTTGCGTTGCCGGGAGCTGCTAAAGAAGGAAAAACCAGAAAGGATTTTTACGATAGGTGGAGATTGCGGAATAGAACTTATGCCCGTATCTTATTTGAATAAGCGATATAAAAATCTGGGAATTATCTGGTTCGATGCCCACGCGGATGCAAATACTCCTGCATCTTCCATCAGTAAAAACTTTCATGGAATGGCGTTGCGGCAGCTCTGCGGAACGGGAGATAAAAGCTTAGGTGAATTAATTTTTTCAAAGGTTAGTCCCGATCAAATTTTGTATTTGGGGGTACGCGATGTAGATCGTCCGGAGGCGAAATGGATGGAGAAAGAAAATATTTTTAAATCGCCAGAGGCGGAAATATCCAGTCTACTTTCGACTTTACAAGCACGCCATTTTCAGCAATTATACTTGCATTTCGACGTAGATGTTTTAAACCCAAAAGATTATGAACACGTATTGTTACCAACAAAAAAAGGGATGCGGATAGCACATGCGATGAAGATCATCCGTATATTAAAAGAAAATTTTAAAGTGGTAGGTACTTCACTGACCGAAGTAACGGCCGCAAGTCAAAAAGAGCTAGTCCCCATACAATCCATTTTAGATTTATTGGTATTCCCCTCAAATAATGAGACCTCTATCTAATCAACAGGCTCACTGAGTCGCTCTAGCTCTGCTTCGATAATTAAAATATCTTCCATTGCCTGTTTTTTAAACTTATCAAAATATTCCGCAAGCATGGACACATCTGAAGCATCGTGGCTATCCCGTTCCATAATCATGGCCAGTTCAAATAAGACAGGCAATCCAACAATATTGATGGTCGATTTAATCCGATGAATTTCGAAATAAAACCCCTGATAATTTTTTTCCTGAATGTGCTTTTCCAGCTTTTCCAGGGTGACTGGAATCTGAGCCTTAAAAATTTCCAGCATTTCTCTTACAACAGATAAATTATTGCCAAAAGTTTTATACAGGAACGCGAAATAAACGGGCTTATCTGTCGGTACAGGCGTTTTTGGTACAGAGTAGCTTGCGCTGTTTTCAATTTTCTGATGATTTTCAATAGCCATTTTCATTTCTTTAATTAAACTTATAGGTCGAAACGGTTTACTGATATAACTTTGAATGTTAATCGCTTCGGTAACAATTTTTTCGTGTTCACTAGCATTTGCTGTAAGCACAATCACAGGTGTTTGATAGTTTGGACTATTAAAATTTTTTCGAACATCCCTGATTAAATCAATGCCGTTTCCATCGGGCAATTTTACATCAGAAAGGATACAATCATATTTTTTATTTTTAAGTTTTTTTCTGGAAGTAGCACAATCTTCCGCAATATCTATATCCATATTCCATTCCCGAAATAAATGCTTGGCATATAAAATATTTGCAGCATTGTCTTCGATCAGGAGGATATCCAGCTGCTCCCATGCTGCTGGAATCTCCAGGTGATCAGCTGGTTGATGATCTACTTCGACATTAGCATTCTCAGGAATTTTAAAGGTAAAACGAAGTTTAAAACAAGTTCCTTTACCGTATTCACTTTTCACGCTAATTTTCCCGTCCAGTAAACGCATCAGTTTTTTTACAATATTCAGACCCAATCCAGCGCCCTCAATGATACCTCCTTCCGAATCGTGCACCCTGGAAAAAGGAAGAAATATTTTGTCCTGTTGCTCTTTTTTAATTCCCATTCCAGTGTCCTCTACCGTTATCATCAGATCAACCTCGTCTCCCCAACTTTCCAGTGCTTCTATTTTTAGTAGTACCCAACCTTTTTCAGTAAATTTAATACTGTTGTTAAGTAAATTGATCAATACCTGATAAATACGCGTACGATCACCAACAATTACCTTTGGAACCTCAGGTGAAACCTCTATCCGTAAAAATAAATTTTTCTTTTCTGCCTGTACTTTTATTCCTCCCTCGAGTTCAGCTATCACATCCCCTAAACAAAAGGGAACATTGATTATTTCTGCTTTCCCCGCATTCATCTGCGTAAGATTAAGAATGTCGTTAATGATCACTAAAAGGTTGTCCGCAGAACCTTTAATCACGTTAATAAATTCGGACTGTTTTTCGGACATTTCGGTTCGGGCAATCAAGTGACTCATCCCCAAAATTCCGTGGAGCGGCGTACGCAATTCGTGACTGATACTAGCAAATAGCTCTTCTTTAAATTTACTTTGTTTTTCAATAATTTTATTTTGCTTCTCTAATTCATTGATCGTATTATTGAGTACCGCATTAGAGATTTTCTTTTCTCGCAAGGTTCGATTCATTCGAAATTCAAGTTTAGTCACCTCCTTAACCATTCGCTCGATTTTACGGAGCATGTCCCTAGAGAGTTTACTGGAAGACACCTCCTCCTTGATTACCTGGGATAAATCCTCGACTATTTTTTCAAATTTTTGCATATTGAAGGGTTCACTTATTTTTCGGAAATCATCACTAAAGAACAAGTCTCGTTATAAAAATTAGTTTTACCCGCTTCGTCCATTCCTACTTCACCATAGGTAAAAAATCCAATCATATTCTTTTTCCAAATCTCGTGAATTCCCATCAGCTCATCTTCTACAAGTGGTCCGAGTGACATGTGTCGAGCCTTACAGGAAAACAAAATCAAAGCATCAGGATTCGGTTTGTCAACCGCATAAGCCTTAAATTTTTTAACCGTCTTGTCTACTACTTCAAATCCAGGTGCTACTGAAAATCTAAATTCCAGTCCCTCTTCTACTGGTCCACCAAAAAAAAGAGATCCGTCAGCTTCGTTTGCATACAAAGCAGCCCTTAAAACATATTTGCCATCTCTAATCATTTGAATAGGATACTGAGCAGCTCCCATGAGTACGCTGTGGTTGTCCAGCGTTTCGTAGAATTGACCAAAAATTCTATTGACAACTTCCATAGCTGGCTCTCCATTAATCTCGTATACAATATTGTCTTTGGATTTGGTAATTCGATTTTTCCCACCAATCGGTTCCCAACCACAGAAAGCGACACCGTCTACGTGAATCTTATCACCATCCAGTACCAAACCGGTTAAGGACGAGGCACTTATCTTTTCATGGGTAAAACTATAAGTGGCTTGCATGGCAAAGTCATCGCCGGCCATCCCTCCAAATATTTTTTCTCTGGGAATTAAATCATGGACTCCGGCAATCACCCCTTCTCCGTTGACGGTCATAGAAAAAGTAATGAGAAAAACAGGATTTTTAAATTTACTTAATCCAAATGTAGCCAGCTTATGACCCGCAGAAAAAGACGTAGGAAAATCAGCTTCCTGATGATGAACCGCAAAAGCATCCGAATCTATATCCATTAACATAACAACCAGACCTTCTTCCATTCGGTCTTCATTGATAAATTCTCCGGCAGAAGAAGCTCCAAATAACTGGATATTATGATGATTGAAAATTTTTATATATTCTGTTAAATCACATTTTACAGAACCAAAAGATATAGCTAACGTAGGCTGAAAATCTGTTGTAACAGCCTCTTTTAACTTTTCGGAAATTGCTGCTACCGAATGACCTGAAAGGGTAATCGTTTTCATTTACTATTTATTGAAAGAGATAAAGACCAACGAATTGCTATAATATCAGCAAATAACTGGTCATAAAAAATGGAGATTATTCTAATATAGAAGTCAATTATCATGCTAATTTGCTCACATTGGTGAACATCCATCATTTTTTGGTTGTTTTGTTACCTTACTTTATTCTTCAAAACCATTTTCTGTCTTCCGAAATAATATTCCGACATGCATAAATCTATACTTATCATCATTTTGTTAACCTTATTTGTATTTACTGGTTTTGCTCAAAGACCGGCGGGAAAACGGGGTCTGAGACCTAAAGCTACGGTGACCGGAACGGTGGTGGATAACGATACACAGACACCGCTGGAATTTGCTACCATCACCCTTTTTTCCAAAAGAGACAGTTCTGTGGTCGGTGGTATCATTACGGATACGGACGGGAAATTTTTACTCGAAACCAAAGGAGGACGTTACTTCGCTAAAATCGAATTTATTGGCTACCAGTCTTTTACGGTTGAGGAGATCAAGTTAAACCGGGATAATCCAAACGCTGACCTGGGAATCATTCAATTATCTGGCGATGCCGAGATGCTGGACGAAGTAGAGGTCGTCGGTGAAAAGAGTACCTTTACCATGTCTCTGGACAAAAGGGTTTTTAACGTTGGAAAGGACTTGACCAATAGTGGGGCCAACGCTGCAGAAATCCTTGATAATGTGCCATCTGTCACCGTAGATGTAGAAGGAAATGTAGAACTGCGTGGTAGCGGAAATGTTCGGGTCCTGATCAATGGAAAACCCTCCGGAATGATTGGGGTCGGTGATACCCGTGGACTGCGCAATCTTGCCGGAGGAGTAATTGACAGAATTGAAGTGATTACCAATCCATCTGCCCGTTACGATGCGGAAGGAATGGCGGGAATCATCAATATTATTCTCAAAAAAGAACGGACCGGTGGCCTGAACGGTAGCTTTGACTTTACGCTCGGTTACCCGGAATTATATGGAACGGCCATTAACTTAAACTACCGAAAAGACAAACTCAATTTCTTTACTACTTATGGTCTCCGTTATAACAATAGTCCCGGCGGAGGTGATTTATTCCAGCGAGCTACCCGGGATGGTGTCACCTTTCTTACCGATCAGACCAGAGACTTTGACCGTAGTGGTCTGTCCCACAATTTCCGTTTCGGATCTGACTATTTCTTTTCAAAAAAAAGTATTCTTACGCTGGCCTTTAACTACAACATTAGTGATGATAAAAATAAAAACAGTGTTATATACCGTGATTTTATTGGTGATTTGAATAATCCTATCGGAATCAATGATCGTTCGGAAACAGAAAGTGAAGATGATCGACGACTCGAATACGAAGTAACTTACCGGAAGGATTTTGTAAGAAAAGGACAGAAATTTACGATTAATTTTAATTACCAAAATAATAATGAAACGGAAGGATCGGACTTTGTGGAGCGTTTGCTCAATCCAGATGGTAGCCCAAAAGGATTGCCCGATATCATACAAATAAGTCAAAACGCAGAAGGAGAAAAACGCGCCATTTTATCAGCAGATTATATTCATCCATTTGGAAAAGATGGAAAATTTGAAGTGGGACTACGTGGTTCTAATCGGGAAATTAAAAACGATTTTCTGGTGCAGCAGGAGACAGAAGACGGGTTTGAGGTGATCAACGGCTTATCCAATAACTTTATTTACGATGAAGGGGTTTATGCTGTTTATGCCATTTACGGCAACAAGGTAGGAAAATTCTCGTATCAGGCAGGATTAAGAAACGAATATTCGGATGTACGAACCTTGTTATTAAGTACTGGAGAAAAAAATCCCCGGGATTATAATAATTTATTTCCAAGTGGCTTTTTGGGTTATCAACTCTCCGAGACCGCAAGTTTTCAGGCAAGCTATAGCCGTAGAATACGGCGGCCTCGTTTTTGGGATTTGAATCCATTCTTTACCTTCAGTGATTCCCGTAATTTTTTCAGTGGTAATCCAAATCTAAATCCGGAATTTACCGATGCTTACGAGTTGGGATATATGAAAACGTTCAATAAAGGTTCTATTGCCTCGTCCATTTATTATCGACATACTACGGACGTCATCACCCGTATTCTCACCGCAGACTCATTAGGAGGTACCATTCGTCGTCCCGAAAATTTAGCAACCGAAGATAATTACGGATTAGAGTTGAATGGATCTTACGAGCCGATAAAAGCTATTCGGATTAATGCAAACGTTAATTTGTTTCGTTCCATTACAGAAGGGATGAGTAATGGTCAGGATTTTTCGGCGGATGCATTTTCTATGCGAAGTCGTTTATCTTCAAAAATTACCTTTTCGAAAAATTTTGATGGGCAATTTACCTATAATTTTAGAGGCCCTCGCAATACAACCCAGGGACGTCGATTGGCGGTTCATAGTTTGGATATCGGACTGGCCCGAGATGTTTTTAAAGGCAACGGAACGCTGGCACTAGCAGTTAGGGATGTCTTTAATTCCCGTATTCGACGTTCTATTATTGATGAGCCTGATTTCTTTCAGGAGTCTGAATTCCAATGGCGGGTACGACAGATTACGTTGTCTTTAAACTACCGTTTAAATCAAAAAAAGAAAAGAGGTGGAAATCGGGGTCGTTCCGGTGGAGATGGTGACGGTGGCGATTTTTAAGGGATGAGAATTAATTAAATTATATTTTAGAAAGTTAGAATGGATAGTTATTTATTGCTCATTCCTAAGCTTGACTTTACTACTTTTATTAAACAGTAGATATTTACATTCAAGCATTTTTCTTTTTATAGTTCATTTTTTTGCAGAAAAAAAACGAAACCCCGCCTGACTGACATCAGTCGGGCAGG
>ENA-ORXT01002042-ORXT01002042.1-marine-metagenome-genome-assembly--contig:-NODE-2042-length-25292-cov-7.802340_pt1 | contig 25292 bp, 33 predicted proteins | sample MGYA00237868_ERZ511482 | MGnify/ENA metagenome assembly ERZ511482
CCGCCGCAGCATAGTTCGAAGGCTTCAAATCTCTTCAGCGAATCGGATACAAGCGACTTTAAACTTCAATCTGGCAGGTTTATGTGAATCAGGGTGGACGTTATAACGAGAATGCACTGTAGTAGGGCTGTTACCATACACTCTTATCCTAGCTGGTATTCAAAAGTGCTGCTATCTCCCTGGCATAATATCGTGGTCCGGAACGCTCTGTTGCCTTTAACGTCATCCGACGTACGCGTGCAAGTGCACTTAAAAATGATAAATGCAGAACAAGTTCGAAATGTACTCGTTTTATGTTTCGACCACATCTTTGGTTGCGACTTTCATTTGCGTGCCACGCCGGACCTGGCAGCGCTTGGATGCCCAGCGCCACTGCGCGAGCCTCTCGCTGCTTCTTTGTTGTAGCAGTGAAGCGTCTTCCCCTCTCTATTTCTCGCCCCTGCCCCCCTCCTCGCCTGGACCCCCCACTCTACACCCCGACGGTGCGGTTATAACGCGGACATGGCTCCCAAGCAGGCGCCAACCGTACGTGTTCGGCTGACCAACAAGGAGATAATGGCTGTCTACACCGTCCTCGTCAAGTACCAGAAGACGTGTGAGGAGGCAACTGCGTGGCTCCTCTGTGACGAGGCGCAGGCCGCGGCCTACAGCGAGCTTTGCGCCACCATTCGCCCTCACCTCCGCGAACAAATCCGAGACCGCTACGAGGGCGAGAAGCTAAAGTTGCTTGTGGGCGGCAACCGCAAGGAGGCGGCCAAGATGTGCCGCGCCGAGAACAGGGAGTACAACGCTGTGGACGGGCAGCAGGCAGCTCATTGGAGTAACGTGGAAGGGCTCACGCGGTCGCTCCAGGAGAACATGCGGACGGCGAGCAAGTCGACTCCCGACACACTGCGCACCGACGCCCAGGCCAGCAATAAGAATCGCAAGTCGGAGCAGGGATAGACGCAGGCCAATTACAACGAGCGCAATCAGATGGCCAAGAAGGAAGCGCAGGGAGGCCACAACGAGACACTCCCTCGCCAGCTTTGGTCAAACCAGCAGTTGCATCAAGTTCAACAGACCGCAGCGGCGTCGGCCAAGCACGAGCACATGCTAACGGAGTTTTTCGCCAAGTCGATCGGCACCACGCAGGCCGAAGTCGACACCATGATGGCGTCGATGCCCGAGGTGCACAATGCCGGCCCCACCTCTACGCCGCCGGCATTCGTCCAGATATCGGACGAGAGCAGTGACGAGTCGAAACTTTCCTCAATTGCCAGTGGCGCGGGCCATGGGGCGCGGGGGGAGCGCGAGGGGGCGGTGGAGGGTGCAGGCGCGGGCGCGGCAGCGGACGGAACTCGCGGGCGTGCGGGCAGTGGTGTGGGGGCCCCCTCGATTATTTGTGTGGGCGCGGACTCTGACGTCGATGAGCTCATCTGATATTGCTGAGAAGTGTGGACGAGCAGCGCGAGGACAAAAAAAAGTACAGAAAACATGAGGAAGAACATTGCAGCAAGAACCACCAGAAGACAGCAGCAAGAAAAGATTAAAAAGAAATGGAGTGCTCTGACAGATGATCTGGCGTCAGATCCGCAGGAGATCTTCAGCGCTGCGACTGGAACCGAGCGCACCACCCGCGCACCGAGCGGGGGAGCCAGCCGTTCATCTTGTGCTTCAGCACTGCGTCGTCCCCTCGCCGCCGCCACCCTACCACCTCCGTGGAGGCAGTCTGGGGCCGGCGAGCACCGTGCGCCGACGGCTGCCAACTAGCGACAGTACCCGAAGCCAGGAGGTTGTGGTGGTGCTTCACCAGATGTGGAGGGGGGCGTAGGTCTTAGTGGTCGTGCTGTGTTTGATAGCGGGGGACCCCTATCCGCTGGCCGGGCAGGCGGGTCCGGGTGCAGGTGGACGGCCATAAGACTCGCACCTGGTCCAACTCACCGACGCTCCCCCCCCCCCCCCCCCCCTCCTATTGGCCCCTCGGACGCCAACACGGGCCTCCCTCCCCGCAGCGGAGTGTAGCCGCCGCGCCGCGGCCGCGGCGCCACTGCGGCGCGACCGCGCGCGGCGTTCTGACGCCGCTGTCGCCGCCGCCGCCGCCGCCACGGCGTGGCAAAGACGACGGCGGCGGCACGTGCGGCGTGGCGGAACGCGCCGGGGGGGGGCGGTGCGCGTGTTGTGCGCTTGGACTGTTGGTCGAGTGTGTGTCACCATTGGTACCGACTTCGGCCTGGCGTCACCTGCAGATCGACAATTCTGTACAAAAACAACAGCCTCGTGACGTCGTAGGCGTCCATGTTAGCCAGCTACCTATGGAGCGGCATCACGCGGTCCCCGCTTCGCTTTTACCGCCAATGGCAAAGCATCGCGCACAGCTCAAAAGAATGTGCAAGAAACTCAGACCCGTGCAACCACCGTCCCAAAAGCACTCGGAAGCGGTTCTTCACGTCATCAATGCCCCAATCGTTGCAAAAGCGGCTTTTGCGGACGTCCGTGTTCCAATTCTCCTGGTGCATGTCTGCCTCGTCAGCTTCCCTTCGAAACAGGCAGTCTAGCACACGAATTGGGTCAATGCACCCCATGTCGCCGATGGCGTGCTGGTCGTCTTCAAAGTAGGACGCAGGAAACAGGTGTGGTCCTGTTAAGGTGAACAGCCGCCGGTCGTGGCAGGCACCGAGGAAGGACACGCAAACACGCAAAACAAGCCACACACATCCACTGAAACCAGCACGCGAAAACAATTCAAGTGGTGGTGGCCATCATAGGCTCGAAGCTGCTCCTGGGTGTTCATCGGGCACCACCGACGAACCCTCGTACCATTCACGGAGATGATCCCCGAGGGAAACCCATCGTCAAGGCCCCTCATCTTCCGCCTCTCCGCCGCACTCGGCCACACTTAGGGACACGCCAGCATGAACGTGTCATGGAGGGCAAGACTGCAATAGGAAAAATAATTGCTGACCGTCGCGAGGGACACGCCAATATTGAAGGCAACGGTCCGGATTGGCAGCGCCCCTTCGTCTCCCTCACGCAGAAGAACCAGAGTAAAAAAAACCATCTCACCAGCCGAACATACCCGGCGGCGCGGGGGTCGCAACTCGATCATCTCAACAGAGCGGTGTAGCCGCGCGTCCATAGGCCGCTCCACACGCCCTCGAGCCAGCTCCATAATCGCATCGAACTCCACTAAGGAAAAGCCGCACATCGACTTGAACAGCGTCGGGCCACGGTGCCTACGAACAGTGGCATAACATTGGCGACCTCCAACTTTAGTCTGGGGCCAGCGCGTTCCGAAAACTACAACTCCCCGACCAGGGTCAGCTCCAGCAACTGGAGGGGCCGCAGTGACGGCGTATTGGGGCAGGGAGCCGGAAAAGTGGTGAATCGTGGTAAGGGCGGAGCATGCAGTGCTCTGAGTCTCTAGGAAGGAGTGCATCAGCATAGAGCGCCGGGTGACGTCGTTGACGGGGGCCCCGAGAGGACCAGCGCGGGCACCGTTGTTGCCCATGTTGACAGACAATGGCCGTGGCTGTCAATGACCAGGGACATGGCGGACCGCGCCGGCTAGGAGACCGCGCCGGCAAGACATAAGCCGGATCTCCACAACCCTCTGGGGAGCAGTCGGTTCGCTTAACATCTGCACAGTTCGGGAATAAGTTGCGCGATCTGCACCGACGTGCGCTGGCGATCACGTATTGCTTTTGCGCTCCCGAGCAGAAATTGGTGTACTTCTGATATGTGTCCTCTCCTGTGATTGCGTCCGAAGTTAACAGCTCGATGATCGTTTCCGTTCAAATGGCCTTTTATGGTATATGCCATCTAAACAGCCTATTGTTAACAGCCATCATATGCTTCGGTAGTCTAGTGCTAAGCAACGTATACTCGGCAGTTCCGTTGATGCATGATTCCCATAAATGAGATATTCATGGGTAGTCGGGCTGTCGCCCGTGTACAAGGTCTCATCCTCTTGTCGTGACCCGGAGCCTCAGACAGTGGTTCATCGTGCGAATTAAGTTTTGGTGTCAGAGTTATCTCGCAATAGAGAAAGAGTTGGCCAAGGCGAGCGTGGAATCGCGTTCTTCTTCATTGTTTTGAAATTGGCTCTCACACTGCTTCTCGCCGCACTACAGGACGACGCGATCGAAATTTGACTACGCCGGACAGCACCCGTCACCTCACTTGCCCATGAGCGGGCGCAAGGAGGTCGCTGTTTGCCGGGCGAGATGCCACCCTTCTCGCGTGGCGCCTTCGCCGTCGCAGCCGCCGCCGCCGCCATGAAAGCCGCGGCGGTGGAGCGATCGCAGGTGGCCTGGTGGCGACGGAGGAGTCCAGCTGCCGGCCGGGTGTTTAGGGGCGCGGCGGGCAACTCTTTCGTCCCGCGGGGCGGTTGGGCATTTCTTCGGGGTCCTGGCGGCGCCGTTGGTTGTGAGACAATTGCTGCCACCCCTCGCTGTGGCACTACGCCGAGCCGGCGGCGCGTGCCCCCGCGCGAGTTGTGACCGCCGAATGGCCGGTATCGGTACTCGCGGTGGCTACGGGGGGCTGAGAATCCTCGCGGACAGGACGGTCCGAGGAACCGCAGCCTCATATACCGAACACCGTCCCAGGCCGCACGCTCCGCAGTTTTCGCTGACACAGCCTTCCAACGACAATGGCCTTGGCGCCTCGGCCGGAGGCGGCGAGGCAAGGCTTTCATTGTTACCGGCCGTCCTGGTGCCTCCACCAGACGGTGACGCGCGTCATGGCTCCGGATGCGACCACTGAGTGGCCAGCGTTGGTCCTGGGTGACCGCCGCCACCCCCATCCCACGCTGAGTCAAGCCTCACACTGCGCTTTCCCGGTTGGTACGGGCGGCGAACGACGTCGGCATTTGCGTCGCGGCCGTTGATGGTTTGGAAGTGCCCGTGCTATCATAGGCCGCCCTGGGGCCGCCCCAAGGAGTTGAAGTGCGCCAGGGCGCGTCGGCTGGGACCGCCGACTGTCCGGAGTTGATTCTGGCGACGACCGCGAGGAGATGATGAGCCTCGCGGCGGGAGACAGTGGGTGGACGGCCGATAAAATATCCATGGATTGCTTCGTTCCTCACGCTGCAGGCTTCCACGTGGCATTGCTGCCCAACGACGACGGCTGCGATGCGTCGACCGGCGCCAGCCGGTCAGCGTCGTGGCGGGGCAGCGGCCAGCAGGATGGTCTGCGGTGGCTTGGATGGGGTCGTTGTCCGGGAGAAGTTGGGGAATTCATCTCTGAGGGCAGAGGACGCCCACTCAGGCAGTGGCGCACGCCACTGTTCTGGCGGTGGCTTCCTCGTTGCCGTCGGCGCTGACGGCGCTGGCGGCGGCGGGATGTCGCCGCTAGTTGGCAACTGAGCGGCAGATGACGCTGACGCCAGAGCGGTTCTAGCGTCCACTTGAAGGTGGTGGGGAGGCGACTGTGTAGGAGGCGGGGGATGGCTGCAGGTTGGAGAGTGAGGGAGGTGTGCGGCGGGGGACGACATACTCCTGGAGCTGAATGAGGAGAGTTGCGGACACGAGAGTACCACGCAGGGCCGGCCTCCCCTTTTCGGCCGTCCGCCAACCACACATACACCTTCGTCATGTCCCAGGTGGGTCGCGTGCGTCTGGTGCTGCACCTCTTCCACAACAAAGTCGTGTCGCACGCGGCGAAGACGGTGAAGAGACGACGGCGGAATAGAAAACCTGGCAGGTGTTGCGGAGTAGGCGACGCAGACGGTGTGGTCAGGTGGTGTGTGGTAGCGGAGGTGCGGGAAAGAGGTCTTGTCAAGGTTGGTTGACTTTTAGCGGTGCGAATACAAACACCGCGAAGCCACGCTCTTTAGTTTTTTGACAAACTCTTTTTGAGCCACGGCGCCTCCCTCAGGGACACAGTTGTGTATCAAAAAGTGTTTTGGGGGAGGCGAGATGGAAATTGGACGGTGCAGAGGGTGGTGCCTGCGTGAACCGCAAATGTCATGATGGAGACGCTGATTGTAGTTGGGGTTGGTGTAGCGCCTTCCTCGGCCCGCCACTGCTGTTCATCCTGACAGAACGATCGCGCACCGCGCGCTGCGCCATCCCCTTCCCGGCAAATGACGTCGTGATAGGCACGCTCCCGGCCACGGCGGCCAACGACGCGGCACCCAAACTGTCTGCCGGCATTCCTATTTAGGCGGGTTCTCCTGTCCAGGGTGTCCAGGGGGAGCAGGGAAGCACCAAACATGACGAGGTAGCAATAAAAAACTTACGCATATTCACGAGGGAAGGCGGCTGCCGCGCACAGTGGGGCAGGCCGCTGAAGTCCTCTACCAAGCCCCGTGACGTTAGTTCTCATGTATCCACTGTGGATCCTGGGACAGATGCTTGACGTGCCTTCCTCCTCGCAGCATATGGACAACATCACATCAATCACAGTAGCCTCCACACTCACACACCACTCGCCCACCAAGGCTACCACGACAAAGAGAACGTACCTTGCTACCACTTGCGCGCGCTGCGCGGTCCCGCCCAGCGAGGCAGCGGGTTGGTTGCATCCAGCTCTACATCTCTGTCATGCCCAGCGGCGAATAGATACACGTGCATGCGGCAGTGAGATAGACAGAAGCGCATGTAGAGAGATCAAAAACGTACTACGCCACATGACCGGTGTGACTGGCCTGGGAAGCTGAACATCCCCACTTCAACAGCGCACACCAAAGTGCACCGAATTCCCACGAAGAATCAGACAGTCAAAAGGGTTGACGTCAACGAGAACCCCCGGTCCTCCCCCAGTGGTGGAAGCCCCACGCACCGCTCGGTGCGAGTCGGGCCACTGCCGTAGGCGTGTGTCCGGACCTAAGGCCGTAAGAGCGCCCAGAAGCAGAGGGGGGTCCGCCGCCACAAACAGTGGTCGATTGTCAGTGCGCGCGAGCTGCCGGCATGCCCGTGAAGAAGACGCCAATGCAACTGGCTTGTGAAAGCCACATGAAGAAACAAACCGAGTTGAACCAAGAAGCCCGAGCACTGACAGCGCCGCAACCATTCCCATGGGGCCGGGCGCGCCACCAATCGCGACTGCCGTCATGTGGCACACGTGCACCATGCCGCTGCCTCGGTCCGCTGACTGTCCTAGTGCGACAATAGCCCTCACGCTTGTAGAGTTGAAGATGGTCGTGACGAGCCCCGACCCAGCGATAGCGCGCATCTCAGCTTGAACTTTGGTCGTCAGAGATCGTGAGAAACCTAGCGAGAACATCCGGTGACAGTGTCCACCAATACTCAACGCTCGACGCGCCAGACCAAGAGGGCCCCCCACCGCCCAGGTAGACGCCCGCACCGCGGCTGCGCCACGATCGGCGCAAGACCCAGCATCCGAGTTTCGGACCAAGCTGCTCTGAAGCTCTTTACGGTTCTCACGAAACACTTGCAGATATGAATCACCCAAAGGAAGTGAAAGGGGATCAGAAGGAGGGCGAGCGGCAGGTAGGAGAACATCATCGCGCTCGTCATCTGCGTCATCAGGTTGAGCAGCGGTAGCGTCGTTGGACGTGGCTAGTGCACCTCCAGCCGCAGGCCCGCTGTATGCGTCGCTAGGTGTGATGGGGCGGCACCCGGTTGAGACGCGGGGGGCATTCAGGGGGGAGGTACATCCCTGCCCGGTGGCCCTACTCCGCTGCTTGTAGACCCGACCAGCGGCGAGAGCGACCGCTCGCTCCTCGGTCTCGTTGGATATGCGCGGGACTCCATGCGGCTTGGGCCCTCAGCCCAGGTGCTTCCGCTCCTTGTACTTTCGATTGCGGTCGGCGCCCGAAACAGCCATCCCCAAAGAGAGATAGTGACAGGGAGATGGACGAGAAGACGTGTGGTGATTGTGTTGGTCCGAAGTGCGGCACGCGGTGGCGAGCTGGATCATTTCTGATGCACGCCCCCGAGGAGAGGTTGCGAAGTCCTATCTGACCTGGAGTCGCTTTGAGTGATTCAGAGTTTGCCAAACCAGCTTCGAGTGGCACCCCTCCTTGTTGCTTGCGAAAGGAGATCGTGACACTGTCAGGTTTGGCGCACTTCCCAATATCAAAACCCATCGGCCACCGAGTGGCCGGGACAAGAGGGTGACATTGTCATGTTTCAAACAGATTCTTTCTCTCGGAAAGATATCGCGCGGTGGCGCTCGCTAGGTGGACCAAAGGTGTCTGTGGCGTCGTCCATTACGTCATGCATGTGCGAAAATGGAAAAAACCTGGATGAACCAGGCGGCGGCGAGAGGTTGGCGGGGCGGCCACCGCCCATCCTTTGACAAGTCTTCGGCGTCGTCGTCGCCGACAGCGTCTTCTGACGCGGCAGCGGAATTGCTACGGCCGCCCGTGGGCGGCGGCGTGTGTTGGGTGGTGCTCCCATCATCCACGAGCGGCAGTACGTAAGCGCTGGCACCCTCCGCCGCCCTCAAGCAGCGGCTCCGCGGCCGCCGCCCACTGGCGACGGCGCCGCGTTGTCAAGGCGGCTGTGTCGTCAAGGCGGCGGGCACCTGCGAGCAATGGCGAGCAACCGGAATTGTAACTCCTAGAAGCAAGCGAGAACTCTCCGGCGGCGGCGTGGCGACACCGCGGCGGCTTCGGTGGTGGCAGCCACCGAATGCGGCACGAAACTTCTGTCACCGCCCCGTTTGGCCCTTGACAGCACGGCGTTGGCCGGATTGGTGGTAAAAGCTCGCAGTGCCGCGTAGTCTGCGCCGCCGCTGCGACCTACGTGCAGCGGTACGGTAGCGGCCGTGTCCGCTGCGGTAGGGGGCCGCAGTGCGGTCGTCGTGGCTCCTCCGGCGCTCCGGATCTGCCAATCGGTTTCCCCCGCGCCAGCGGTGGCCGCTACTAGCGGCTGGTTGACGATAGCGCCGCGGCACACGAGAGACACAGCGCGGCCTGGGCCTTGTAGGTAGCCCGCTCGCCCTTCTCAGGCGGCTACGATGTTGGCCATGCGCGTTTCAGCGTCTGTGGCCAGCGGCGGCTGCGTATGGCCACGATTGCCGCGCCCTATGTCCACAGCACGTCTTGTCGCTTGTTCGTATGAGACAATCAACGAGAAGAAAGTAGCGCTCAAACAACGTCGCGCCAGCCCACATTGTCCACCCAAACATGATGCGCACCCTACATACCATGGCACGGCGTTATCTGGTCCCCACACCATCACACATATCCCCCGCGGCGGGCGCCTCAGGCGATGGCCCCATCCACCATACCAGCCTGAGAACGAGGGAGGGTGTCGACGAAGGTCATTAGCTTCGCCATCACGTTCAATCCGAGCCCTCTTGCATAACATTTTCCGTGGTCCTCTTCACTCAGGGTCACCACGCGCTCTTCCAGCCACTCCATGAACGTCTCCACCAACCTCCATACGGTCCATCAGGTCCTGACGGTAAACTGAAAAGCAGTCCTTCACTCGCGCGCGGATGGTCCCCCGGCACCTAAAGTTGAGCACATAAAACAAGAATCAAGTAGAGTTGGCCTTCAAAAAAACCGTGCGCATCACCATCTCCACGTCCCCAGTGTACGCCAACCAAAACGGCGTGGCACCCCCTCGGAAGCCGTAGAGCCCCGCGACCCCCCGAGCGCTGAGCGTGGCGTCAAAGGCGAGCACGAAAGCGTCAAGATGGGTTTGCCACCACGCCTTTGTGATAGGCACGCGGTTCATCGCCCCCCATCCGTCCGCCGCTGCAGCGACCGGAGTCACAAAGAAGGGTGCGGGCGCGCTCATAGAGAAACCCGGTGCCGCCTCCCGCAGAAGTATGTAAAAGAAGGTGAAGAAAGGCAGATTGCACGAAGACCAGGGATAACGCACGCACACGCCGGCGGAGTCAAACTCAGCCGACGCCCGCATATCGTCGTCGGAAGCCATAGCCAACCAAAATTAGTAGGCCGGGGTCGGCGCCGTACCCGCCACATTGGTCTTGAGCTGGAAATACCGGACTCGCACCCACCGTGAATGGCAGTGCGTCTGCATAAAAGCCCAGATGGCGGCGTCATCATTGGGCGCCAGCGCCTCGTCCCGGCAGCACAGCCCCAGACACCCAACCGGCCACTGCCTCGTGGATTAGCATGTTGTCCCGGTGCGTCTCCCCGGCTGCAACTTGCGCCGCCGACAGCACGGAATGGGGAACAGCCTTGAATACATCCGTGCGCTGGCAGCAGCCAACAACATGGGGCGTCTGACCTGCGAAATCCCGCGACCCCTTTGCGTAGAAGTGTCCGAGTGATGAAGCCATGTTGGATATCGTCGCTATGGAGATCGGGGTACCCTTTCCGCTAACCAGAAGCGCCCACCCTCCCTCCCGCAACAGAGAAAAGAAACGACTAATGCGAAAGGACAGCGCCGCGTTTACGAAGGATGCAATGTGAATAGCTTGGTCCTCGAGCGGCTCCTCTTCGTTCCCCACCACCCCATACGCGAGCATGAGAAAGCGGAGAAAACGCGCCGCCGCGCGGTCACTGGCGGGCAAAGACTGCTCGGTCATCGCAAACGACGCGGCGTTATTTGAGGACGCGCGTCGAGCAGCTCTCTGAACGCACTCCTCCTCGAATGGAAGCCGTCCCACCTGCGGAACGCCGGACGGGTGCATCTGTACAGGGTCCATGGCACGAAGACCACAGTCCTCCTCCTCTCCTCCCTCGTCGTCGCTCGCGCCCCCGCCCTCAGCGCTGAGCTGATGCGCAATGTCAAACGTCGCCTGCATCATGGCGTGCTGCTGTGCCATCGCGGCACGTGACAGCTGAGTCCACGAGGGGAAAACAGAGCCAAGAATGCGATGCAGGAACTACGTCCCCTTCACCGCGACAGCTTGTGCCGCGCGCGGGGCCGCAACTCGTGTGTGTTTGGCTTCAAGTGGCCAAAGGAGGAACCGTGCAGAGGCTGGAGGGCGCCATAAGAAGTTACGCGCCACCGACATCGCCAATTGTGAGGAACACTTAGCGCGCGGCCAGAAATGCTTCAGCGCAAGACAATGAAAGTGACTCCAAAACATGAACACCAAATAAATTCATGTAATGCATAAATTGTCTGGTGTACTTTCTCCTTCGTATTTGATATCATCGTTTTTTCTTATTCTAAGTTGTTTGCATTTGAAAGTACGTGTACACGTACTGTAAGTTATATCGCTCTGCCAATGGGACACTGGCGGTTTGTGCCCGTGGCGAGAGAGTGCTCTGACGGGCGCGGGCAAGACACAGCCCACACCATTGTCCTATCATACCAAGCCACAATAACCTCCCTCTGCCTCATGCACTCCTTTCTGCCCCACACCACAGCGCAGCCACTACTCGACCCCGCAATGCAAGTGCCCCTCCTCCATATAGCTCGAGCAGCGCCCCCCCCACCATTCCCCACAGGCGCGTCCCACAGCCACCGCGTGCGCAACGCCACTGTATTGGTCAGGTCCACTCGAGCCGCCCCCCACGCTCTGTTCGTCACGCCCACGCCCACCCCCCCCAGCCCCACCGCATTGAAGAAGGCAAGAAGCGCAACGGACACGCTCGCAGCTTGCCACCCCAGAAAGACGCGCAGGGAAAGAAGCAGGTCTTTCTACGCTCAAGGGGTTCGGCCCTGCACAATTTACACGAGCACTCCAACCGAGCTTTCGTCTTTTCATCGTCCTCTGTGACGTCCTCGTTCACCAGAACTGCTGCGGCCGAGGTGGTTAGCACGTGCACCTTGCTGAAAGCGGCGGCGTGGCCAGCTTGTACAGCAGAATTTCAGCCACCGCGTGGGTCTACAGCATCATCAACTGCCATCGCGTTCACTCTTGCTGCTGATGTGCGCACATACCGGGATGCATGCCGTTGCAGGAGTTCATGCATCAGCCGCCGACACGTGACGTGGCACTGCCGCTGCTGTGCTTTTTTGCTTGTTCTCTGCCCACCGTCCCAAGCTCTCGCGCCAACCCTTCTTTTCATGCGGGATCAACCCGGATCAATCCCTTGCTTGACACGTGCCCTGCACACGTGGAAATGCCGCCCGACGGCCAATTCGGTTGCATCAAGCACTGGGTGTCTCCGTTCCGAGAGCCTCCGACGACCCGACACTGGCAACGACACGGCAGTGCGCGCTGCTGTCGACGTCGCACCTGCTCCGTGTCTTTGGGTGCTCTCTTTCACCTTGACCCACCGTGCTTGTGTTTTTGAGGACATCCATTCCTTCTTTTTATCGTCGGTTGGGGAGCCTCGTGCTGCCGCGGTACCTGTTGTGGGAGCCGTGCCGCCTCTATTGCTGCGCTGTCACCCGCGTCTCGCCACTTGCTCGGTGGTCGTTTGTTTTCCTTGCCTTGGTGCTTAGCATCCGGTGCCTCCGATTCCTCTGTTTGTTACCACCCCCCAACTGCACTTTGCTCGGTTGTTTGCCTCCCCCATCCCGCTGTCTCCCCGTCATGCAGTCTCAAGGCGATGGAAGCTGTCCTGACGACGACGACCCGATGGGGGGCGGCCTGCCTGCCGTACCCAAAGATAGTGGCGTGCGGCGCGCCTTTGGCGATCGGATGGAAGTTGGCAGCGGCAGCGACGGCGGCGGCAGCGGCGGCGGCAGCGCCCCCGCCCGGCCGCCCGTGTCGGGCTTGATGGGGGCGCTGCGGCGACCCGGCTTGGGCGGTCGCCCGCCCGCTCCCCCGACGCCCGGCGACGAGAAATCACCGCGGGAGGTGGTGCGCGCGCGTGCGCTGGCGGCGGGGGGCGCCCCCCCCCCCCGGGGGGGGGGCCCCCCCCCCCCCCCTCTGACACCACCGCTGGCGGTCAGTCACGCAGCGTCAGAAGCCCCTCCGTGCGTGTCGTGGCTATCGTGTCGCCGCTGCGACGGCGCGTGGCAAAGCATTGCTGCCGGCCAACGGGGCGGCGGTGCTCGGGCGTGGCGCGGTGCCGGCCGCGGGGCCGCCGCCGCCCCGATGCCCGGAAAGAGCGCGGACGCCGGCAGCGTTGCCGATCGATTGGCCCCGTTGCTGTCAAGCCACGCCGTCGTCACTGGACTTGAGGGGGGGGGAGGGTGTGGGCAAAATCGGCTTGCCGTGGACTGGAAGGGAAAGCCTATCATTCCCGCCCGTCGCGACTCGTTCACGCTGCAGTTTGCTGCCTGTGGCCACTCAGCGCCGCCGAATGACACCTCAGGTGTACAGTAAAGCGTCATGCCACAGGCACGCAGGCAGCGCTTTTGACAGCACCGCGCACGAGGTATGAAGCTGGGGATCGGGTCTGGAGAGCGTCTAAAAGAGACTGACCCGCAGCTGTGCCGCGAGCGCGTCCAAGACGAACAGTGGCGGGGATATATCGGGGATACGCGGACGGGGCAGGCAGCATACCACAATTCAGGGACAGCGGGAAGCGGCCAGCGGGTGACACCTTGGCACAGCCGGTAGGAGGGGAAGATGGGGAGTGGAAGGCGGGAATGAGGGGAGGAGGGGCAGGGAGGGGGGAAGTGCACTCCGGCAACGCACCGAGGGAACGCTCGGGTGGCCGGGGCGCGGCTGCAGGTGGCAGCGCTAGCGGACGATTGATGGCATGGGGGAGCCCCACGACTCGGGGATGCAGGAAAAGGCAGTCGCATCGGTGTAGCCGGTCGACCAGTACCATGTGCGCATGCATGCGCGCATTGGTTTTTTCTCGCTTGTTCCTGTCGTTGGAGACTTCAAAGCGATTCTCTAGACAGCTGCGTCCTGGATGCTCGTATTTGTTGAGAACCGGGCCGAAGCGTCACCTCTGCGAGGCTTGGACTCCCCATGAAGGCAAACCACACGGCTGCAGGCGAGTATTGATCTTGCCACAAAACTTCACCCGCTTCTTCAACGGCATGGACCGCTCGCTGAGCCAATCAAACCGCGATTTTGCGTCGGATGATTCCAGTTGTCGTGGGAAGCACCATAGGGGCACGTGTGACAGCCTCGTGGGTCCGAAGACTGACGTATCTGGAAGATCTCATCGGGGTCACTGAACTCTCTGAAGCTCATTTAGACTTGTGAGCCCTGAGGGAGGTTCTTCGAAGAAGGCCATCGCGAATACACACATATAGTGAGGACTCAAAAACTCTTGGCTACGGCTTGGACCAGAACCTTGCAGGAGTGTATCCTCAGCCTGTTGTGGGGTGCAGGAGACCCAGCTCAATTCGAATTCAGCCTCACGACCACTGATATTTTTCTGGGAACGGACGTCGACAGAGCAAACAACTTTCAGAGGATGCATAACCTGCCGGGATCATGCTTGGCGGCTCGGCCAAAGCTCGGTCTCCTTCACCGCTATGGTGATCCCAAGTGCCCCCTCCCACAGCGCTGCCGTCATCGCGGGGTTCTCGTGCCGTAGCCCCCACTTCGTCGTGCGACGGGACCCATTGTTTGGTGTCGGCGTCCCTCGGTGCCCCTTCCAGGTCGCCAACAAGGATTGTCGAGACACAATCGTTCTGCAGCGTCCGTTTCTCAAGATCACGTGCCGCTGCCCCTTGGGCCTCCGCGGCCCATCGCGACCAGTGGGGCTCAATTCAGGAGCCGCGAAAAACGGTCGGCACGCAGGGAACTGGTGAACGGGATGGAGGCGGAAGGAGACAAGATGCATGAACGGGAAGCGTATGCCAGTACACCACACGCACGCCTCCTATAGTTGGCGCTCTTATGAACTGGACGCCACTTCCCCCGATGGCTGCGAGGCTGGTGGTGGTAGGCTCAGAACCGTTTCCGGGTAATTGCATTCGACTGCCCTTGCCTGCCAACAGTGGGACACCTTTACCTTCAGGCTCTTCGCGTTTGCGGGGGGCGGCATCAACATCCTGCGACTTGGTCGCTTGGGCCGGCACTATTATCGACGGCGTCGACGAGTCGCCGAGGTTTCTTCAACTCGGAGACGGGTGTGCGCCAACATCCCTCCACGCAGAGGCAGTAAAGGAAGTGTCTGCCCGTCCAGAACTGGTTCAACAAGTTGGGTGGTTGCAGTGCGTTTCCAGCTGGGTGTCAGACGTGCATTTCCAGCCTGTGGAGCGAAGTCCACTTGGTGACAGAGCCTGACAGCCTCCGGGATACTATGAATCGTCCTCTACACTACTGCCGGAGACGATCCTCTCTCGACGGCGGCCGTGGGCGTGGTGCAGGCAACTGTTGTGACATTGATGTATCCGTCAACAGGCGGCACACGTGTGTCCCCCCAACTATGTCCTGGACGAGTTAGGGTGAGAGAAGCGGGTGACGAGTCTACCAAGTATACAAACCAGAGGCGTGAAACAGAGAAAAACGACGCATGGGGAGCCCCGAGGGCACGGGCAGCTTTGATCTCACAGCTCCTCCTTGCCCGCCGCAGTGGCCGCTGGCGACGCTTCTTCGGCTAGCAACGCAGCCAACTGGTCGCCACCCCCTGCGGCCCCCTTCCCGTCCGCCTCGGCCCTCTGTTTGGCCTTGGCCTTGACTTCTGCTGCTGCCGCCTCGAGGTCCACGTCAAACGGTGTCGCCGCGTGCTCCTGCATAAACTCGACAAAATCCGCAATCGACCGGCGGGTTTTGTACGGCAGGCCTCGACTTTCCCCGCCCTTGAAAAAGTGGAACGTCGGGAAGTTCTTGGTGCGATACGCCACCGGCGGGTCGTTGAGCGACGCGTCCATGGCGGCAACGGTCATGGAGGGCACGCCGACCAGGGCCGCGGCGGTTGCATCTAGCACCGGCCAGGTGCGTTTGGAGTGGGCGCACCATGGTGCCCACTGCATGATGAACACGTCTTGGCCCGACGCGTGAACTGTCGATTCCCAGGTGCTCCCGACGACCTTGACGACGGACCCGGGGGGGGGGGGCGCGGCCGGGGCGGGCTCGGACTTGACCGTCGCCTTCATCGACCCCGACCCGTAGGCGATGAGCCACTCGACAATCGGCTTCGCCTCCAGCGCGCCGGTATACAAGTACGTCGCGTCATTGGCAAACGCGTAGATGGCCAGCGCCGGCAGCGGTGCGTCGCCCAAGCCGAGGTACGCGCGGAAGGGGGCTACCGTCGACGAGTCGGCGTCACCCCACGCAAGCACGACCCGCTGCTTGTCTTCCATCGCCTCCGCCACCGCCGCAAACGTGTCGACGACGGGCGCGTCTGGGGCGGAGCCATTCACAAAGAGGATCGCCAGCGGGAAGCCACTTTGGAGGTAGGCACCCGCAGACGCGGCGGTTACCTCCCCAAACGCCCCGAGGGCGGCGGTTTTGACCCACGCGCCAATGCCATTGGCGCCACCGTCATACACACGCACGCGGCGACGGCGGCGGGAGGTCGGGGTGGGCCCGTCGTCGGCGGTCGCGGCGTCGCCGCCACCATGAAAGGCGAGCACCATCCCCGCGGCGACGGTCGGCGCCGCGGCCGCGTCGGGGTTGGCAGACAACCACGCGGCGACCGCCGCCTTGGCATCGTCGACCGACGCGGTGATGCCAAAGCGGCTGCGCCCCGCCCCAGTGCCCGACACGTCAAACGCCACCCTCGCGTACTCCCCATCGGTGGAGAGGCCGACGCCCAGGAAGAACACCTCTACGGCGGGGTCGGCAGCAGCCAACCAGTCGGACACGCCGCCGGGGGGGACCATGACGACGCCGTCGCCGCCGAGCGCGCGTTCGACAAAGGCCGTGTAGGTGGCGACCGACGGCGCGCCGGAAAAGGACGACAGGAGTTGCCCGTCGCGGAAGAGCTTGTACGTGGGGTAGGAGGTCACTCGAAAGGCGGATGCAGTTGTTTTGTGGACGGTGGCGTCCAGGTCAGCAAAGGTGGCGGCGGCGACCTTGGCAGCGGCCTTGGCAAAGGGGGCAGCAGCCTTGGCGCAATGGGTGCACCAGGGGGCCTGTGAGGAACGAGAAGCATTGGCGAGCGCAGGAAGTCACCAAAGAGAGTGACAGCGACATACGAGAAAGCAGTAAGCAATGAAAAATCGACGGGGTCGTCAGGAAGGGTACTCAAACAACTTGTGCGTGGCTCGAGAGCCAGGCTCTGCCGACAGAGCCGGGCCACTCTGGGCCAGCTAAGACAGAAACACGCATGATATGCGGCTGTCGAGTTTTTTTCCAAGCGTACCAAGAACTTGACAAAGACGACGCCTCCCTTTGCAATCTCCTCCTTGAAGTTGGTGTCGGTCAGGGTAACGACCTTTCCGCCCCCGCCCGTGGCCGCCGCCGCCGCCTCGCCTGGTGGCGCATCAGAGAGCGAGTCGACAACGACCCCCTCAACCTTCCCGGCGGCTGCATCAGCCCCATTCGTTGCGACGAGGGCAGCGGCGACCGCCAACCCCACGGCGGCAACTACCCCGACCAGCCGTCGAGCGGGCCCGCGCGGCTGGAACGACGGCACCATCGCCGCCAAAAGTGGCGACAGCCCGGGTGCCCTGTACTTGAGTGAGCCGTTGGGTGAGTGAGTAGGGAGGTATGGCCACAGGGGCGCGTGGTCGGCAGCGCGCCGTGCCCTTGCAAGCAGCACTTTCAGGCCAGCGCCATGGTCGCGGGTGCTCAGTGTGCAGTTCTGGTCAAGGCAGACGGGCCAGAGGTGATCTGTGGCCGGATCCCTCAAGCAGTTGATCGCTGTTCAATGGTCATCTGACTTTACAATCTCCGTGACTTTCAAAAATTCAGTACGATGAGTACGCTCACAAACATCTATTCCGACCTCAAGAAAAACAGGCGACGACCATTGGCGCATGCAAAGGAGGCCGCAAGTGTGCATCGACGACCATTGTCGATTAGCGCTTGGACGACAAGGCTTGTGACGCCACGGACCCTCCGTGAGAGCAAGTCTACTCTAGCCTTGCGGCATTGCGACATCGCCATTTCGCTATATATTTTGGCGATACAGTGTGTTCTCTTTATGAGAGACAGCTCAATATGAACAAAAAGTGGCCTGTACGGACTGGAATGGAAGACTCGCGACCCATATTCTCTTGTAAACGATTTCCCTGGCCTTTAGGACAAGGTGCTCTCAAAGTGTAGTGATGCACACATATACTTAGAGAACGGGACTTGCTCTCCGTTTCAGAGGTGGCAGTCTGCATTCGCGTTCTCAGGGATCCGAGGGCGTGTCGGCGTTGGAAGGGTCGCGATGACGCTGAAAGCGAATAGAGTGGCGTGGCTGAGAAGGACTGTCCTGCCGCAAGGGTCCCACCCGCCCGCCCGTGCGCCGTGTCGGCCGCCCCGCCCGCCGTGCGCAGGTGCGCTGCGCGGCAGAGTGACGGCCCCTCCCGCGGGCGTCGCGCGACGCCGGCGGGCCGCCGCCGCTGCGGTGGTGGCGGCGGCACCCCTTTCCCCGCCCCACGTTCCCCCCGCCACGGCGACGTGGCTGTACGTTCCCCCGTGCGCGCTCGCGGCTATGGAGCCTGCCGGCGTGCCCGGTGTCGATGCGTCGCCACCGCCCTGAAGGCCCGGGTATTGCACGCACGTGCCTGGAATCACTTACAACGAGAACGCACTGTAGCACAGCGCATCTCTATCGGTCAATTCCTTCGCCATATCCATAAGTGGAGCCCCATCACCCACTTCGATGGCCCATGCCTCCTGAATGGACAAAGGACTCCTTTGTCCATCCGCCGTTGCAGAATGGCGAAATGGGGCACCAATAGACTTGGTCTGACTGCCAGCGCTGTGCCTGGGTCAACGTGAGGTGTTAGTCTCTCCGCGGGATCCACCTTCGATACGCCATTGGCAGGGCCACCAACCCTCCTGCTGCCCCCCGGCCCCGCCCCACGCGGCACGTGTGCCGCATCTGCTCCCGCACGTCAGGTCTTTTGATGCTGCTCGGTGCCCAAGCTTGCTCGCTTGCGCGGCCACGTCTCTGCCAATCTCCACCGCCCTGCCCCGCGTGCCGTCCCCACGCCTGCCCGCACCACGTCCGCCGCCACTCGCGTCGCTGCCACTACCGCCCTCGACCGCGTCGGTGTTAACGTCTGCCGTTTCCCCTCTCCCCCTTTCACAATGACGGCCAAGACGGTGCTGGTCACTGGTGGCGCTGGCTACATTGGCTCGCACACGGTCCTGGAGTTGGTCAACGAGGGCTTTACCGCCGTCGTCGTTGACAACTTGGACAACTCTTCGGAGGAGTCGTTGAAGCGGGTGAGCGAGCTGACCGGCAAGTCGGACCAGATCGTCTTCCGCCACGTCGACCTGCTCAACGAGGAGGCCCTCGAGGCCGTCTTTAAGGAGTTCACCTTCTCCGCGTGCATCCACTTTGCGGGCCTCAAGGCCGTCGGCGAGTCGGTCAAGCTGCCGCTCAAGTACTACCACAACAATCTGACCGGCACGCTCATCCTGCTCAACCTGCTCGACAAGTATGGGTGCAAGAACTTTGTCTTCTCCTCGTCGGCGACCGTGTACGGGCTAGTTAAGGAGATGCCCGTCTTGGAGGACGCGGAGATTGGGGCGACCAACCCGTACGGCCGCACCAAGCTGTTCATTGAGGAATTCCTGCGGGACCTCTCCCGCGCGCAGGAGGAGTGGAACATCCTCATCCTCCGCTACTTCAACCCGGTCGGCGCGCACGAGTCGGGCCGCATTGGCGAGGACCCGTCGGGCATCCCCAACAACCTGATGCCGTACATTGCGCAGGTCGCGGTCGGCCGCCGGGAGCACCTGTCTATCTTTGGGGACGACTATCCGACCAAGGACGGGACTGGCGTGCGCGATTACATCCACGTCGTCGACCTTGCCAAGGGCCACGTCGCCGCCCTCGAGAAGCTGACCGACGAGAAGGTCGGGTGCAAGAGCGTCAATCTCGGCACCGGCAAGGGTTATTCCGTCCTCGACATGCTCAACGGCATGTCCAAAGCCTGCGGCCGGGAGCTGCCGTACAAGATGGCGCCTCGGCGGGAGGGGGATGTTAGCGTGCTCTACGCCGACCCGGCGTTCGCCAAGTCCTTCCTTGGCTGGGAGGCCAAGCTCGGCGTGGAGGAGATGTGTGAGTCCACCTGGAAGTGGCAATCGAACAACCCGAACGGCTACAAGACAGCCTGAGGGGTTGACCTCTCAGCTCAGTTTTCTTCTCTTTTTTGTTTCTCGGTTCCCAGTGTCTCGGTGCGTGCGATCTTTTGAGTCAGTACATAGATGTTTCCAATCGAGCAAGCTCCACAGTGGCGTTCTTTTTGTTGTTGCGGCAGCTGCGATTGTCTGCTTGCGGTTGTTGCTTCGTACAAAGACCGGTGGCGACCATGGTGGACCGCTACGCCTCACTCACACACCGAGACGGACTCATCGCCGGCTGCTGTCGCCGGGGCGGGCAATCCCCCCCTGCTACCGGGCGAGCACCCGTACACGACCGGCCCCCGCCACAGCTCGCCGAGGTCCCCCCGGCTGGCTGTCGCGACGACCACCGGCCCGATGGTGGCGGGCACAATGTACAACAGCGCCGGCTGGGCCACCCCCCACACCCCATTGGCGACAAAGCTGCAGACCAGGCCGGCGGCGTAGCCGACCAGTGCGAGCGGGAAAATGCCGTCGGCGGGCCAGCAGCCGCGGCGGCGGCGCGGCGCACCCGCCATGGCCGTCGTCAGGTCAAAGGCGAGGACCAGCCCCAGGAGCAGGCCCGGCACAAAAATGTCGCCGAGGCCAAGCATTAGCCCCCCGCCGTCGCCGGTCGGGAAGACAAGCTTCACGGGCAGCGCCAGGCGGGCGACGGGCGCGACTGGCAGGTGCAACGCCGCCGCCGCGGAGGCGACCGGGTTGCTCGCGTCCTGCGTCGCGACCGCGACCATCACGTTGGTGCCAAACAGGTGGGCAGAGGCAAACACCCAAAACACGTCGTACACAAACAGGCCGGCAAGGAGCGCGGTGCAGACGCGGAGGGAGGTGACGGCCGCGTGCACGCGGACAAGGGACACAAAGAGGACGCACTGGCTGACGCCGAGCAGGTTGTTCAGCGCCCAGTGGCCAGTCATGAGCCACCAGCCAAGGGCAGTCAAGACGATGGCACCGGTGCCGACGACGGGAAGGGGGGGGGGGGCCGCGCAACACCGTGCAGACGCTGCCGCGACCGCGCCGCTGCCATCCAGGGTCCGGCTGCCACCACTTCGCCTCCGGTCGCTACCCGTCGCGCCCGTCGCCGAGACGGCCGCCGCTGACGCATCACCGCTGAGCAGCGCGCGGGACGCCTCGGATGGGTCCGCGGCGGCCGCCGGTGGGGGCACCCAACCGCCCCAGCCCCGCCCGGCACAGCGGCCCACAACCGTATTCACCATTGGGTAGATGAAGAAGGACAAGGCCATGGCGGAGGAGAGCGTCACCACCACCGCCAACAGCGCCGACACGCCCGCGTAGAAGAAAAACATGAAGAGCAACGCCGCCGAGGCCACAAACGGAAAAGCAATCGCCGCCGACGCGGACAGCGGGGCGCCGACGCCCGGCGGTCGGCCGCCCTCGCCAGAGCCCCCCGCGCTGTCGTCGCCCTCCTCCTCGAGCAGGCTGAGGAGCATTTCGACCGACTGCGCCCGCCGGGCAGCGTAGGCCGCCGTGGCCACCGCCGTGCCGATGCACACACCAATGGGGGAGACGGCCGCGAGCGCCTCAAAGGCGCCCATGATGGTCGGTGGAGATGGTGATGCTCGGCGAGGGGCCGCGCTTGGAGGGGTGAAAGGCCCTGGCGGACCAGGCGCGTCACGGCTCCCGTGGGGCGAGGAAGTCGCGCAGGCAGTGCACCGACCGCATGGGGGAGTCAACTGCCGACCGGACACAAAGAAAATAGGTGCTGCCCAGCAGTCGAGGTCGATGCAGGCGCGGGGCGTGGGTGTCCGAAGGGGGGTAAAAAGAAGCGCGTCGACGCGGCCCGTCCGGCCGTCTCGGGAGGACCTACGCGAGCCGGTCCAGCTGGACTACCAGTCAGACGACAACGAGGCACCAACCCGGAGCGCAACGCCCCTGCTCGACCGCGGGCCAGGAACGTCCGCTGTTCGCGCCACCACGGTGTCCTGTACAGTCGGCCCACGGGCAGCCGCGCGGCTGCGGCCGCAAAGGCTCCCAGCCGCCCCCAGCACGTACTGTACTGAGGCTGGGAAGCAGAATTGGAAACGTGTTCTTCAACGTGTTCAGTACTCAATTCTGTGCTGACTATCAGTTTTAGGGTGCAATATATTCAATTGTTTGGAAGAAGCTGCGCTATCCTTAGCGAAGCTTCTATACGGCTGTCGAAACACGTGGCGTTTTTGCCCCGGATAGCAAACGTTGATTGGCACAAAGGGTGGGCCGAATCTTTCAACGTATTGGCTGTCGGCTAGATCAGGACCGCATCCACGCCTGCTGACGAGGCAGCGCACGTGGCGCCTGTTGGACGGTGTGTTCAGCAGCACAGTGGGTTTTACCAACCAGGTTCCCTGGTTGAAGTTTACCTCCAACATACCCCCCCCCCCCCCCCCCCCCCCCCCTTCACAAGGTGTGTTTTTTCCCGCAGAAAACCGGGCATTTTGTCAGGCATGTCGAGCTGATGTGCGCAAGATGGGTCTCTCCTCGAGCCGATTCCAGAGCAGTGCTACTCACAGCGCGGGCACACACAAGCCCGTTTTTGCTTGATTTTCTGGTCAGACGACGTGTTGCGGCACAAGATCTCGCGCATGATGAGCATGTGCTGCAGCAAGTTCTTGTGTTTTCATGGTTGGTGGGTAGAGGCTGGGCACGTAAGCTACCAATCAGTGCTTCAGAACCTTGACCCGAAGAGCATGGCACGCCCTCAGTGCAAACTCCTTGCAGCGTTCGATACGTGCGGTTGTTGACACACTCTGAAGCGCAAATCCACAGCATGCAAACGGGTTCTCTTGCACTCACATTCTGCACCGCCGCGAGACGCTTCTTGTGATATGAATTTTACAAGTGCGATCCGTGCAAAACCTGTTGCAAACCGCTTGTACTGAAAACCGGGCCACAGGGTACTATGAGGGGGGCCAACAAGTTCTTGGAGTCCAAAACGTACCGATTTGCTGCTTGCGTGCGCCCACGCTTTAAGGAGCACTGCGTTGCCGCGGGGTGGATATGGCCGAGCTGTGGTGCTGGGGGAGGTGGTCGCCGAACGGGTGGCGGCCGCGGTGTGCGTGGTTGGCAGCAACCAGCTCCGCTTGGATGGTTTGTCCTTGAGTGCAGTGAATGCCTCGGCGCACCCCGGACGTCGGCACTCTAATTTAGTCTGCGTACCAGGCGCGGCGGTTTGGCTGGTCCAAGTGCTGCTTGCTGCCGCCGCAACAGGATCTGCTGGCCACACGAGGGCATTCTCGTCTCACATGAACGCTTTTCCGTCTCATAAGAACGATGTGGCGGCGGTCCACGCCTGGGCTGGCAATATTGCCGGTCGTACGCTGGTACATACCGTTGCGGCGGCCAAGTTGCGTGCGATGACCCCATTGAGCTCTTCGCGTTATGTGTATCCGTATGTCGGTGAGCGGCCAGTGCCACAGCCATCGACGAGATCGATCGTAGGCTAGGTGCACTGGTCTTCATGTTCGCTGCGGGCGCCTCTATCACATCCCTCCGTCCTTGTAGCTCAGTTGGCAGAGCGTCAGTCTCATATGATCACCCTCAGTAATCTGAAGGTCGTGGGTTCGAGTGGTACGACCACCCCACCGGGGGCAGAAACTTTTGTTTGCCTGTTCCGTAATAGCACTGAACTCTCGCCACACTGCATCGGCACCCGCATGTAGCGATGACGCTGCTCCCGAGATACCCACAACCGGCTGCCCGCTTGACGCATGAAGCGGGTGCCTTACAGCACCGCAGTTGCTCCCCGAGGGCGACCCAGGCGGGGGAGCAGCGGACGGCAGTCGGGCGGCGGCGGACCGCCGCCAGCCGGTAGGCCGCAATCGATGGCGGCTGCGATGGGCCGCTCGCTTCACCATGGGTGCCACCGCCTCTCCTGCCGCCGCCCCTACTACGCACACTACGCGGCGAGACAAGCAGCAGCGCGACCACCATGTCGACCACAACGCCCCCTGCGGCGGCGCCGATCCTTTGATCGGCGAGCGGCCCACCGGGGTGGCACGCTGCACCCCTTCCCCCCCGCGGTGGTGTACTCCTGCAGAGCAGCCCTGGTCGCGGCATGCAGGTGTGCGGCGTCACGCCTGCGTGTAGCATGTAGACATGCAGGTAGGCGGTCGTCGCAAAAAAAGCACGCCTCCGCCCCACACCGCCGTCGTCGCCACGGTCGCCCGGCGGGCGGCCGAAACAAAGCGGCAAACGGAGACGGCGTCGGCCGTGGAGACCTCCTCTGTCGCTACCGGCCACCGCGCCAATCGGGCAGGGAAGAAGAAGGCCGCCGGCAGGGGGACCGCCCGCGCCTCCCGCACCACCACACGGCCATTGCCGCTGAGCGAGGGAGCGACTGTGCCACGCAGCCGCCGTCGGGTGACGCGCCGGGGCGGCCACCCCGTCGGTACACTACTGTACCGCGCCCGCCGCCGCCGTGCAGGCGCAAGGCAGCACCGCGTCTGCCACGTTGCTGTGGATGACGGCTGCCGCCGACACGGCAACGCTGACACGGGCCGTGTGCACCCACATCGGCCACCGACCGCGTCGATGTTGGCGACGACGGCCCAAGTCAGGCGAAGGCCTGGCGCGATCGACTGCCCCGCTGCACGACGTGGGATCCCGTGGACCCCCCACGCGCTTGCTTTTTTGCTCCGTGGACCTGCTGCTCGTCGGCGCAAAGGGTGGCCGAGCAGCCATGGTGCTGGGGAGGTGGCGCTCTCTCGCGCCGCCGGTGCCGCGGACAAGGGGGGGGTGACGGCTGCGTGCCTGGATCGTGGGTTCTAGGGGCTGGGCGACCTCGCAGGCCGCATCCCATACGGCCGGCGAGCCGCGCGCCAATGCGCGCGCGACAGCGCATCGGCTGCCTCGAAGTAACCATGCGGCGCCCGCCGCCGCCGACGGCCCTGCCGACTCCCCACGCCGCTCCCGACTGTTCACTGTGCAAGGTCACGTGGTACGCACACCTACCCCCCCCCCTCCCCCGGGTGCGGCGACGCGTGGCTCCACCCGAGGCGCCGCCGCTCCGCGATCAATCCCCCCACCGCCTCGGCGCGCACGTCGGCGACCACCCCAAAGTGGTCACTCGGGTACACCCCGCCCACGTCGGGCACGTCACACACGACGCGGCAGCGGAGGACGAGGCCGCGGCCGTCGGGCGCGGGCGGCGCCACCCACACGTAATCCAACCGGCGGTCGGGCTCCGCCTCCAACGCCGCCGCCGCGTTGACCGACGGCACGTACGTTTCCCCGCCGACGGCGGCGGGGCCGCCGCCCGACGCGGCGACGGCCACCGCGGGCGCCGACCGGCGCGCCGCCTCCCACGCGTCGGTCCACGCCGCCGCCCCGCCGCCAATGGTGGCGTGGCCGCGGAGGAAGCGGAGCTCCGTCGAACCGGCCTC
>ENA-ORXT01002047-ORXT01002047.1-marine-metagenome-genome-assembly--contig:-NODE-2047-length-25234-cov-4.964582_pt1 | contig 25234 bp, 21 predicted proteins | sample MGYA00237868_ERZ511482 | MGnify/ENA metagenome assembly ERZ511482
GTGTTGTTCGGGCCGCCGACCAGGCGGTTGGACACGCCGTGACCCAACTCGTGCGCCACGATGCCGTTATCGAAAGCAGCGTCTCGCGCGGGAGGCAGTACGCGCCGGAAAGTAGCCGTTACGGCGCCCTCGTTAGCGATGGCGTTACGCAGGGTAACACAGTTGGTTTCCGGAATAAGAATGGAAGGGATGGTAACGTCGAACAGGTTAGAAGGGGTGGCTTCGGCCATGTTCAAAATCGTGTTGGCGGGGTTGCAAATGATTACCCCCACCGCGCCGGCGACTTCGGCGTTGAAAACTTTCTGCTCAAAGAAACACTCGCCGCGGTTAATGAGCGCAAACTTGCCCTTGATATCATCGGCGTTAACGACGTCTTCGCAAACCAGATCGGGCAGGAAGGAGGCATCCCTGGCAATGGCGAGTTCGGCCTCGATCGGCTCGTCACCGATGGCGGGTCCGAACAAAGCAATGCCCGTGGCGTAGTCACCAGTAGCACTGCCTTCCAAAATTTGAAGGTTGTTGGCCCGCGTCCAGAGGAACATCTGCATTACACCGCTGGTACCGTCACGTGGCGTGAAGAAGTTGGCGTTGTTTACACTAGGAGCAACGGTGGCGTCAGCGGGCTCGAAGTTGTCCTGCGTTTCCACGTTCACTTCGTCACCTCCCCGACCGTCGTCAGTATAGTTGCGGTCCTGAAAGTTACCCGCGGCTTCGTCGAATCCGGCAACGGTCAACCAGTCGTGTAATTTGTTGACCATGTAAAAGGTCTGCACCATACCGGACTCAACCAGTACCGTATGGGTCGTATCGTCGGCAAAAAAGTAATCAAAAACGAGGCTGTCGCCACCTTCGGCCGTAATACCGGTGTCGGGGCTATCATCGCCGTCGATGTCGCGATAGGCGTAAACGTTGTTACCCCGTGTGATCGTGTGCTCCGCGCCCTCGACGCCGTTCACGTCGTGCCAGCCGAAGGGTGACGCGACGGGGTGGGCGGGGCTGACTTCCATCACGCGCTCGCCGTGCAGGGGCGATTCCTCGCCGAAGGGAACGACGTGGTAGCGGGATTCTTCGGTCATGACGGTTTCCATCATTTGCTCGCTGAGGGGCAGGGCGTCGAAGTTCGTTTGCTCGTCGGTGCAGTCGGCACCGTGGTCATGGGCCTCGCCCGGCGCGCCAAAGCTACAGGTGAGTACCAGGTTTTGCTTATCGAGTACGGCACCGGTGGCGGCGTCGAGCGTCACGCTCCAGAAATCGGAGCGGGTGGCGTGCTGGTCGATGTCCACTACGTAAGCGAGGTGGATACCGGCGGCATCGACGTAGTAACCCTGGGTAGTGGTGATGTTCTTTGGGCTGACGGCGGCCCAGCTGAACAGCGATTTGCCGTCTTCGGTCCCGACGACCACGGGCGTGCCGCTGATGCCGACGGCGGCCTTCACCGCTTTGCTTACCGCATCCCGGGCGGAGAACGCGGGTGCGGGGGAAGGAACGAGGCCGAGGCCCGTCGCCAGGTCGCTGGTGCGGTGCACCAAACGGTCGCCGCGGAAGTGCAAACCAGCCTGGGTGTTGAACACGGGCAGTCCGTGCAGCTTTTGGGCGACGTAGACGTGGCGGGTGCCGTTCGGGCTGGGGTAGTCGTCGGTCACTTCGAGGTGAGCGACGTCGGAGGCCTCCAGGCCGAGGTCGGCGAAATTCTTCTGCAGGTAGCTCACGGCCTGGCGGCCGGCGTTTTGGGCCGAAAGGCCGGCGGTCATGCTCAGCAATAGCGCGAGCGACAGGTAGGTAAACGTTTTTCTCATTTTAGTACGTAGTCTTGATGGTTACTTATCCCCCCGTACGAAAGCCAAAATAGCCGATGCGAAGCGGCGGCGCAAATAAGCGCGATGGTTGACGCTGAAGAGTGGAAATACCTGAGTGAAAGTTGATTTTATACTGCCAAAGCTAAGCAATCGTCGTCTTCTCAACTGTCTCTCACGGACTTCTGACAATGATATGTTAGAAATTTATCGGTACTTGGCTGCATGGAAGACACTTTACGTACCGGCAAAACGGGCGGGCTGGTCTTCGCTCTGCTCTTTTCCACCCTGTTTTGCACCAGCGTCCGCGCCCAACCGCCCGAGCGGGAACTGCGCGGCGTCTGGATGGCTACGGTGCTTAACATCGACTACCCCCAAAACCCCACGCCCAGCGCGGCGACGCTGCAAGCCGATTTTCGCAGCCAGCTGTTTCGCCTGCGCAGGGCCGGTTTCAACGCCATCTTCGTGCAGGTGCGCCCGGCGGGGGATGCGATCTACCCCAGTCGGTACGCCCCCTGGTCGCGGTGGCTGACCGGCGTGCAGGGTAAAGCCCCCGCCAGCGGGTTCGACCCGCTCGCCTTCATGGTCGACGAGGCGCACGCCCACGGCATCGAACTGCACGCCTGGGTCAACCCTTACCGCCTGGCGATGGACCTCGACAGCACCAAGCTCGCGCCCAGCCACCTCTTCAACACCAACCGGGATTGGGCGCGGACGTACGCCGGCCGCCGTTACCTAGACCCGGGGCTGCCGCAGGTACGCGAACACCTCGGCCTGGTGATCGATGAGCTGGTGGCGAATTACGACCTCGACGGCGTTCATTTCGACGATTACTTCTATCCTTACCCGAAAGCCGGCGAGCCCTTCCCCGACCAGGAAACCTTCCGGCAATACGGCGGCAGCCGCCGGCTCGATGACTGGCGCCGTGATAACGTCAACACCTTCGTGGCCGAAACCCACCGCCGCATCAAAGCTGCCAAACCGTGGGTTTACTTCGGCATCAGTCCCTTCGGCGTCTGGCGCAACAAAAGCCAGGACCCGGCGCGCGGCAGCGACACCCGCGCCTCGGTCAGCAGCTACGACGACCTGTTCGGCGACGCCCTCGGCTGGGCCCGCGAGGGCACGGTGGATTACCTGCTGCCGCAGCTGTACTGGAGCATGGATTATGTGCCCGCCGGTCACCGCATCCTGGCCGACTGGTGGGCCGCTCATACGCCACCCGGCACCGATCTTTACGTCGGCCACGCCGCCTACAAAGTCGGCAACAACGCCGACGTGGTCTGGGACGATCGTGAGGAACTACCGCGTCAGGTCACTTACGGGCGGGGGCTACCGGCCGTTAAAGGCAGCGTTTATTTCAGCAGCCGTTCCGTGCTCGACGATCCCGGCGGGCTGGCCGTCCATATGGCACGGATGTACCCGGACATGATCCTGCCGCCCGCCCGCAAGGCACCGACGGCCGTCAAGCCGATCAAGGTCAAACTCTTCAAACCAAAGGATACGGACAAGGGCAAACTCCTGGTTTGGGAAGTGGATAAGAAACTACCGGAGACGGACCTACCACATTATTACGCCATCTACCGCTCGGGCACAACCGGCCCTTCAACGCTGTTGCACCGCACGCCCTTCGATCAAAAATGTCGGCGCTTCCACTTCTACGATAAGCAGGCGGGGAAGAAAGCGAAGTACGTTTATCGGGTGGTGGGGATGGACCGGTGGCACCGTTTTTTAGAAGTTAGACCGTTAGTTCGTTAAAATTCAGTAGTCACACTAACGAACTAACGGTCTGACTTCTAACGGTCTAATCAGCAATCTGCACCTGATCCTCCTCCAGCAGCGGCTTCAACTGGTAGCGGAAGAACAACTGCGCCGTGGCCAGCACGTCTTTTTCGCAGTAAGTGGCGATGCGCTCCAGGTCGTCTTCCTCCCAGAACACGCGGCCGACCTGACTGCCGTCGATGTCGTCTTTCGGGGTGGGGAAGCCGAGCACGCCGGCGAGAAGCTTGAGGGAGGTGTAGGCTTTATAATCGCCGAACTTCCACAGCGTCATGGTATCCACCAGGTGGTGGGTTTCCCACGGCTTTTTACCGACGATGTCGAGCATTTTGGGCAGCTTCATCTGGTTGACGATGAGACGGCGGCAGACGTAGGGGACATCGAACTCCTTGATGTTATGGCCGCAGATAAACTGCTTGTGCACGTTACCGTAGTACTGATCTAGCATCGCGGAAAACTCCTCCAGTAAGACCTTTTCGTCGCGGTTGGCAAACGACTTGATGCGAATTTTCAGCCGCGTGTCTTTATCACGGTAGACGGCCCCGACGCTAATGCAAACGATCTTGCCGAACTCGGCGTAGATGGCGGCTTTATCGACGTAGCTGGCGGCGTTTTCCTCCTCGGTCAGTTCTTCGCCGTAGCGTTTAAGTACGCCGGGGGCCTTCAGTCCCCAGAGGTACTGAAAGGTTTCGTCCAGATCGCCGAAAGAGGCGCGGCCGCTGACGGTTTCGATGTCGAAAAAAAGAACTTTGGTGGCGTCGATGTGCTCGATCATTTCTCTGAGGGGATTATAGTCAAAGATACGCTTTAATTCGCAAATAGTTGCACAATTAATGTTTTGTACGCCAAATATGGATTGAAGTTTGGGCGAGGACGCGGGTGCCACGGAAGGTAAAGGGAGCTCGTTGGCCGAGGCGTGACGAAGGAGCTGACTCGTCGGCCGAGTGACCGGTCTAAATTGGTTAGATCAACCATTGCATCCCACCGCCAAACCATATCTTGCAACCCAAACGAAGTAACGACCATGCTACAAACAGACGTCCTTATCATCGGCTCCGGAATTGCGGGCCTGAGCACCGGTATCAAACTGGCGATTTTGCGCCCCGACCTGAAGATCGACGTGCTGACCAAGGTCAACGAGCGGGAGAGCAACACCAGCTACGCCCAGGGGGGCGTAGCCGCCGTTTGGGACCATGGCTCGGACACCCACGAAAAGCACATCGCCGATACGCTGGACGCCGGGGCGGGGCTGTGCGACGAGCACATCGTCCGCATCGTTGTCGAAGAAGGCCCGACGCGGGTGGAGGAGATCATAGAGTGGGGCACCCGTTTCGACGTCGACCAGTTCAAGAAATACGACCTCGGCCGGGAGGGCGGCCACTCCGAGAATCGCATCCTGCATTATAAAGACCTGACCGGTTGGGAGATCCAACGCGCCCTGAGCGCCAAGGCGGCTACACTGGATAATCTGGTGGTACACGAGCACTACTTCGCCCTCGACCTGCTGACCCAGCACCACGTCGGCTACATCGTCACCCGCCTGACGCCCGACATCGAATGCTACGGCTGCTACGTGCTCAACCGCAAAACGGGGGAGATCGACACCATCCTCGCCAAGAATACCGTGCTCGCCGCCGGCGGTAACGGTCAGATCTACCGCAGTACCACCAACCCCGTCATCGCTACGGGGGACGGCATCGCGATGGCCTACCGCGCCAAGGTCCACCTGGAGAATATGGAGTTCGTGCAGTTCCACCCCACCGCGCTGTACAACCCCGGCCTCGACCCCCAGGCCTTCTTGGTCAGCGAAGCCGTCCGCGGCGAAGGGGCCATCCTGAAGCGGCCCGACGGTACGGAGTTCATGCACGACTACGACCCACGCGGCAGCCTCGCGCCCCGCGACATCGTTGCCCGCGCCATCGACAACGAGATGAAGCTGGCGGGCCTGGAATATATGTGTCTGGACTGCACCCACATCGACGAGGCGCACTTCCTGAAGCATTTCCCCACCATCCATGAAAAGTGCCTCAGCATCGGCATCGACCCGGCCAAAGACCTCATCCCCGTCTGCCCCGCCTGCCACTACATGTGCGGCGGCGTAAAGGTGGATGAGTACGGCAAATCCTCGGTCAACAAACTTTACGCCTGCGGGGAATGCACCAGCACCGGCCTGCACGGCGCCAACCGCCTGGCCAGCAACAGCCTGCTGGAAGCCCTGGTGTTCGGCCACCGCATCGCCCACTCCATCGCCGCCAACGTCGACCACGCCGCGCTCAACGACGCCATCCCCAGCTGGAACCGCACCGCCACGGCCAAACCGGACGAGCAGGTGCTGATCACCCAAAGCATCAAGGAGCTAAAGGAGGTGATGTCCGCCTACGTCGGTATCGTGCGCAGCAACAAGCGCCTGGAGCGTGCCCGCAAACGCCTCGAACTGCTGACCATGGAAACGGAAGACCTGTACAAGAAGAGCCTGGTCAGTACGCAACTGTGTGAACTACGCAACCTGATCACGATCGGTTACCTGGTCACCAAGGCGGCGAACCTGCGGCACGAAAGCCGCGGGCTGCACTACACAACGGACTATCCGGAGAAGGCGGACTTTGTGCAGTATTCTGTTTTATAGCTAATCAGGCGTATAAAGTTCCAATCCCGTCAAATAACGAAAATGCTTCAAATTGTGCGTGAACAGACTGATGTCGTGTTCTATAGCAGTCGCGGCAATTAACGCATCTGGTATATCCAGATTATGGCTTAAAGAGTAAGACTGCATTAGTTCGTATGCCAATTCACTAATCGTTGGTGTAATCTGATAGACGGTGAGTTTACCAAGGGCTTTAATTAGCTTTTCAAGCTCTCGCTTGTTAAGCGATCCGTAGACAATTTCCATGGAAGTGACGATGCTGATCCGAATGTTTTTGCTTTGAATCGCTTTTAGCTGCCTCACTACATTGTCGTTTCCTTTGAAGAACTCCAGAATAATGTTGGTATCACAGAGTATTATTTTTTCCTGATTCCCCATGCTTTTTCTTTAAGTTCTTCCTCGGATACCGTCCAATGAGACAGCATCCCGGCTTCCGCAAAAAAGTCATCACCTTCAACAGCGGATGTTACCAGACCGTCTTCAACATTTTTTTCAGATTCATCCGTACTACTAACGGTCTTTCCAATTACCCGGACAAACTCAAATTGTCCCAGTAGTTTAAGCAGAAAGTCTTTTTCCCGCTCATCTTTCAGTTCCAGAAGTAATTGCATCGTTTACTAGTTTGGTCCGTCAAGGTAACGCTTTTCGAGCGTGAATAAGTTTTCGCTATGCCGTAGCCAGCTTCTCCATATCCCGCACCAGCATCCGCTTGCGGTCAAAGGTCAGGATGTTCTGACGGCGCAGGTCGTTGAGTACCGCGTTCACCGTTTGGCGGCTGGTACCGGTGAGGTCGGCAATTTCTTTGTGGGTGAGCATATTGCGGACTTCCCGCTCGAAGCCGACGGCGCGGCCGCGGGTTTCGGCGAGTTGGTGCAGGAACTCGGTGATTCGGCTGCGGCTGGTTTTAAACATCAGGTTCTCCAGTCGCTGCTCCAGTTGTAGGGTGCGGTTACCAATAAGGCGCATAAAAAACAATTGTAACTCACTGCGTTCGCGGAGCATGGCGGAGAGGTCCGTCTTTTCGAGCACGCACAACTGGGTGTCTTCCAGCGTATAGGCAAAATCGCGGCGGTTGCCATCACTGATCAGGGCCAATTCACCAAAGACCTCACCGGGAGAGAGAATGGCTTTAGTAATTTCCTTACCGTCGCTGCCGTAGGTACCGATCTTGACGCGGCCCTTGCTGATCAGGAATATCTTACGGGCGGGTTCTTCGGGCAGGTAGATGTACTGGTTAGACTCGGATTGTAAATGGGTTTTGTCTTCCAACATCCCCATGTCCACTTTTTTGGGGCAAAAAAGGTGCTGTAAATCGATGTTCTCTACGTACCATAATTGCTGATCGGCCATAACTCTATTCGTATTAGTATAGCATCAAGACAAAAGGGATAGAGGCGAAGTTGAATTTTAACTTCAACGTTTCTACTACGGAAGTATCCCGGAGCGGAATTACCGTCCGCCCTTAAGCTCTCCCTGCCAGGCTTTCAGTTCTTCCAATTTTCCGTCAGCGGCAAGGCCGGCCTGTACGGGCCAGGTTTTGGGGTCGTGGCTTTTGAAGCGGGAACCGGCTTCCGCCAGTATCTCCCGCAGACGTTCGATGGACGTATCGGCGAGGATAGCCAGGGAAGTTATGCCGCCGGCGCGCAAAATGGACTCGATCTTCGGACCGATGCCCTCCACTATTCTCAGGTTATCATAAACGGCGGGGGTTTCCTCCGCGGCACCCGGCATGGTCACCGTTTCTGCTTCCGTCGGGGTGGGCTCGGAAGCGTGGGCGGCTTCGCTCAGGGCGAGCATTTTAGCTTGCCCCACCCAGTCGTCGCGCTGGATGATGCCGGGGAGGTAGCCGATCAATTCCGTATAGGTCATGATGTCCGCTTCCGTCCACCCGGCAATCTGCTTGTAGCGGAAGATGTCCGCTTCGTTAAGCTTTTGTTGCAGAAAGGTACCGACGTTGTCGATCAGCGTCAGGTCATCGACCATCGTATCGGCCTGGCCGTTGATGGGCGGCACCTGGATGGAAGGCGTGGTTTGCACGATGACTTCGGTGTTGCCCCGGTCACCGGTGCGCGCACCCGCCTCGGTGGTATCGGCGCGGATGACGAGGGGCTCGCCGGTGGAGGCGACGGCGGGCGTACCGAGGCCGGGGTTCATGACCGGCCGGTGGCCGGTGTAAGGTGAACCGGAGGTCGGCGTATTGCGCAGCTCCGCATTTTCGGCGGAGAGGTTGGTGATCCGGGCTTCCAGGGCCTGGAACCGGGCTTCGGAGGTAGCGATGTAAGCATTGAGGTTATCGTTACGCCCTTCCACTTCCTTTGCACCCGCGTCCCCGCCCGAATGCGTATCGTTCCGGGTATTTACCGCCCGTTCCGCATCGGCAACTAACTGCTCGTTCTCCGTTTTAAGACCGAGCACCTGATCGTTGAGCGACTCGATGGTGGCGGCGTAACTCTGATTCGTCCCGTTTAATTCATCGTTGCTACGGGTCAGTTCCACGATACGGGTATCGCGCTGACTCAGGTCATTCTGAAAGCCCTGGATGCGATCGAGCGCCTCGACCTTCTCGCGGCTCACCGTTTCCAATTCCTTCGCCAGTGTCTTCTGTTTCGTCTCCCCGGCGCGGTAACGGGCCTCGAATTCATCGCGGTCCTTACGCAGCAGCAGCAGTTCTTTTTTATACCGTCGGGTCTTACTGCCCTGCACGATCCACCCGATAATGATGCCGATGGCAAAAATGATCAGGGCCAGGATGCCGAGTAGGATCTGCTCTTCGTTGGTCAGCGGCCGGTTCTGAAAAAAGTCTCCGAGCAAGTTGAAAAAGTCGTTCATGGGGGCGTGGTTTCCTTAACGCCCAAGATAGGTAGTAATGTAGTTATGTAGATGGCAGTAATGTATTGCCGTCGTTAAAGGCGTCACATAACGACCGTATCGCTCTTCTCAAAACGGTACCCACTACATTACTACCCGACTACGTTACCATTTACAGCCCACTGGTCATCAGCAGGTCGATATCCGTGCAGCGCATATCGAAACGCTTACCGAGGTAAGGGTTTGTCAGGCAGCCGCGAAAGGTATAAACGCCGTGGCGCATGCCGGGGCGGCGGAGGATGAAGTGCTCGAAAGAGCGCGCGCCGTCCGCTTTGAGCAGCATGGGCACCAGCACATTGCTGACCGCGATACTGGCCGTACGCCCCACCCGGCTGGCGAGGTTGGGTACGCAGTAATGGATGACGTCGTGCTTGACGAAGGTCGGCTTATCGAGCGTCGTCAGTTCGCTGGTCGCGAAGCAGCCCCCCTGGTCGATGCTCACGTCGATGATCACCGAGCCGGGTCGCATCTGGCTCACCATTTCCTCGCTCACCACCACCGGCGCGCGGCCGTGCTCGGCGTGGATGGCCCCGATGACAACCTCGGCCGTCACCAATTCGCGCCGCAGGTAAAAGGGGTTCAGCGCGCTGGTGTACAGCTGACGGCCGACGCTGTTTTGCAGCCGCATCAGTTTGCTGATGTTGTCGTCGAAGATGCGCACTTCCGCGCCCATACCGAGGGCGGCCCGCGTAGCGTATTCCGCCACGATGCCGCCACCGAGGATGACCACCTTCGCACTCGGTACGCCGGAGACGCCGCCGAGCAAAACACCCGGCCCGCCGTTGACGGAAGACAGCAAGTGGGAGGCCGTCTGGATCGCGGAAATACCCGCCATTTCGGACATGATGCGAACGATCGGGAACGTCCCATCCTCGTCCTGCAAATATTCCATCGCCAGCGCGATAATTCGCTTGTTCTTGAGCCGGTAAAGGTATTCGGCGGAGATCGTGGGCAGTTGCAGGGGGCTGACCAGAACGGTACCCGGCTGCATCATGTCGATCTCCTCCAGCGTAGGCGGCGCGACCTTGAGGATGACCCTGGCCTTGCGGTAAACTTCCCGCGCGGAGTAGGCGATCTCTCCACCGCTTTCGCTGAAGGCGTGGTCCGTGAAGTTACTCTGCACGCCCGCCTTGGTTTCCACCAGCACGCGATGACCGCGGCTCGTCAGGCTGGCCACGCCGCTGGGCACCAGTGCCACCCGCTTCTCCTGCAGCGTCGTCTCCCGGGGGATACCGATGAACAAGGCTTCCTGCTTGTGCGAAACGGCAAGCGTTTCGGTTTGCGTCTGGCCGTAGCCGGACGTCAACTCTTCGGGGAGGGCAACCTTCTTCTTGTCTTCGCTGCTCATGAATAAGGGGGTAAGGGAGTAAAGGAGGAAGGGGAGCGGAAAGGGGAACAGGACAAGGGAGCGCACCTTTTATCTTTTCCCCCTTTCCCCCCCCTTTATCACATGTGGAGGGCGCGGTCGCCGGTCGCCGCCAGGGCCGCCTCCTTGAAGGCTTCCGTGTAGGTGGGGTGGGCGTGGCTCATGCGGGCGGCGTCTTCGGCGCTGGCGCGGAACTCCATCAGGGCGACGGCTTCGGCGATCATGTCGGCGGTACGGGGACCGACCATGTGTACGCCCAGGATCTCGTCGGTTTCGGCGTCGCTGAGCACCTTGACCATGCCTTCGGTATCCATACTGGCGCGGGCGCGGCCGAGGGCCTTGAAGGGGAATTTACCGGATTTATACTTCACGCCGGCCTCCTTTAGTTCTTCTTCGGTTTTACCGACGGCGGCGACCTCGGGCCAAGTGTAAACCACGCCGGGGATGAGGTTGTAGTCGATGTGCGGCTGCTGGCCGGCGATGACCTCGGCGACCATGGTGCCTTCCTCTTCGGCCTTGTGGGCGAGCATGGCACCGGCCACTACGTCGCCGATGGCATAAATGTGCGGCTGGGCGGTACGCAGGTGATCGTCAACGACGACACGGCCCTTTTCATCGAGCGTAACGCCGGCGTTTTCCAGACCGAGCTTGTCGGTGTAGGGCCGGCGGCCGATGGCGATCAGGCAGTAGTCGGCGTCGATCGTGAACGGCTCTCCGCCGTCGCGCTTTTCGACGGTGACAACGGCCTTGCTTTTCAGGCCTTTGACGTCGGTGACTTTGTGCTTGAGGTGGAACTTGACGCCGGTCTTCTTCATGGCGCGCATCAGCTCCTTGGAGCAGTCCTTGTCCATGGTCGGGATGATGCGGTCCTGGAACTCCACGACGTTTACTTCCGTACCCAGACGGGCGTACACGCTGCCCAGTTCGAGGCCGATGACGCCGCCGCCGACGATGACCATCACCTTGGGCACCTTCCTGATGTTGAGGGCCTCGGTGCTGGTGATGACGCGGTTTTTATCGTAGTTCATCATGGCCGGCGTGATCGGCTTGGAGCCGGTGGCGATGATGAAATTCTTGCCGCTGACCTTTTGGTCGGCACTACCGTCGCTCATCGCGATGCTCAGTTCGTTCGCACTGGCGAAGCTGCCGTGACCATAGAAAACGTCGATGTTGTTCTTCTTCATCAGGAACTGGACGCCCTTGACGGTCTGATCCACCACGTCGTCCTTCCGCTTGATCATTTGCGGCATGTCGATGCCGAGGTTCTTGAGCTTGATGCCGTGCTCCTCGAATTTGTGGGCGGCGGCATGGTAATGCTCAGAGCTGTCGAGCAGTGCCTTGGAGGGGATGCAACCCACGTTGAGACAAGTCCCGCCGAGGCGATCGTTATAGCGTTCGACAATGGCGGTTTTGAGGCCGAGTTGCGCGCTGCGGATGGCGGCTACGTAGCCGCCGGGGCCGCTACCGATTACGATAAGGTCGTAAGTCATTTTTCTGATAGATTGTGTAGGGTGTTAACGCCTTAACCGTTGGATGGTTACGGGGGCGGGGACGCGGGTGCAAAGGTAAATTTCGGCAAGGTAAATTCTTGTACAATAAATCACAACTCATTGCCGGATACTAATACCTCCCCTTTAATTAACAGTGCACGTAATTCGATATATGATGGATCATTTAGATGTAAGAGCCTTATCGTTGCAGTTGCAACATCGGTGTGGGCAGTCAAGCTTCCATTTTCTTTAAGCGTGAAGTGATCTGACCAGCTATCTCTACGTGGGTGATAGAGATTTACAATAATATCCGATTCAGCTAAGTAAGAAGAGATATCGCTGCCCTTGAATAAATTGCAAGTCGGGCAGGACAAAGCCAAATTGTCAAAATCAGTTCTTCCTCCGTGTTTCTCGCTGATGACGTGATCGATATGGTAAGGAGTTACTAAACCAAATATTACCGGGATCAGGCAGTACTCACAGGCATTTCCAGCTCTCTTATTAACTCTTCTACGTAACTCGGCTCGGATGTAAGTATTACTCAAACTGCTTTACCTTTGATGCGTAGGTAAGCGTGCGCTTTTGCAAGGCGTACGTATTTTTCAGCAAGCAAATACTGGTTGACCTCGAAGGCTTCTTTAATCGAAAGCGTCCCATCACGATTTTTTTGTGCGAGTTCCTCAATCCGATCGTTTTCTTCGGAGGTAGACTGAATATTCATTATCTCTTCAGGAGATACACTTCTGGCCAGTGCCGAAAATACCCGGTCCAGAATATCTACTTCTACTGACAGTACCATGTGCATTAAAATTTTTGTTAAGGTAACGTTTTTCGGGTACATCCTAGTTTAGCTAAATGAAAAGCCTTCTATGATTGCCACGGGGTTTCATTAGCCCTAATCCACCTTCGGCGGCCCGCCCCCCGTTTTCTTCCTTCTCCCCGTGCGCTTTTTGCGGGCACCGCCCTCGGCTTTGGGCGTGGAAGAACCGGAGCCGGTCGGTTTGGGGTTGTTGCCCTTTCCGCCGGAGGTCTTACCCTGGTTGTTGGCCCCTTGCTTAGCACCCGCGTCCCCGCCCTTCCTTTTGTTGCGGGTGTTGGAGCGGCTACGGCGGCTCTTACTCCGCGAACCTTCCTTCTTGTCGCCACCGCCGGTGCCGGGCTTGGTCTCGGTCTTGGCGGATCCGTCGCCCTTCGGTTTATCGGAACCGGAACGGCGGCGGGCGTTGCCGCCACGCCCCTGTCCACCACCTCCGGAAGACTTTTTGCGTCGTTTTTTGCGGCGCTTCTCGTCCGGTAACTCGACGGCACCGGTAACGTCTTCGTACTCGAAAACTTCTTCCTTCGGCACGATAACGAGTTGGTTGGACTGTAAATCCGCCGGCTCTTTGCCGTCGCGGATCAGGGCGATCATCTCGTGTACGCGGGCGACGGGGATGGGGTAGAGCAGGCCCCGGTTTTCCCGGTAAGTGTAGTACATGATGCCCTTGAAGATGTCGGTCTTGATCAGGATCGCCTGACCGGCCGCCGTCTTGATCTTGTCGGCTTTTTTAGGAAAAGCTTCGAGAGCTTCCATATAGGTATCCAGCTCGTAGTTGAGGCAGCACTTGAGGCGGCCGCACTGGCCGGAGAGCTTGGCCTGATTGATGGCGATGTTCTGGTAGCGCGCCGCAGCCGTATTGACGGCGGAGAAATCGGACAGCCAGGTGGAGCAGCACAGCTCGCGACCGCAGCTGCCGATGCCGCCCAAACGCGCGGTTTCCTGCCGCGGGCCGATCTGCCGCATCTCGATCTTGATGCGGAACTGGTGGCTGAACTGCCGCACCAGTTCGCGGAAGTCCACCCGATCTTCGGCCGTGTAGTAGATCGTACACTTGCGGCCGTCGCCCTGGTACTCCAGGTCGGTGATCTTCATCTTGACGTGGTTCTGACGGGCGATGGCTCGGGCCTTAACGAGGTTCGCCTTTTCCAGTTCGCGGCACTCCATCATTTTCTCCATGTCGCGGACGTTGGCCCGGCGGACGATCGCCTCGGTGACCTTGCTTTCGGCCGTCTTCTTCTTTTTCATTTGCAGCCGCACGAGTTCACCGCTCAGCGTGATGCGGCCGACGTTGCAGCCGTTGTCGGTTTCCACCACGACGTTATCGCCGGTGAACACCTCCAGTTCGGCGGGGGCATGGTAGAAGCCCTGAGAGGCACCGTCTTTGAAGCTCACCTCGACGATCGAGCTGGCGTAAGGATCGTCGATGCCCAGGTCGGCCAGCCAGTCGTAGCTGCTGCGTTTGTTGCAGGCCCCCGTATTACAGGCACCCTTGCTGCCGCAGCCTTTCGGCGTGCCGTCTTCGTTCGTTCCGGTTCCGCATGATTTGCAGGCCATGTTGGGTTCGCTTTATGGTTACGCCGGCTGGGGCCGGGGCTGGGGCCGGCGGAGTATTTGATGAATGCGGATGCCCGCGTCGAGGAAAAGAATCTTGGGATTCGCGTTTCGCTCCACGTTGTCGGTGCATTCGCTGATGATGGTGGTGATGCCCGCCAGCTGGTCGTGGTCGACCAGCGGCAGCAGTTTGCGCGCGCTGGCCAGTTCGTTTTCGGGCAGGCGGACGTTTCCGCCCGCGTTGTCCGTCACGCTGAGCAGCAGGAACTCCCGCCAAAAGTGGAGGGCGTAGCGCAGGAAGTGTTTTTGGTTTTCGCGGCCGATCTTGGCGAATTCCTCCGTCCATTCGGTGAGGCCGGCGGCCCCGCCCTGGAAGCAGAGGCGCATCCAGGTGAGGAAGCGCGGGCCGTGGTCCACCGCCTCGTTTTCGGCCAGGGCAATGGCGAGGTTGTAGTTACCGTCGGCCAGGCGGGCGGCGGCGGTGGCGCGGGGTAGCGGCAGGCCTTTCGCCTTCAGCCCCTCAGCCATCTCGGCGGCGGTGGGCGGGCCGAGCTTGGTGAGTTGGCAGCGGCTGAGGATGGTGTTCAGGATGAGCTCCAGCCGCTCGGTGACCAACAGGAAGATGGTACGTTCCGGCGGTTCCTCGATCATCTTGAGCAGGCGATTGCCCTCGTTGCCGAGGTACTCCGGCAGCCAGATGAGCATGATCTTGTAGTTGCCCTCGAAAATTTTCAGGTGAAGCTTACGAATCATGTTGGCGCAGGCGTCGCGGGTGATGTTGCCCTGCTTGTTCTCCGCGCCGATGCGCCGCAGCCAGTCGTTCGCTTCCTGGTAGGGCGTCTCGGCGAGGGCCGCGCGCCACTGGGGCAGGAAGGGGTCGGAATTGGTCTTGGAACCGATGGTGGGAAAGGCGAAGTGGAGATCGGGATGAACGAACTTACCGGTCTTGCGGCAGGCCCGGCACGTTCCGCAGGCGGTGTCTTTCCGCTCACCTTGCCGGTCTTCGCACAGCAGCAGCCCGGCGACGGCCAGGGCGGCCGGCAAACCACCCGCGCCGGGGGCGGCAAGCAGCAGGTTGGCGTGCGGCAGGCGGTCTTCGGCGGCCATTTGCCGAAGGTCCGCCAAACGTGTCGGCTGATGAATGAGCTGGTGAAAACGCATGGAAGGCAGGTCCTTTTCGATGATCGTAAATACGCTTCATCAAGCCCGTAAACGCCCGGGGCGTCGGTAGTGAATCCCATCGACCTCCGGGCTTGAAATACAAGCACGGAGGCGAAAACATCGCCTTTCTGAAAAACTCCCCTTGCACCCGCGATCGCGCCCAAAAACACGTAACTCGCTGAATATCAAGCAACGCCGAAGCATTGAAAAGACAACTATATTTATGTAAACCTCCCGAAGAAGGATCATTATCAGTGGATGGCCCGGGGGCCGCTACCGATGCCGGGTCGTGCTACGAACCTGAATCTGTACGAGCAAACGAAAGCCGGTCCAGCTGACGTATGTCCGTTACGACAAAGGTAGTAATAAAGTTGCAGGTTGCAACCTGATCACACCTCATCGACATTATCCCCCACCCGCGGCTCCGCATCCCGCTGTTTGCCCACCACGCCGTGCAGTTCGTCCCCCTCCAGTTGCTCGCCCAGCCATTTACGGCAGGCCTTGAAATCATCGAAAACGTACTCCTCGTTCACCAGGCCGGGAATGAGGTTAATGCGCTCCATCATGCTCCGCACCTGCTCCGTCATACCGGTGAAAACAACCGCCACGCCCCGCTTTTGCAGGTCCAGGATGGCGTCCTCCATGGCGTACAGCCCGGATTGGTCGACGTAGGGTACCTCACGCATGCGCATGACGACTACGGCCACGTCGGGCAGACTTTGTACGATGTTCTTGAACTCGTTGACGAAGCCGAAGAAGATCGGCCCGTTAAGGTGCTTGATGAACACCCGGTCGCCCAGGCGCGCCACGAGGTCCGCATCGTCCGCCCACGGCTTCTCTACGCTGAAAGACTGCAGGGATTCGGAGCGCGCGCCGTCCTCGACGGTATCCGCTGATTTCTTCATGAACAGCAGCGTGGCGAGTATCATACCAACGGCCACCGCTTCGAGCAAGCCGACGAACACGGTGAGCAGAAGCACGATGAGCATCACTACCGCGTCACCCATCGGTACGCTGCGCAGGTGGCGGAAACCTTTGTAGTCGATGATACCGATACCGACCGTCAGCAGGATGCCCGCCAGCACCGCTTTGGGGATGTACTGCACGATGCCGCTCAGGCCCAGCAAGATGACCAGCAGGAAGATACCGGCGATCATGCCGGAAATTTTCGTCCTGCCACCGCTCTCGACGTTGATCACCGTCCGCACCGTCGCGCCCGCGCCCGGCAGGCCACCGATGAAGGCCGCCCCCATATTGCCGATGCCCTGGCCGATCAATTCCTGATTCGGGTCGTGCCTCGTTTTGGTAATGTTGTCAGCCACCACCGAGGTCAGCAGCGAGTCGATGGCACCCAGCGCGGCCAGCGTCGCGGCAAACTTAACGATGAGGCCCAGCGAACCGAAGTCGATCAGGCTGGCCAGGAAGCTCACCTGTATCCGCGGCAGCCCCTGCTGCACCTGCCCAATGACGGGTACCTCGCCCGCCCCGACGAAAAAGTAAGCTATGATGGTGAACAGCACCAGCGCCACCAGGCTCGACGGCACCGCTTTCGTTATTCGTTTAAAGCCATAAATGACAACGATGGTACCGATGCCCAGCAGGAAGTTGAGCCAATTTATGCCATTGGGCGTCGAGAACGGCCGGGAAAGTAGCTGAAAAGTACCCACTACCTTTTTCGACTGCCGCGCCACCAGTTTGCCGGCCCGTTCATCGATGTCCGCATTGCTGACTTCCAGGAAGCGCGCGTTGGTGGCGGCGATCACCTCCCCGTTCATAATTCCTTTATAGGTTCCGGCCTGCTCCTGCTCCCGAATGATGCCTTCCAGGATCTGCTCCTCGGCCCGGGGTTTACGCGCCTCCACCAGTTCCGCGTCCGTTGCGGCGTTGTAACCGAGCAAGGGAAAGATTTGCGTGATGATGATGATCACCCCGATGCCCGACATGAAGCCGGAGACCACCGGATAGGGGATATACTTGATGTAACGCCCCAGTTTGATGATGCCGAAAAAGACCTCGATCACGCCCGCCAGGAAGAAAGTAGCGAAGATGATGGGTACGGCTTCGGCCACGGTTTCCGCGCCGGTTTGCAGCATCGCGTTGGCGATCACGGAAGCCGAGACGACCGTCATCGGCGCCGTCGGTCCGGAAACCTGGGTGGCGGTACCGCCGAAGAGGGCCGCCAGGATGGCCAGGGCGATCGCGCCGTAAAGGCCGGCCATCGGCCCGAGGGCGGTCTGATCACCGAAGGCGAGAGCGAGCGGCAGGGCAACGATACCGGCGGTAAGGCCGCCGAGGAAATCTCCTTTGATGTGGCTGAAATCGAAAGAAAAGGGGTTGGTCATGAGATGGGAGATCTGCTGGGGTTCGCAGTGATAAACCTACCCGGGCGCGCATGGTTCGTTGCGCCGGCGTCCGAACCCGCACTACAACAGCTTTATGTCGTAGCTCATTTCGTACGCATCATTAGCGGCCAGCTTGATGATGCCGGGTTTATTTTTAAAAACGCCGTCGGAATCCTCGAAGTCGGCCAGCCCGATCCACGGCTCGATGCAGACGAAATCGCCGTTGGGCTTGGCCCACACGCCGAGCTCCGTCCAGCCGGCGAAGTCCACCTTCAATAACGGGCCGTTGATCTTGCTTTCCAGCACGACGCTGGGGGAGTTGAGATCGCGAAAAACCAGGGCGTCGTTGGCGAACAAGTCGTGCGACAGCGGAAGGATTCCGCCCTTTTCCCACGGCACGGGCCGGGTGGCACGGGTCAATGTGCCGGCCTTGGTGACATTGTGCGACCCGGCGGTTTCGTCATGCTCGAAGCGCAGGAAATGGGCGTCGTAAGGGTCGTGATCGTGCAACGGTACGCGGAAGGCCGGGTGGCCGCCGAGGCAGAAAAACATCGGCTCGTCGCCGTGGTTATGAACCTCGTGGTAGACGATCACGTGCTCGTTACGCACGCGGTAGGTGATGCGAAAATCAAATTCGTAGGGGAAGGTTTTCAGCGTCTCTTCGCTCCAGCACATCCGAAAAGTGATGCGGTCTTCGGAGTGGTAAAACAGCTCCAGCTTATCGTTATTGCGCACCATTCCGTGCTTGGGAATGCGGTAGGTTTTACCGTCGATTTTCGTTTCGCCATCCTTCAGCATTCCGATGATGGGGAAGAGGACGGGCGCGTGGCTGCCCCACACCGCCGGGTCGGCCCGCCACATATACTCCTTACCGGAGTCAAGATTGACGAGGCTGCAAAGTTCGGCACCGACCTGGTCGACGGAGATCCGAATACGATGGTTTTCTACGGCATGGCGCATGTTGGCAAGGTTTGAGTTCTCCCGCCTTAACACGGGAAATCGCCAAATGTGAAACCGGGTTGGTATCTTTCCGAGGCTTTACCTGAAGTTATCCCCCATTTTGCGTACCAAACCACATCTTCTTCGCTGGGCCTTATGGCTTTGCGTCCTTTTTTCGGGCGCGGACGCGGGTGCCGTGGAGGTGGGCGAGGGCGTCGTTTTACCCGCCGGCTTCTACGGCGCGCCGCAAACGGTGGAGCTGCCCCCCGGCGTCCGCTACACCCTGGACGGGAGTACGCCCACGAGCAGGTCGGCGGTCTACGACGGTTCGTTCACCGTATCCCAAACCACGGTGGTCCGCTACGCCGCCTTCGACGCGGCGGGCGAACGAACGGGGCCGATCGCGGGCGCGACCTATTTCGTTGGCGAGCCGGAGACCAGGCTGGCGACGCTGAGCATCGGCATCGACGGCTGGCGGCTGTTCGACGGCAACAACGGCTGGTTCCGAACCGGCCACGGCGCGGACCCGGGCGACTGGATGAAGCGCGGCGCCAACTTCTGGACCCACCGCGAGCACGCCGCCCACTTCGACCTGATCGAAACCGACGGGCGGGCCGCCTTCAGCGGCACGGTCGGCTTCCGGCTCTTCGGCGGCATGAGCCGCATCCACCCGCAGAAGTCGTTTTCGCTCTCCGCCCGCAAACGCTACGGCAAAAAGCGGATCAAACACCCCGTCTTCGGCGACGCGGGCGGCAAGTCTTTCCGCTTCCTGGTGGCGCGCAACGCCGGCTCGGACTGGAACCGCAGCTACCTGCGCGACGCCCTGCTGACCGGCTTGCTCCGAGACGAAAGCTGGGACCTCGAACGGCAGGCCGCCCGCCCCGTCCAGGTTTACCTCAACGGCAAATACTGGGGCATCTACCACCTGCGCGAAAAGATCAACCCCCGCTTCCTGGCCGACCGCCACCCGGAGGTCGACAAAGACCAGTTGGACCTGCTGGAGCACCGGCACGGCGTCAAGCACGGCTCGGCCAAGGAGTACCTGCAACTGATCGACTTCATCGAGACGCACGACCTGAGCGAATCCGCCAACTACCGGCGGCTGCAAACGATGATGGACGTAGACAACTACCAGCGGTTGCAGATCGCCCAGACCTACTTCGATAACCGCGACGCGGGCGGCAACATCCGCTACTGGAAGCCGCGCGCGCCCGACGGCCGCTGGCGGTGGATCCTGTACGACGTCGACCAGGGCTTCGGGTTGCACCAAGCGGAAGGCTATAAACGCAACACCCTCGAATTCTATACCGCCGCCGACGGGCCGAACTGGCCGAACCCTCCGTGGTCGACCCTCTTCCAGCGCAAGCTGCTGGCGAACGCGGACTACCGGCGCACCTTCGTTAACCGGACGCTGGATTACCTGCACACCGATTTCGCACCGGTGACCGTGGCGGCGGCCATCGAGCGGCGGGTGGCGGGGCTGACCTTCGACATGCCGCGGCAGCTGCAACGGTGGAAGGGGAAAGACAAGCACTGGCGGTTTCACCTCGACCGGCTGCGGACCTTCGGGCGGGAGCGGCCCGCCTACCTGCGCGAGCAGTTGCGGACGTACTTCGCGGCGGGGGAAGACCGGGCCTTCGCCCTGACCGCCGGGCCGGGCGGGTACGTAGAGCTGAACGAGAATTTGCGCATCGACGAAGGTTCGTATGCGGGCACCTACTTTCAAAACTTCCCCCCGCACCTGCGCGCCGCCGCCCACCCGGGCTTCCGTTTCGTACGCTGGGAGGGTGCCGCCGAACGCGACGCCAAAAAGCCGAAACTGGGGGTAAGCCTGGAAGCAGACCGCGCTTACGAACTCAACGCCGTTTTCGAACCCTTCGACCACCCGCTGGCCGACCGCGTGATCATCAACGAGCTGCACCCGCGCGGTAAGGCGGGCGGCGACTGGCTCGAACTCTACAACCGCACCGAAGAACCGGTCAACCTGGAAGGCTGGCGGGTCAGCGACGGGCTGCACGTCGCCCGCCTGCCCGCCGCGCGCATCGAGGCGGGCGATTATCTGGTGGTTTGCCGCGACGCGAACAGCTTCCGGATCGCCCACCCCACCGCCCACAACGTGGTGGAGGGACTGACCTTCGGCCTCGATAAAGACGGGGAAACCATTGGCCTCTACGGGCCGAAAGGTGCTTACGTCAATACCGTCACCTACGCCACCGAAGCGGTGGATACGGCTTTCGTCCACGCCCTCGTACTGCCCGGCCTCGACAACGGCGACGCCCGCCACTGGGCCACCCAAAGCGGCGCGGGTACGCCCTGCGCCGCCAACCCCCGGCACCTGCAAACGGCCGTCATCACCCGGCAGGATTACTGGCTGCGCATCGGCATCGGTATCGGCGTGCTGGTGCTGATCGGCGTGGTGCGCGGCCTGCGCGGGGAGAAGGAAGCGGAAGTGGATATTTAAACAAAAACCGGGATTCCCGCTTGTACCGGTAAACTGGTAAAACCGGATCACATGAACGAAACTTCCTCGCCGCCCTGGATGCGGCTGACGCTGCGGCTCGCGGCCGTTTACAATATCCTCTGGGGCGCGTGGGTCGTCCTGTTCCCGCAGCACTTCTGGGAGCTGGTCGGTATGGAGCCGATGCGCCACCCAATGGTCTGGCAGGGCATGGGTATGGTGATTGGTGTTTACGGCCTCGGGTACTGGTGGGCGAGTTACGACCCGATGCGGCACTGGCCGATCGTGGCGGTGGGTGGTTTGGGTAAGCTGTTCGGCCCGGCGGGTTTTTTGATGAATTACCTGACCGGATTAGTGCCTTTCGGCTTCTTTTTCACGCTGATCACGAACGACTTCATTTGGTGGGTGCCCTTCGGCCTCATCCTCTGGCGCGTCCATAAAGTATACCGATGGCGACTGACCTCCTGAGCCCGGAACTGCTGATAGCCCTCCGGCTGATGCTGGATACGGGCGCATTGGTCTTGATCTGGCTGGTGCAACTGGTGATCTACCCGGCATTTTTGCACCACAAACGGGCGGGCTTCCGCGTCTGGCACCCCATCTATACGCGGCGGGTGACGTTCGTGGTGCTACCGATCATGCTGGGGCAGCTGGCGGTCTACGGTTGGCTGATGCTGACGGACCGAAGCTGGGACGTACTGCTCAACTTCGTGCTGGTACTGGCCGCCTGGGCCAACACCTTCTTCCTGGCCGTGCCGCTGCACGCCAAGCTGGACGAGGAGGACGATCACTTACCGTCGGCGACCGCGCTACTCCGCGTTAACTGGTGGCGAACGGGGCTGTGGACGGTGGTTTGGGCGGTGACGGTGGGGGTGGTTTTTCTTGCCTGACGTTTTAGCTAGTACGCCGGATGGGTGAGGATTTGTAATCCGAATGAATGACGGAAAAACGTGAATTCCCGTCTTTCATTCGGATTGCAAATCCTCACCCGTTTTACCCACCACTGAACGTTTTTCCCGCATCTACCGGTAAATCATCTTACGATGCGATCACGACTTTCACCCTATTTCAAAATCAGTCTGCTGCTTGCCCTTTTTGCTTCCGTTATAGGCCCTTGCCAGGCGGAGAGGCCGCTGACCGAAGACATTATCGTGGCGGACAGTATGCCACCGCCACCACCACCCATCGTTGAGGAATTAGTCCATATCCGTGAGCGAATGCCGCTTTTCCCGGGCTTCCCCGAAGACGTTGATTACCGAAAGCAAAAAAAGGTAGCGGACAGCCTCATGCTCGCCTTCCTCTACGGCAATCTTCAGTACCCCTACACCGCTTGGCGCGACAGCGTGGAAGGCATGGCCGTCGTGAGTTTCATCATCGAAAAAGATGGCTCGGTGACCGGGGCGAAAACCGTTCGCGATCCCGGCGGCGGCACCGGCGCGGAAGCCCTCCGCCTCGTCAATCTGATGGCGGAGCGGAAGATGTTGTGGAAGCCGGGTACGCAGACCGGTAAGCCCGTCCGCGTGCAGTTCAACCTGCCGGTGAAGTTCAAGCTGACGAAAAAGACGGCGCCCGCTCCGCCATCGCCTCCCCCGCCGCCGCTGAACAGGGGGTGCGGAGAGCTTTTCAAAATCGTGGACGAGATGCCCCGCTTCCCGGGCTGTGAAGAAATAATGGATGACTACAAACGAAAAAATTGCTCGGATCAAAAGCTAATGACTTTTGTCTATGATCACCTCGAGATTCCCTCCGCAATCCTTCAAAATTGCTATTCAGGTATGGTCGTCGTCCAGTTTGTGGTTGAAAAGAATGGCTCTATCAGTGCAGTAAAAGCTATACGCGATCCTGGCGGCGCATTTGCGACCTCCGCGCTTGCTGCCGTCGAGGCTATGAACAAAGAAGGCATCAAATGGATTCCCGGTAAGCAGGGTGGCAGGGCCGTCCGGGTACAATACAACGTCCCTTTGCGCATCTGTTTGCAATAAGCCGAGGAATTAAAGTTGGATGACCACCCACCAAAACCACTCGCCCAAGCGTCTTACTAACAGTTCTTTATCAACACCCCCAACCATGTTTAACTTCAAGTCCCCCTACCTCTGGCTCAGCATCTCCCTCACCTGCGCCGCGCTTGCCCTCGGTTTGCTGCCCACGCTGATACCTGACGCGGCTTTTGCCGACAAACCCGAAACCGTAACGGTCGATCGCTTCGTCGAAACCGCTCCTACCGCTACGCTACCGCAACCGGTCAGTGATGACGACTCCAAAATATTTAAAATCGTTGATCGAATGCCCCTTTTCCCCGGCGCGGACTGCGGTGATATCAAGGATTTCCGTGAGCGCAAGGCCTGCGCTGATAAGGCATTGCTCGAATACGTTTACGCCACGGTCGAATACCCCGATCACGCGAAGGAAAGTGGTGTCGAGGGCATGGCCGTCGTCAGCTTCGTGGTGGAAAAGAACGGCGTCGTTTCCAACATTACGGTGATGCGCGACCCCGGCGCGAAGTTGGGTGCCGAAGCCGCCAATGTGGTCCGTAAAATGCGGGAAGACAACTTCCGGTGGGAGCCGGGCCTTGCTGACGGGAAGCCGGTGCGGGTGCAGTACCACTTGCCGGTGCGGTTTAAGTTGAACTAATTGTACCTCCGGCTTTAGCCGGAAGGGTGAGGTGGCAATTACTCCGTCAATTCATTCAACGGCAAATCTTACTCATGCTTCAGCGATACTTTTGGCATCCATTCAGGCGAATCAGCCTGGTGGCAACGACGGCGGCTTGGCTGCTGGGTTGGCTGGTGAGCACGGAGGTGGCCCCGACTCGACCGTCACCCCAAAGCGTATATGCATGCGCCGCACTGGTTGATACCTCCCGCGCGAATTCATATTTATCTGAACATTTGGATACTATTTTGGTCAGACGCTTTCGGGGCAAGCGTGCGGTAACCCGACTTCCCGCTCGGCTAACCGGGCCGGTGCATCAGCGGGGGCTGACGGCCATGGAGAAAAAGATACGGGAGCTGGCGGTCCAACCAGGATATCCCCCGCCGCCGCCACCGCCGCCACTATCAAAAATTTCTTGTGGCATGACCTGGCCATCCGGCCGTAGCCCCTTGTTCCCAGGTTGCGAGGATGCGCCCCTGGCGGAGCAAACGCGCTGCGCCGCCATCAACCTGCTGGAGTTCGTCTACGCCAATGTCCGCTATCCCGCCTCGGCGCGCGAGAATAGCTGCGAAGGGCAAGCCGTTATCTCCTTCATCGTCGAAAAAGACGGGCGCATCAGCGCGGCCAAAATTATCCGCGACCCCGGTTGCAAACTGGGCAAAGCCGCGCTGGCCGCCGTGCTGGCGATGAACGAGCAGGCGATAAAATGGCACCCGGGCAAGCAGTACGGCAGAAACGTGCGGGTGCGGCAGACGCTGCCGGTAAAATTCAAGCTGGAGTAGTCCACCCATTCAGCCAAAGACCGGAGGTGCAACCAGCAGCGGAGCACCCCGAAAGATGCCCCGCCCCGGGATAGTTCGAACTTTTCATTGCTGGTTTACTTGCCCAGCATAAAGTCCATCTGCTTGTAGCCGTTGTTGAATTTGATGTCGGTCAGCGTCTGCGTCAGCTGCGTCGCGGCGGGCCGTTTGCCGTCGGGGCCGGGCGGGAAGATGCGGCGGCTGGCGGGAATTTGCAGGCCGTTCATTTTCTTGTAGTCCGCCTCCATCAGGATGACGGGCGCGTTGACGCCCATGGCGGGCAGCAAGAAGAAAAAACGGTCGACCAGCTTCGTTTGGGGGTTGACGTAAAGGATGTACTCGTCGTTAACCTCCTTGCCCGTTTTTGCGGGGTCGTAGGTGACGTAAACGACCTTGTACTTATTAACCGTTTACGGTTTCCATGCCCTTCGAGGTAGCGACGACGCCGGGGTTATCCATCTTGAAAAACATGGTGAACCAGAAGTAATTGGCGCTGCGCAGGAAGGAGGTACCGCCGAGCATCTCGGGGGCGTCCATCATTTTATCGCCCACTTTAATGTAAGGCTTGCCGTTT
>ENA-ORXT01002049-ORXT01002049.1-marine-metagenome-genome-assembly--contig:-NODE-2049-length-25211-cov-7.760723_pt1 | contig 25211 bp, 26 predicted proteins | sample MGYA00237868_ERZ511482 | MGnify/ENA metagenome assembly ERZ511482
GGTGGAATTGGTAGACACGTTGGACTTAAAATCCAATGACTTCACGGTCGTGCGGGTTCAAGTCCCGCCCCGGGTACAAAAGCCACTGATAATCAGAGGATTACGTAAAAAGGTGCCATTTTAGGCGCCTTTTTTTTGCTCTTATGTAGGTTTTTATGAAGTTTTGCACTTAAAAACACTTTGAGTATGCAAAGGTAAGTTGGTTTTGAGCATAACTGACAAGAACCAGAAAATAGAAACGCTGCATTAATAGGATAATAGAGGATGAAGACTTTAGCCAATGAAGTACTCTGACCTATTCTTTTGTCCACATAAAGTTTTGGGTCAATGAAAAGATATTTCGTCGACGTTTTAAGCCATTATGATATTCCAATCTTCAAACATTAGTCTAATTAATTCTTATCCTTTTGTCTTAATCCTATATAGCTCAAGCCTAATTCATTTCGCATCTAGTTTATTACAACAACAGATCTTTTTTATATCTTAAACAGTACATAAATGGATAGTTTCGGTAAAAGATTAAGAGAATGTAGAGATGGAACAGATTTTTCGCAACAAGCATTAGCCAAGCTGCTCAGCACATCATATACTGTAATTGGAAAGTATGAAAGGGATGAAATGATCTCTTCCATTGAAGTCGCAAAGAATCTTGCCAAAGCTCCTAACACTACAGTGGGTTATCTACTTGGAGAAACTAAAGAAATAAAATTGCTCAAAGATCCTGACATGTTGAAAAGACTAAATGATATAGCTGCACTTCCTCAAGAAGATAAATCACATATCATCTATACTCTTGACAATTTATTGGCTTCTGTAAAAACTAGATTGGCTTATAAGTAATGTTTAATCGTATAAAAATGATTTCCACATTAAATTGACCACACTCTAATCTCATCAGTAATATAATTAGGTATTTCGGAATTCACTTCAAGGCTTCCACTAATTTTAGGAACCTGACCAATTGGAGCATACCTTAACGAGTTAACTTGATTAGTTTGATTGGATGCTGTGGCAATAGCACCAACTACCATTATTCCAGCAGAATCCGCTATGCCTGGAGAATCTGGATTATTTTCTGGTTCTAGTCCATCTAAATCAATAAACCTTATTGGTATATTCCCAGCAAACTGATAAGGCGTATACCACGGATAAGATTTCGTCAACGGATCCACTGATAAGAACTTCCCAATACTAGGATTGTAAATCCTAAACCCGTAATCATAATGAGTTAGACTTCCAAACTCTCACTCTTCATCCTTTTCCTTACCGTTAAAGCCAAAGCGGTATCCTAAAGATAAGGAATTATTTGCATATGCCCTACCCTCCATCTCTTGACCAAATGGATAATAATCTGTTGCTGTTATTATTTCTGGGTTGTAATAAACAACAGAAGGGTTATTGGGGTTTAGGTTGCTTGCACCAAGCTTTCTAAGGGATGCAAAACTAGCAAAGAACGATTAATTAAAAAACATAAGATTAGACTTGCGCAAAAATTGCGCAAGTCTAATCTTATCTCAATCTAAGAATTTTTTCTATTGTCTTTCTTAGAATAATTAGTCCATTTATATAGTCTATAAAACATAACTAAAAAGATGCCTGAAAAAATTATCAGCCCATTAATAATTAATTTTGGATTGATAGGCTCACCATCTAATTTTGACCATAAAAGGTATATAAGATTTAAAGCCATATAGATTATGCAAACCCACATTACATAATATCTCTTATTCATACATTCAAAGTTATAATTATTACACAATCTAAAATTCAGAAGCTACATTAAATCAATTAGTCCAAAGGTAATTTTATACCCATAAGCAAATCGCATCTAATTTTATCCCCCTCCCATTCCAGTTACAGCGGAAGCAAAAGCAGCTCCAAATATCGCACCACCTACAAATCCAGCTACACCAACAGGTCCTCCTAAAATAGCTGCCCCGCACCATTCTAACATTCCACCAGCTGCACCAATAGCATCAGCTTTTGCAATACTCAAAGCTTGAATAACATCATCCTCCGAGTTGATATGTCCAGTATTTAAAAGATAAGTATAACCAATCCCTGATCCTCCTGCTGATTCGGGTAACCAAAATTCAGCTGAATATTTTGCAACAGTAAAAAAGCCTTTAGCAGCTATCCTTAAATCATTGTTGATATTAATATCATTGCCAATTTCTTCAATTTTATGGTTTAATAAATTTGATAATTCATTAAAATTTGATGTTGAGTTAAAAATATAATCTAAGTCATTTATAAATGGCAGTAATTTAGAAGGCGGTTCATTCAATGTCTTATTGATAATTTCAAAATAATAATCTTCTAACCTGCCTTCTATTTCTGAGTTAGTAAATTGAACGCCAGGAATATCTAAATGACGAAAAACATTTTGAATACTTGAGATTGATATACTCTCATTTTGCAAAGCTAGAATGTTCATTGCTTGTTCAAGTAATTCGTTATGACCTTTCCCAAGAAGGTCATATTCACTGTTATCCAAAATTGGATATCTACAGTCTGATCTGCTTTCAGTAGAATTATTTCCAACCTCATTACTTTGTTCTAAAAAATCATCGTTTGTTCCGCAAGAAGTCAAAATAAAAACAGAAGCAATAAACAATAAAAAAAAATTCTTCATAGTAGTAAAAATTTAAGCATTTTCGTGTTTTTCTATTTTGGAGTCAGCCTACACTTCAATATTGCTTTGGCATTTTATTAGAAAGTCCTCCCACCATGGCGCTTTGCATTTAAGCATAGTCTGAAACCAGAGGTAACAAAATTGATTAATTATTTTTTGAATATTGATGATGACAAAAATTTTAGGTTCTAATATTTTACAAAAACTTTTAGTCTTCAAAAAATTCAATCAATTGCTTATAGTGAGATTTTATTTTAGTTGGTAAACAATTTTAATTGTTTTAATTGCTAGCAAAGACCAAAGTCTTCGAAGATCAACCTCTAAATCATACAGCCTCGCAACATCCAGTGAGATTGTATACTGTAGTATTACTTAATGAAACGCTATCAATTCCTTTAGAAATGGGTTTCTAACTGTCAAATCTTTTATACAAAAGTTGCCTTTTTAGCTTTAAATTATTTAGCCTTCATCAATGCTTCTTTTAGGAATAAAAAAAAAAAGTTTCTTTACCACCAACGATTAACCCTCTTGAAAGATAATGAGACAGTATTTATACCATCAATTAATTATCATCTCTCCACCGCAAGCCTTTTAGCAAACTTCATCACACCATCTACCCCATTGATTTCATCATTGATTGAGTTTTTAAGCTCATAATCAGGAATAACACCGCGCCCAGTATTTGGAAATGTGACATTCATCTCATAAACTACAACTGGAACAATTGCCCTCAATCCTGAATGAGGTAGATTAAGAATCAACATAGCTCCACTAGTGTTTTGATTGGGATTGCCTCCAGCTTCTTCTCCTACAAAAATGGCTCGGTCATGCTCTTTAAGTATTGCTGTCATTTCTCCTGTGGCTGAAAAAGAAGCTGCATCAGTCAACACTATGACTTTACCACCAAATTGCTCTTTAGCTGGTGGATATGATTTTAATCCTTTTGACTTTAGGATAAATTTATCGTCTTTCTTTTTTGTGACAAGTTTGGCATAAATGTTTAATAAGAAGATGTTATCCTCATATAATTTTCCGTTTGGAATTTTTCTTTCCTCTAGATAAACATCTTTATAAAACTGAAACTCTTTATCGTGGAGATGAGAAAACAATTCTATTGTAGGCTCTTCATCTCCTCCACCATTTCCTCTCATATCTATAATTAGACTTTCAACTCCAGCTTGATTAATTTGGGTAAAGGCATCTTCAAACCATTTCTTTGATCGTACCTTATTGTATTTTTTAATTTCTTTTTGAGAAAAAGTTCTCAGGGTCATGATAGCAGTTCGGCCTTCAATCTCCAAGGTATAAGCTGGGTCCTTTAGTTCAACCCAATTTTTTATATCGCCATACTTTTCAATGCGCATTGAATCAACCTCAGTTTTAGTTTTACCAACTAGTGAATACCTTGTAGTATTTCCATTTAAATCCTCAATTTCGATTTCATATTTTTCACTGTCACCAAAATTGAAAATATAAAATTCAGAGAAACGTTTTGTCGCTCTAGTCATGGGCCAAGTTTCATTCACTCCATCTCTTGTAAGGCCATCGGCAATGGATTTGATTAAAACTATTGCCTCTTGCCCATTGATTGACTTTACTATATCACCTTGCTTGACTTCCTCTGTATCAGAATTGTTTTTCAAAACATAAACTTGTCCTTTATCCAAATACAAATCGATCGGAAAGTATTTCATCTCTTTTCGCATCGATTGATAAAAGAGTTTTGATGGAACAATGTGTGTATGTCCGTTGCCAATCAATTTTAAAAGTGGGGCAGTTAATCTATAAAACTCAATCGAGGTCATCCCTTCTCCTATTTTACTTGCAATTTCTTCAAACTTCGTATCGATCTCTTCTTTAGAAGAATACAGATAAAACGCACCGTGCAATTGTTCCCAGTTTGTTTTAAGTACTTCTAGATCATCCTTAAGGAGTTCTGGTGCAATAATACTATTGCTGGTACTTAATTCTTGGGCGCTTAAAGCAAATGTGGCAAGGCACATCATGAATACAATCAGTTGCTTTTTCATTTGTTGTTTTTTCATCTTATAGACGATTTGAAGCATTATTTGTTACAGCGCTTGATGAATAAGTATCTTGCATGGCCAATAAGGCAACCTGCTGAACATATTTTATTGACCTAGAATGCATTAATGCTAAAAGAAAGTTTAAAGTAAGGAGTACCTTAATTTGACTTTGTAGTTGCTACCAACAATTTATCGTAAATAAATTCAGATCGCTTTAAGAAGAGGCTGACTAACAATTGCTAATTCAAACTATGCAATGTTTAAACTTCTATCTGGGCTTGTTCGATTTTTACAAATATCTTACATAACCCATATAAGGAATGAGACCTTGTAGCTCTTTATCTTCGCCTAGTAATAAGTAGCCAATATCAAATGTATTTTTCTTTTACTAAGTTTAAATCCGCCCAGACTTACAAAGGCATTATACTTTCTGCCTGAATCCAGTCTTGCAGATTGCAATGGCCCAAACTCAGCCGTAAAAGTTATATTTTTTTGCAATTCTAACATTGCAACCTAGCATACCTGCCAAAATTCTTTCTTGTCGAAATTCCAGTTCTGTCCATACCCAAAACCAAAACTTAGATTTGCATCATCCGTTCCAATCGTAAGATTTGAATAAGCTACCGCTACCACTTGTTCCAAGTCTCTTAAAATATCCCAGAAATATGCTCCAGTCATAACACCAAAACCTAAGTGAACTTGTTCTGAGAGTTCAAATGAAAATTGTGGATTGATAAATATGATTAATTCTTCCCAATAAACTAAACTCTGTGCTTCTACACCAGCTGTTAAAGAAAAATTATCACTTATCTCATATGTTAGTTTATGGCCAAACAAGTAAAGATTTTGATAACAAGCCTCGCCCTTCTTTAAATTCACTGCAGTTGGCGAAAATAAATGTCTATGCATATCCGATGCCCTGTTTCAAATCTACCAATGTAATCTCATTGCTCAATTGACCTAATATCCGACTTCTTGTTCCCTATACTTTCTCCAATGACATAAATCTAGACAGAGTCTTTTGTTTCTTTGTGTGGTCTACCTCTAAACTCCTTAATCTCTCGATTAAAGTTTTTATGATGCCATAGTTTTTTAGGTGTGTATATATATTTTTGTTATTCTAAATTTATTTCTTCTACTTAAGCACACAGCCCATTTGTAATTAAGAAGAAGGACAATAAGAGCCATGAATACCCTTGGAAGTCAGTCTTGATATTGTTCATTTTGATTGATCTATTTGTTACTAATAGAACCAATGAAATATCTCAAATATCTTGTATAATATAATTCTGTTAACTACATATGAATTCAAAATAGTTTATAGCTACTAGCTCTCATTCAACTTGATTAAAGTTTGTTCGATTGATTTACTTAGCTCCTTACCTACTGCATGTTTCTTTGCAAAGGAGCTCCACTCCATTACAACGTCAGAAATGTAGTTAACGATTGCTTCTGCTTTTTTTATATTCATTGACTCAGCTACCTTTAGCAAATCCTTTTTCGTTATTTCCTTTCTTTTTCCGTTTACACTTAGTGCATGTTGACTTACCCATATGCTATCTGGACGATAAGCATGACAAATATCATAAGCTGGTGAAAGTTGCCATTCTTGATTTTCTTTCATCATAAATGAAAAGTTCTTAGTATGGTCATCACAATTTCTAGCAGCCACATTAAAAACCATTCTTCTAAACATCTGTTCTGCATCTGGATAATCCAATCTTAATTTTCTCATTGTTTGAAAAAGCTGCTCATAACTGTAGCTCCGAACATTATTAAAATCGAAATGCTCCATCGCACAAAAGGTCTGTATGTGATGTTTTGTTTTTGCTCCTTCTCTATCAAATCGTTTAGTCATAAAATGAGCTCTACCATTTTCTTCAAGAAGTTTTGATTGCATCATATCTATACCACATTCTATGGCCATTTCGTAGTAAGCCATTTCGACTCTTCCATAACCTTTACTTTTTCCAAATTGCTCATCACTAACGCCATCCAATTTAATCATCCATTGCTCAAAACCATCGGGCGAACTTCCCTGCCCTGATTTCACTTCTCCTGTGTTTTCATTATATGCAATGACTGCTTTGGGCCTAGCACCTCCAGCAGATGTTCCAATTTTAAGAATATCCCTCATTGCTTGTTTTTCATTTTCAGCAATATTGGTTTTAAACTTTTTTCTTTTTGAAAGCATCTGTTGTGCAATATCGACCAAGCTATTGATCTCCACTTCAAATACATCTTGAGGATTATTAAATTGTGATGGCTCAAATTCTATTGCCCCCATTCCTCTTCTACCAATAAAACATAAAATCTCAACAGGGTTCATACTCCCAACTGGTCTTCCATTTTGCGCAAGCCAAGCATCAATTAAATTATTTCCATATTTATCTGGAAGTACATCTGCTAGCAAACCAGGCAAGCCTTTAAAAGTGTCAAATTCACTGTTCCGTTGTGGACGTAAATTGGGAAAAGTAAATACTTTTTGTTCCGAGCTAATAGGTATTTTCAATGGAGCTAAATCCCATCCCAATTTTTTGAATGATGGATCATATTCAAAACTACCCATCTCAGATTCTTGGTCCCATGCAATTGCACCGACTAGTTGATCCCATATTTTTACGAATGCAGTTGTGATCATTACCAATCAGATTTTTTATCCTCTATCGAATCAGCCTTGGTTTTTTTTCGCGCTCTTTTCCTCTTGTTCATGTCTATCTCTGCCAACAATAATGGACTAATGGTTTTCTCAACAATAAAATCCCTCAATACATATAGTAAGCCCAATACACGCAAAACTTGAATCAAAGTACTGAGATTGACACGGCGCCCTCGCTCTAAAAGACTTAAAGTAGATCTGCTAATGCCGGCGGCAACAGCTATCTCTTCTTGGGTTTTGTTTTGTTCTATTCTATGGTGCTTGATATAATCTCCTATCAGCTCGCTAATAGCTATATCAGACATTGCATCCCAATTTTCGTATGATTTATTACTCATTATCTTATTATTATAAGGTATATGCATTATATATCATACAATATATTGCTCTTTGGTCGTGATTGCAAGTTGATTTGGGTATTTATTACAAAATGAATGACATATCATTCATTAATAGCAATATTTCGATATAATGTAGTTTATTTCATACGACTAATGAAATTTACCTAGAGTTGATATACCATAATTATAACTTCATTATATTTAGAACTTCGATTAACAAAGAAATATCAAATGAGAATCATAGTTTCCACCCTAGCACTTCTATTTTTATTGAGCACACAGGTGTCTTCACAGGCAGAGACAAAGTCATATGAGGAAGTACTTAAGGAGCTAATGATAATGCAAGGTTCAGAAGAAACATTTACCGCTGTCGTACAGCAAATGGTAGATATGTTTAAGACGCAAGAAAGCAATGCTGTTCCTGAAAAATTCTGGGATGAGATGGAGAGAGAAATGAAAGAATCAGGAATAGATGAACTTACAAAGATGCTGGTTCCAGTTTATCAAAAACATCTGACATTGGAAGACCTACAAGCAATTATCGCTTTTTACAATACACCTGTAGGAAAAAAATATGCGGAGAAAACTCCATTGATAACTCAAGAGTCAATGCAAGTTGGACAGTTATGGGGTGCAGAAATAGGATCAAGAATAGCTCAAAAAATTAAAGACGAAGGATATTAATGAAAAGTATAATTCTACAACTTATTGCTCTTTTATATCTTTCAAATGTAGCACTTGGACAACTACATTTCAGCGCAACAGGCGGAGCCCTTTCAAATGGTATGGCTGGAAATGGAGTCACGCTCACTGGAGTGGATGCAATCTTTAACAATCAAGCAGGACTAACTGATATTGAAAAGTTCTCCTTCATAGCATCTACTGAATTAAGAAATTCAATACCAGATTTAATTGGTTTTGGAGCAGGAATTAGTTTACCCGTGGAAGGCTTTGGTGTCTTTGCACTTTCAGCTTCAAATTTAGGTTTGGCAGATTACAAAGAACAAAAAATTGGTTTGGCATATGCAAGATCTTTGTTTAGCAACTTTGACATAGGTCTTCAACTAGATCTATTGAATACAAGCATTGTAAATTTTGGAAGCAGAACAACAGGAACCTTTGAATTAGGATTCTTAGCTGACTTTGGAAAAAAATTTAAAATTGGGGCACATATATTTTCCCCCGTAGCAATATCTATTCTCAATGAAGACAATGATGTAAATTCAAGACTGAGAATAGGAGGATCCTATACACCATCTGACAAAGTGCGAATCTTACTCGAGTTAGAAAAATGGTTTCAAAATGACTTGGGTCTAAAAGGAGGATTTGAATACCAACTTGTTGAAAATATTGCGGTAAGAATCGGCATGAGTACCAATCCAGTTTATTATTCAATAGGACTCAGTTATAATATTTTCGGAGACCTTTCACTTGATGGAGCATATAGCACACATTCAACATTAGGAGGCACACCTTCTTTTACCATAAAAAATGACCGGTGAGTAAAGTATTTCTATTTGCAGCGACAGAATTCGAAATTCTTCCAACTATCCAACATCTGGAAGATAACTTTCAAAAGAAATCCTTCTTCGAATATTCAATGGGCGAATTATCAATATTCCCTGTTATAACTGGAGTGGGATCTATGCTCACTTCCTTGGCTATAAGTCGAATATCTAATCTCCAAGAAGCAGATCTTTTAATCAATGCGGGTGTTGCCGGAAGTTACAGCAGAGAATTAAATATTGGAGATGTTGTAGAAGTAGTCGAGGATAGATTTGGAGATTTGGGAGTTGAAGAAGCCGATGGCTCGTTTACAGATATTTTTGAGATGGAGTTAATGAATGGAGATCAATTTCCATTTGAAAAGGGAGTCATTAAAAACGAAGCCCAAACAAACTATCAGAAAGTTTCAGGAATAACCGTCAACAAAGTACATGGTACTGAATCATCAATACAAAAAATAAGCAAGAAATACAACGCTGAAATTGAAACGATGGAAGGAGCGGCATTTCTATATACCTCGAAAATAATGGACATAAAATGCATTCAAATCAGAGCAATATCAAATTATGTTGAGCCGAGAAATAAGGACAATTGGAATATTCAGTTAGCAATTGACTCTCTAAATAAAGCCCTAATAAGCATAATGAAATAAGGCATAGGTACAATCATATAAGTCGTTGGTAGACTATATTGATTAGATTATTGAGACAATGGAGTTACTAGTCTTAATAAGAGGCATTAAAAGCTATGGTTTTATATCTTTGAGACATAAACAATTAAGCGTGAGCATATTAATATTTTTCATTGTTAGTTACATTCTTTTAAGCATAAGCTTATATATGCTATTCCCTAAAATGGGAATAGATAAAACCAAAGCATTGATTCCTGGAGTCAATTTTGTAGAATGCATGAAAGCTGTCGGAAGACCAGGCTGGCATGCAGCTTTGCTTTTAATTCCAATCGTCAACATTTTTGTTTTTGTCAATATGTGTATTCAGATTGTAAGATCTTTCAAAAAATACGAACTGAAACATAGTGCTGCAGTTATAGCATATGCTCCAGCAGTTTTTTTCAAATTGGCGAAAGATGATCATTCAAAATACGACGGTCCTTACATGACCAAATTTACTGATTACAATAATCAAATTGCAGAAGCAAAAGAAAAAGGAAATGATAGGCAATTCAAAAAACTAGTTGCCAATAACCCTTTCAAGAAAACAGCAGGGAGAGAATGGATCGAATCAATCTTTTTTGCAGTCTTTGCAGCTGCATTTATAAGAATGTTTTTAATTGAAGCTTTTGTAATCCCTACTCCATCGATGGAGGGATCACTTAATGTAGGCGACTACCTTTTTGTTTCTAAGGCACACTACGGAATTAGAACTCCAATGACAGTTGCAATGATTCCACTTTTACATAATAGAATTCCAGGCATCAACACTGAATCATATTTAGAAAGTCCATCATTGCCTTATTATAGATTACCTGCTCTAGAGTCAATAGACAGAAATGAACCTTTTGTATTCAACTGGCCAGTCGGAGATAGCGTCTATGTTACTGCCAAACGACCATGGTCGGTAAGCCAAGTTCATCGTAACATACGAGGCAGTATAGCAAATGATCCTGGATTAAAAAAATTAATAGACAATAAGGAATTCATCACTAGGCCAATTGATAAAAAAGATCATTACATCAAAAGATGTGTAGGCTTACCTGGTGATAATCTTGAAATCAAAAAGGGACAGATTTATATTGATGGAAAACCATCCAAAAATCCAAAGCATATGCAGATGCTTTATGAATTGATACTACCACCTGGTGAAACTCTAAATAAAAATAAACTTGATGAATGGGGAATTGACAGTGGAGATTTTTATCCAGGAACTAATCGGGCATTATTTCTTGACTCGACACAAGTAACTCAAATTAAATCTATCAATCCAAACATTCAACTCAAGAGACAATTTTCACAGAAAGATCCTGGATCAATGTATCCAAATTCTAAAAAATATTTTGCAGATTGGACAAATGACGACTTTGGACCTATCTGGATTCCAAAAAAAGGAGAATCAATTGAATTAACACCTGAGAACATTGTAATGTATAGAAGAGTAATTGATGTTTATGAAAATAATGATGTAACCGTAAGTGGCAATAAAATGACAATCAATGGTAAGCCAGCAACTGATTACACCTTCAAACAAAACTATTATTGGGCAATGGGTGACAACAGACTGAATTCAGAAGATAGCAGAGCCTGGGGCTTTGTGCCAGAAGACCACATTGTAGGAAAACCACTTTTCATTTGGTTTTCAAAAGATCAAACAGGAATTAATTGGGAAAGAATATTTAAATCAGCAAACAAAAACTAGGATGAGATTCTTATTGATATTTATTGTTCCGTTTTTTTTCACTTCCGTAAATGAGATCACTGCACAAGACTTACCCACTTGCAATCTTTATTTTTTTACTATTACAGAAAAAGAAACTGGCTATAATATCAGGTACCCAAAATTCCTAACAGTTTTCAATAAAGATGGATATAACAATCAACCAAGCTTTATTTCTGATTTTGACTTGTACTTAACTTCTGACTATGGAGATAATGGTTCGACAGAAGTCGTTCAACTAAATTTATTTGAAAATAAACTAACAAGAATAACCTCTACAACTCAAAGCGAGTACTCCCCTACCCAGGTAAATAAAAACTACTTTTCAACAGTAAGAGTAGAAAATGATGGAACAACACAATCGTTGATTTTATACCCAAAGAATATGGACGCAAGTCCAAAAAGATTCTTACCAGAGATTGACAATATAGGATATCATACTTGGATCAGTGATTCTGAAGTAGCTTTGTTCTTAGTGGATGAAACACAAGGAAATGTTTTGGCTTTAGCAAATGTATTTGAGGACAATGTAAATCAAATCATGTCCAACATTGGAAGAACCTTGAAATTTGACGGAAGTCATAAATTGTTCTTTGTTCATAAAGCTGTAGATAAATGGTTTATTAAAGAATTAAATGTTGAAACACGGAAAGTAAGAACCATTGTTGAAACAATAGATGGTGTCGAAGATTTTGAACTATTGAGAAATGGAACTTTTGTTGCTGGAAAAGCATCGAAACTCTACTATTACAACAAAGGAACAGCTGGTTGGACAGTGATGTCTGACTTAGAGGATTATGGTATTAATTCAATATCAAGAATTGCTGTTCGTAAGAACAAATTGATACTCGTTGATAATCAATAATGACTTTCACTGATCATATTGGGACTCCTATCCAAATCCCAAATCCTCCCGAAAGGATTGTATCATTAGTCCCTTCAATCACAGAACTATTATTTGATTTAGGGTTGCAAAAACAGATCGTTGGACGAACTAAATTTTGCATATTTCCAAATGAGGGTTATCCCAATGCAAAGATAGTTGGAGGAACAAAGAATGTTCATGTTGATATTGTTAGACAATTAAAACCAGATTTAGTAATAGCTAACAAGGAAGAGAATGTAAAAGAACAAGTAGATGAGATTTCAAAATTCTCCCCAACATTTACGACAGTGGTAAAAACAAGAGACGATGCCTTAAAGATGATGGCAGACCTAGGTCAGATCACTGAAAGAAAAATACAGTCTCAAGATCTAATTGCAGAAATACAAGAAAACTTTAAGACCAATCATATTGAAAAACAATTTAAGGTCATCTATCTAATTTGGAAAAAACCATACATGACAGTGGGAGGAGATACCTATATAAGTAATTTCATAAGTGATTTTGGTTTTAAAAACTGTTTTGAAAATCAAATTAGATATCCTTCTATTCAACTCGAAGAAATCCAAGAAATAAAGCCAGATTTGATCATGCTTTCTTCCGAACCTTACCCTTTTAATGAGCAAGACAAGGAGGAAATATATAAAAAGACAGGAATCAATACTGTTTTGGTTGATGGCTCCTATTGCTCTTGGTATGGCTCTAGAATGTTGAAATCTCAAAATTACTTACGACAATTGAGCAACAAAATGACCTAAAATAGAGTCTGTATAGTGAATATGTTCTATTTTGGTATGCATAACACAAGAGCAACACATGAATAATCGCCATTTAACTCTTTGCATTATAGGTTTCTTATCTTTTGTTTTCAACCTACAAGGGCAAAGTTACATAGTCCAATTTAACAATGCTCAAGCAGCTGATGATTACTTCAAAGCAAACAAAGGCGACTTTATAGATATTGAAAATATCTCAAAGACCACTAATATCTATAGTGTTTACCCAAAAGCAGATGTCCAGTTTGAAAATTTGAAGAATAGGAGTTCTGTACTCCATATTTCTCCAAATGCTGAGGTATATCCTAGAGAAATTCCCAATGATTCTCAGTATGCACAGCAATGGCCTTTGCCGCTGATAGATGCAGAGAAGGCATGGAATGAGGTTAATCATGGGCTTACATATGATGGAAGAGAGATTGTGATTGCAATTTTAGACGCAAGCTTTCAAATTGATCATCCAGATCTCATAAATAACATTTGGACAAATGAAGAAGAAATTCCAGGTGACGGTATTGATAATGACAATAATGGATACGTTGATGATTATTATGGATTACATATTGATGAAAACAATGACAATCACCCGATAGGGTCTCATGGTACAAAAGTATCAGGAATCATTGGAGCTGAAGGAAATAACGGGATAGGTATCACGGGTGTGAATTGGAACGTAAAAATGATGATTATAAGTGGTGCAAACACTAGTGCAGACATCATTGAAGGATACGAATATGCACTTAATCAAAGAAGAATATACAATCAAACCAACGGTGAAAGAGGTGCCTATGTTGTGGTTACTAATTTTTCAGCTGGGATTCCATATGTGTTTGGAACATCTTATCCACAATGGTGTAGCATGTATGATGCAATGGGAGAAGTAGGTATTCTTTCTGTAACTGCTGCTGATAATGGAAACTATGATGTAGATGTTGAAGGCGATATGCCGACCACTTGTCAAAGTGATTACTTAATTACGGTGACTAGCACAGATCGATTTGATCAAAAGGCTGCATCGGCTGCTTTTGGATCAGTCAATGTAGATATTGGTGCCCCAGGAGAAAGCACTTTCAGCACTACTAATGGCGATGATTTTACTGGTTTTACTGGCACATCAGCTGCATCACCACATGTTGCAGGCTCAATTGGATTATTATATTCAGCTAATTGCCCACAGTTGATTACAAGTTCAATAGAATTTCCATCTAGTGCGGCTCTAACTGCAAAGGAAGCCATCTTAAGCAGCTCTACAAATATTTCGACCCTATCGAGTAGAACGGTATCGGGTGGAAGATTAAATATATTTGATGCAATGTCTGAACTATCTATGCTTTGCGCTACAGAACAAACTTCTGGCTCCAATGAATTAACGATTTTTGACCTGAGTCCAAATCCAACGGAAAACGAATTAAAATTCGGTTATGGATTTAAAAGATTTAATGAGCATAAAGTTTCAATTTACAATACCTTGGGTAAATTAATTCAAACTACTACTGTCACCCCTTCCCTCTTTGGAGCACCAGTTGTGACATTGGATGTATCATATTTGACACCAGCCATGTACTTTATTACTATGGATGATGGAGAAGATGTTTTTAGTGTGAAGTTTTTTAAGAACTAGATATGTTCAAAATTCTTCTATCTATTTAGAGGGTCTCATCTATCATTTTTTAAAATACTTTAGATAAGACTCCTTCAATTGATTCATTGAAGTCCTTAGACACTTTCAGATAATACACTGCGGCAAAATATAACAAGCTGAGCAAGGCTGATCTAATCAGTATATTAACAATTGGATGAAAATTTACCGGAAGGTAAAAACAAACCAAGAAGCAAAATGTAGCTATAACTAAAAGCAAAATGGTTGATCTTGTAAAAGGTTGCATCTTAAATTGAACCCAGATATAAATTAATTTTAAAACATTGAATATCCCTAGTGAGCTGAGAGTTGCAATCGCTGCTCCTACCATTTGAAATTTTTCTATAAAGAATAAATTGAAAATAATGTTGAGTACAGCAAGAATCAACATTGAATAAAAATTAAATTTAAATTTTGGAGAATTTGCAATGATCTGAGTATTGACACTCGTTGCCAAATCAAAGAGTTTTGAAATACCCAAAAAGAAAACCACAAACTTACCTTGGCGGATTACTTCAGAATTAGGCATGATAGAAAAAAGATCATCAATGGACAACCAAATACCTAGGAAGATAAACATTCCAGAAATCAATAGTACTATAGAAGATTTTTGATAAATTCCGTTGATGGCTTTTAGATCATTGGTCTCCCACTTTTCAGAAATTATAGGGTTACTTATTGCCTTTATTGCTTTGGCAGGTTTTGTCATGACATCAATAATAACAGTCACTATGGCATATACCCCACCAGCGCTAATACTCACCAGCCCACCAACCATCAATACATCTATCCTAAATGCTAATTGGTTACCTAACGCATTTAATAATCCAAATAAAGAATAGGATTTCATCTCCTTAGCCAGCGGTTTGTCTATGAAAGATTTGTTGGACTTAATATATAATTGACCTAATGATTTTGTGTAAAACACCAAACCTAAAAAGACAAGAAAGTAATTAAGGCTAACAAAAACAAAAAACAGTTTGAGGTTGATCATTTCCGCCAAATAAAGCAAAACCAGGACTGGCAATACCAACTTAATCATTAGTTGATCTAAAATTGTTGGAATAACTATTTTATGGAAATTTGAAATATATTTTAAAAAGAGAGTATTGAAAATAAAGAATAGAACGATTGGAATAACAAACATGAAATGCTCTGCAAACAAATCTCGATTTGCATTGTGCCCAAAAAGCAAATCCAACAGTATGAAGCGCACTAGTGGAAAGAAGACAAGGAACAAAATAAATCCAGCTAGCCCACCCTTGATCAATAAAAGTAAAAAACCATTGTGCCCATTTGATCCATCTTTGAAGCGTGGAAAAAACTTAATAGCAAGCACATTAAAACCCAAAAGGAAGATAGACATAACAATCAATGAACTACCAAAGACCATTTGATAAAGTCCATAAAGTTCCATTGCTCTTGGATAGATGAAAATTGTAGAAAGCAAGCCTATAGCTACACCAATGTAGTTGACTAAGGTATGTCTGATACTTTGCTTTCGAATTACACTCATTAAAGAGACCAGTAATTTTCTAACTGAAGTTTATAATTTCTAAATACACCCTTAATGTCGACAAACAAGAATTCAGGGCTGCCAAGCTTGGCGATTTTTACAATTCCTAATTGTATGAATTCCTCATGAGCGACCGCCGCCAAAATACAATCATAACCGCTGCCAAAAGAATGAATCAAGTCAAGATTATGTTCGGCTTTAAGTTGCACTTCATCAACATGTGGATCATATACATCTACCTTGACATTATAATTCTGTAACTCTTCAACAACATCTATCACTTTTGAATTTCGAGTGTCCGATACATTTTCTTTGAATGTAATTCCAAGTACTAAAACTTTTGAATCAATAAAATCTTTGTTTGTAGTTTCAAGGTAATTTAGAATTTTCTTTACCACATGCTTTGATAAATTGTCATTTACCTTCCTTCCACTAAGGATAATCTCTGGATTATAACCTAAGGTAGTTGCTTTATAAGTTAAATAATATGGATCAACTCCAACACAGTGTCCTCCTACTAAACCAGGATAAAAGTTTAAAAAATTCCATTTAGTTCGGGCGGCATCTAAGATTTCGTGTGTATTAAGATTCATCTTATCGAAAATAATGGACAGTTCATTCATCAAAGCGATATTTACATCTCGTTGAGTATTCTCGACAATTTTAGATGCTTCTGCAACCTTTATGCTTGGGGCAAGATGAATCCCTGCTTTGATTATTACAGAATATAAATTTGAAACAAACTCTTGACATTCTTCTGTATCTCCTGCAACAACTTTAATAGTATTGGTCAAGGTATGTACTTTGTCTCCAGGATTTATACGTTCAGGAGAGTAGGCAATGTTGTATTCCGATAAGTATGTAAGCTTAGTGTTGTTTTTAATTTCTGGGAGACAATCCTCTTCTGTACATCCTGGATACACAGTAGATTCATAAATCACTACTGCGCCTTTTTCCAATCTTCTACCAATTATGGCCGATGCTGCTTTTAGTGGTCTTAGGTCTGGAGATTTTAATTTGGTGACGGGAGTTGATACTGCAACTATAAAAACGGAAATATCATTTAAATCGTTTTCTTCAGATGTAAATAGAATGTTGTGATTTTCAGCACTAAAATCAAAGACCTCATTATTTGGGTCAATTCCATTTTTCAGAGAGCTAATAAGTTTTTCATTGATATCATAACCAACGACGTGCATGTGTTTTGAGAATTCTAAAGCTAAGGGCAATCCTACATAGCCTAGGCCTATAACAGATATTTTCTTCTTTCCGGACTTCAATTCATTCAACATATATCACAATTATTAGACAATGTGATTAGATTATCAAAGTTACAATACTTGCACTCAAGAACCTTATTATTAATGTATTTTTGAATTTATGTTGTAATATTATTCCTTTTTAAAGATAAACTTGAAAGTACTATTCATCACATATTATTGGCCACCAGCAGGAGGCGTCTCTGTTCAAAGGATATTACATTTTGTATTGGAGCTTGACAATTTAGGGGTAGAATGTCATGTAATACACCCAGAAAATCCAAGTTATTATTCAGAAGATACAAGTCTGAATAAGCTTATAAAGTCCTCTATTCATTGCCATCCAGTTAAGATTTTCGATGTTACAAAGATCATAAAGTTATTGCCTGGCCAAAATAAGGAAGGCAACATTAAATCCAATAAGCAAGGGGCTTTATCATCCATCACAAAAAAAATAAGAGCAAATTGGTTTATTCCAGACCCGAAAGTGGGATGGGTTCCGAAGATAGTAGACCAAACAATACACTTACATCACAAAGAAAAGTACGATTTGGTCTTTACCAATGGCACTCCTCATTCTGTTCATTTAGCGGGATTAAAAATTAAAGAAAATATCAATCTTCCGTGGATAGCAGATTTTAGAGATCCATGGACAAAGATGGATTATTTTGATCTTTTGCCACTCAATGAGAAGTCTAAAGAGAAACATCAAAGGCTAGAACATGAAGTCATATCCAATGCAGATATAACTCTGACGGTTAGTAATAGTTGGAAAAAAGATTTTAAGGAAGCTGGCGCAAAAAGATCAGAATGCATCACGAATGGCTTTGATGAATATATCGAAAATATACCTACTGATGATTTCTTCATCAGTCACGTAGGATCTATCCACTCTGACAGATCACTTGATATTGTCATAAATGCAATTAAAGAACTAAACCAAAAAAATAAAAAGGTGGCATCAAGAATTAAGTTAGCCTTAATAGGAAATATTGATTCTAATCTTGAAAAGAAGCTACAGGATAAATTACCAAAAGAACAAGTAATTACTACTGGTATGCTTAACCATAATGATGCTAAGTCATGGATTGGAAAATCAAAATTACTATTGCTACCTATTAATAGAAGTAAAGCGTCAAAAGGAAGAGTTCCTGCCAAATTATTTGAATATTTATCTGCGCGAAAACCAATAGCTCTGCTAGGAAATTCTAAAGGTGATGCGGCGAAAATTATTTTAAAAAATGGGTTTGGAAAATCATTTGAGGACAGTCAAGTAGAAGAGCTTGAGAAATACATTATTGCTATTGATAATCAAACCAATGAAGGTCATTATAATAAGGGAGATGTAGGTCTATATTCTAGACAAAATCTGGCCGAAGAATTATTACAATTAATGAAAAGCTTAATTTGAATTTTTAGCGCTTATTTCCTTTAAGACCCCCTTGCGCTTATAAGCTTTTCTCAAAACATCAATCTTCCAATTCTCAAGATAGTAGTTAGGTGTAAGAAGTTTCCAAGTATGTCTAATTACATCGACTGCTGTCAAACAGACCATAATCAATGCCTGAGTTAGGTATGAGAAAGGGTTTGATTTAATCATACCCATTTTTACTTGATCTCGCCCTAGAGCCTCAGCACTTTTTAAAAACCAATCCACATTTAATTTGTATTCTGGCACCAAATGATCAATTTTAATTTGAGGAATATAAACTGTTTTGAATCCTTTTGCTCTTATTCTTAGCTGCACATCTGTTTCTTCACCATAAGCTACTTTATTTCCGCTCATTCCAAGCTCAGTTGAAAAGCCATTTATCTCTTTTAGTAATTCTCTTTTAGCATAAAATACCCCTCCACTTAAATGGCTGTCACCTTTTAAAACTGTTGCTGATGTAAATGGTTTTTTGTTGCTTCCATATATATCTTTAAACCATTTTGGTTGGCCAAATTTGTACCATGGAAGGTATACCCCACCAAAACAACTATAACTATTTTCGTCGATAGCTTTTAAAGATTCTCTAACAAGATCAGCATGAGCTTTTGCATCATCATCTAGGTAACAAACCCATTCTGCCTTTGCTTCTAAATAACCACGATTCCTTGCATGACTCAAACCTTGGTTTATTTCAGTTACAATTCTTAATCTTTCTATTTTGCTAGAAAATTCTGCAGCTACTTCATTGGTATTATCTGTAGAGTTATTGTTTATCACCAAAACTTCCACTTGATTCATATTGGTATCTTGCTCACAAAGTGATTGTAGACAATATCGAAGTAACTCTGCTCGATTGTAGGTACATATGACAATCGATAACTTCAATGATTCGTAATTGGTTTTGAAAATGATTCGATATGAACACTTGTATTATTTACATGATGGGATACTCTTTTTTCGACAGGAGGAAGCTTCATATAATTTCCATAAATGTTGGTCAGTATTTCATGATATTTGGCTGGCACAGGAACTTCTCTATTTTCAAAATTCATAAGTTTTATTGGAAAGATATCAGATCTTTTCAGCTTAATAATTTTTTGAGTATGCACATTTACAAATTCAAAGTCTCCAGATGACTCTGATAATAAAAATATGTCTATTGCAACACCCCTTTTACCATCGATACTAATTTTTGAATATCGGTCCATTACTTTCAATATGTTGAGTCCATGTGGAAAGAATTCTACAGATTCAGGTAACTCATGACATACTTCAATGAATTTATCGAGATTATTGGGAGTCATCATTATATCGATATCATCATCCCAAGGAATAAATCCTTGATGTCTAATTACACCTATAAGAGTGCCGTAAGCAAGGAAATATTGGAAGTCATATTTTTGTGCTAGATAATCAATCATTGACAAAATTTTCAAGGAGATATTTTTGATTTTGACGACATCATCTTCAATCAAATGTCGTGTATCAACATACAATTCATCTAGATTTTCCGATGCTTTAATTTTGGTTCGTCGGTTTGCTATTTTTTTGGTATATCGCTTGATAAACAAAGGTCTTTGAATATCCCGTCCAACTTTCTGGATAGAAAAAAGAGGATTTTTCAAAAATCTTATAAAATTCATTCAGCTATGTGATTTGCTTAAAATATATGAAGATATGCACGCCTTATCAAGTAATGACAAATATTGGATAAATATTAAAGAATATTATCATATAAAAATGAAAAATTCAGATTAGATATTAATTTTGTAGCTTGTAACAAACAAATATAAATTGCTGAGAAGAATATATGGCGGGGTAAAAAAGGTACTAAGGCCTATTTATATGCCTGTTCTTCACAAATTTAAATATCTAAAGAAGAATAGGGATTTTAAGGCCAATGGCAATGAGGTACTTTTGAAAGCAAAAAAGGCACTTGATGAAATCGGTATTAATTTCTGGCTAGACTATGGCACCTTACTAGGGGTTTATCGAGATGGAAAGTTGATATCTTATGACACTGATGTGGACGTTGGTGTTTTTCTAGATGATTACACAGAAAATATTATAAAAGCCCTTGAAAAAAATGGCTTTGTCTATGAAAGAAAAATTATTGTTGATCAAGGGAGGTATGCGATGGAACAAAGCTTCTCATACCTTAATGTTAAAATCGATATTTTTTATTACCGCAAGGAAGGAAATAAAATGATTAGCCACCTCTTTCCTTTGAATGATAAAAAGAAATATACGGTGCGGGAGATTTATACTACTTATTCAGACTTTACAAGCATTGATTTTTTAAAACAAAGCTTTAGTATCCCAAAAAATACTGAACAAAGACTTCAAGAGACTTATGGAGAAGATTGGAGAATTCCGATTTCTGATTGGTATACTCCAGATGATGCCTTGAATTCAAAAATAATAGATAAAAATTGTCAAGAAATTAAAAATCGATAGATTGGAAACATCATATGAATATTGGGAAAATTATTACGCAAAACATAGAGACCCATCGTCTTGTTCGAATTTTGCAAAATTTGTTTTACCCTTTTTGAAGCCCGATAAAACGTTAATTGAATTGGGATGTGGAAATGGAAAAGATAGTATATACTTTGCTCAACATGGCATTCATGTAATTGCCGTTGATCAATGTACAGAAGAATTAGAATTTCTTTCTGATAAATTTAAGGACCTATCAACTATTGATTTCCGATCTGGCGACATGACCAATCTACAAGATGTACCAAATCCTGATTATGTGTATTCTAGGTTTACCTTGCATGCCATTGATTTAAAAGGAGAAAAGAAGGTTTTAAATTGGGTTTCAAGTAATTTATTACCGAATGGATTGTTCTTAATTGAAGTCAGAAGCGTAAATGATGAGTTATTTGGACAAGGAACGGCCATGCCAGATAATGCCTTTTTTACAGATCACTATAGAAGATTTGAGGTTTTGGCAGAGTTGGAACAAAGAATATTGGATACAGGAATGCATATCTTATATAGACATGAGTCCAAAGGACTTGCCCCATACAAAGACAAAGATCCTTCGATTATTAGAATACTCGCAATGAAGGCTTAATAATTTGATTCCTATTTGCTACTTTGGTATAATATGACTACTTCCATAAGAATCTTATTCTTTCTATCCCTTGCATTCTCTCAATTAGTTGATGCGCAAGATTTAAATGAGAACCTTCTTTCAAACTATCTGTTTACCAATAATTTTCAAGATGAGTCCTCTATTCAATTTCATGGAAGCTCAAATTATGTAAGCTTCACTGAAGATAGATTTGGCACCTCTCAGGCAGCAAGTTATTATGACGGAACTGCTTGTTTAGAATTTCCAAACAATGAGATTCTAAAACCACAGTTTCCGTTTAGTATAGCTGTTTGGGTAAAACCAGAAGTTGAGTTCTTGAGATCTGAAGGTATAGTTGGCACCGACCAATTTCTAGATGATTACTTTGGTGCTTTCATTTCTATACTATCCAATGGGAAACTAATGATAGGTTATGGCGATGGCTGCGGTCAAACCGGCTCACCCTGCCGGGTTTCTGAAGTAAGTACACGCACTTTTTCAAATGATGAATGGTACCATATTGCAGCCATATTTGAATCTGGTTCTAATTTGGAACTTTACATCAATGGTTGTAAAGAAGAAACAACAGAATCAGGAACAGGAACTGAAAATTTGGCCTATTCCAACGAACCTGGTGCAGTCGGTAAAAAAGATCACAGTGACATAGCCTCTAATCCTATTGTCTATTATCATGGAACCATTGATGATTTCTTTTATTGGGATAGAGCAATCAATGTTCAAGATATCGCAAAACTAGTAGATAATTATTTTCAAAATGGAAATTCTCAAATTGAATACCTTGGATGTCAAAACGATGGTTATTTTGTTGAAGTCAATGGAACCATCTTTAATGAATCTAACGCAAGTGGATTTGAGATCTTAACCAATCAAAATGGCTGTGACTCTATCGTATCAGTCAACCTTGAATTCCTCCCAAACGAGGATCTGTATTCCATAGAATACATTTGTGATGACCCGGATTATTCAATTATTATCAACAATAATACATTCGATATAAACAATCCGTTTGGAACAGAACAAATTGAGAATATAAACGGTTGTTTTAGCACACATGATATAGAATTAATTTTTAGTAACTCATCGTTTGAAAGTATCGCCTACGAAGGCTGTGAAGGTGACAATTACTTTGTTGAAGTAAATGACATCACCTATAACGAAATAAATCCAACTAGAACTCAAAACTTAAACAACCAAAACGGATGTGATTCCATTCTTGAAATTAATCTAAAATTTAATTCAAGTAGTACAGCGGAATACATAGATGTTATTTGATATGATCCAGATTATTCAATACTAGTAAATAATATAGAATATAATATTGAAAGACCCCAAGGAGTAGAATCTAGTATTAACCAGTTTGGATGTGATTCATCAACGATTGTAAATTTAATATTTGCAAGCTCTACTGTGGATAGTTTTGATTACATTGGTTGCGAAGGAGATGGGTTTAAAATTACCTTTAATGATAAAATTTATAATGAATCAAATCCAAATGGCAAAGAGGAAATGTTGACAGAGCATGGTTGTGATTCCTTAATTACAGTCAGTCTACTTTTCGCGAAAATAGAAGAATGCAATTTGTTTTTACCTAATATAATTTCAAAGGATGGAATAAATCCTAACAATTGATTTCAGGCCTTTAAAGACCCGAATTGTCCATGGAGCTTTGAGCAAGTTAATATTTACGATAGGTGGGGAAACAACATCTTCTTATCTACTGAACAAGACTTTAATTGGATCGGTCAATTTGTAGCCTTGCGTAATATTAAGACAGTTTAAAAATCAACAATTTTTTATAAATTTAAACTGTTATGAAGAAATCAAATTTTACAGAAAGCCAAATAATTAAGGCTTTAAAAGAGAATGAAGCTGGTCGTTCAGTAGAAGAGATCAGTCGAGAATTGAAAATTCACAAAGGAACCTTCTATGCTTGGCGCAAGAAATATGGAGGAATGGAGGTGAGTCATCTTAAAAAATTAAAGGAACTCGAAGACGAAAATCGTAAACTCAAACGGATGTTTGCAGACGTATCACTTGATTTACAAATGGCAAAAGATGTATTAGCAAAAAAGTGGTAGAGCCTTCCGTCAAAAGAGAAATTGTGTCTTACTTAAAGAAGAACTACCAAGCTGGAGTTGAGCGCATGTGTAGTATAGTTGGCTGGAGTAGATCAACTTGGTATTATGAAAGTAAGATAGATGATAGTGAGATAATCGAAAAATATAAAGAGCTGATAAAGTTAGTTCCAAATAGAGGATTCGAGAATTACTATGATCGAACAAGACGAGAAGGCTACAAGTGGGCATGGAGTAGAATGCTTAGAGTTTACAGGCAAATGGGCTTAGTTCGTAGACCAAAGAAAAGAAAGCGTATACCAGAAGAGCTTAGAAAGCCACTATATCAGCCTGAAGCGCTCAATGAGGTATGGAGTATGGATTTTATGAGCGACAGCTTAGATGACGGCAGAACATTCAGAGTATTAAACATAATAGAGGACTACAATAGAGAAAGTTTACTAAATAAAGGGAGCATAAGTTTTCCTTCAGAACGATTGACACGACACCTTGATGAGCTTGTAGAATACTATGGCAAACCAACATTCATAAGAACAGATAACGGCCCAGAATTCACATCAAATGAGTATAAAAGATGGTGTAAGGCAAACGAAATAAAACGAGTGTATTCTGAGCCAGGAAAACCTATGCAGAATGGATATGTTGAAAGGTTCAATAGGACATTTAGAGAAGATGTATTAGATGCATATTTATTTAGTAGCATATCGCAGTTCCAGATAATCGCGGATAAATGGAGTGAAGAATATAACAATAATCACCCACATGGTTCTTTAGAAAAAATGAGCCCAAGAGAATTTGGCAAACGTGACCAACACCCTTTGGGGTTAACCCCAAAGGGTGTTGAAGAAGTAGATTTTTAATTTATAGACTGTCTTAAGAATAGTAAGTTTACACTTGAGTATTAATATCAATGTTAGAAATTGAATTTATCAAACGGTTATTTTCAGCGAGCATATCCGCATTTTAATTT
>ENA-ORXT01002050-ORXT01002050.1-marine-metagenome-genome-assembly--contig:-NODE-2050-length-25181-cov-59.858947_pt1 | contig 25181 bp, 13 predicted proteins | sample MGYA00237868_ERZ511482 | MGnify/ENA metagenome assembly ERZ511482
TATTCGTCGTCTGTACTATCATCCTTGGTGGTGGATGTCAGCTTTAGACTATGAGGAATCGAGACCGTTTCCCAGGTTACTTGCTGAGGTGGATTTGTGTGAAATTCTTTTTTTCCTTGATCCAGGTAATACTGCCAGTCATTTAACAAGACTATTTTTTGTCTATTTTTTTCCTGGAAATTCTGCGCTGATTTTTGGGCAAAATTCTGATTAAAACTGAATAATAAAATTAAAATGGTAGTACATCGTATGTTCATAGTTGTAAAATGTTTTTATTATTTAACTCATTCCTTATATTACAGGTTGGCATTTTTCTTTTACAATTCAATTATTTCTCATCCTTATTGCTCGTCGCGCTAACGCGCTATCAATGATATAGCATCTAAATATGTGTCAGCAGAGGCCGAGGCAGTAACTCTGATATACACTTCCGTGGAATTTCCAGAATTAAAAGTCAAATTTTTCGGAGTCCATTCGGCCTCCGTTTGTGTAACACTTTTAAATTCAATCGCCTCTACTTCCAGATTTCCGCTCACCACTTTAGCATTCCAGTCTAATTGGTAGTCGGTGTTTTTCTCCAGGGCTACTTTTTGGATAATACTTCCGCCGTCTCTTAAATTGAGATTGATTACTCCCTCGTTGAGGTTGGTAGTTTGGGCATTCAAATTAACGATTCCTTTCCAGCGCCAATACTGTGTACCATTTTGCTCAAACGAACCATTGTTCAGTATTCCCGAATCAAAGAAAGTTTCCGCTAGTTTGTACGTTCTGACAAAATCGACCAGCATAGTATTTCTGCCGTCATCTTTCAGAGAAGCAATAGTAGGTAATCCGTCCCAGGTAAATACCTCGGTGTCAAAAATCATAAATAGATTTTCATCAAAATCTACCCTGGGGGTAATTCTCATGACCTGCTCACCATTGTGGTAAAAAAGCAGCGTTTTGGGATCTTTCCACCATACGCCATAAGTATGAAATTCATCACGCCCCCGTGTATCCATCTGAACCTCTGCGGCCAGATTGTCCAGTCCTTCGTGTATCCCGTAGTACCAGGTATTGGCGTGATATTCGTGTGCTTTATCTTCTTCCTTTGCTGGAATGGAGGAATGCCCAATATGTTCGATGACATCTATCTCTGAAAAATCTCCCATCCTGAACCAGAAAGAAGAGGTCATGGATAAATCCGAAGCTTTCATCGAAGCCTCGTAATAATAACCCGGCTGAGCGGACCTGGTCTTGGAAGTCATACTCGCAGCATCGACCCAAATATCAGTTTCAGGATCGGTCACTTCGGACAGATCATCCACTCGGGAAGTGGATTTTAGTCTAAGAAAACCTCCATTCACAGTAGTATTTTCTCGCTTAAACGCACTGGGTGGGCGACCACTCCACACTGGGTGCAAGTCATTCCATTTTTCCAGATCGATCGACTCCCCATCAAACTCATCTGACAACAATTCTACCAGCTCCCAATTTTCAGTAAGCGGTGGAAAACCCTGTGCGTCCTTAAAATTTACCTGGGTTCTCGTATATCCATCAAAATAACTTGTTATAACGCGAGTAGGTTCTTCTTCTTCTGGCTCCATCCTATTCTTTCCACAGGAAAGGGTAAGCAAACCAATTACCAATAAGTATAGTAAACTTGATCTCGTAATTATCATAACTTTTATTCAATTGAAGAAAATAGAAAAAACTACTTGTAAATTATCCGTAATAGTAAACAATTTTGATATTAGCCAAGATCACCCATGATTTTATAAGCACAACATATGTCCATGATGCCAACTATCTCTTCTTTTTTATTACCAATTTTCAGGAAAACACCCTGAAATAGTTGTATTTTATTCGGTCAAAAGCCATATTTTCAAAATAAATCATTTGTTCTATTAATTAAAACATTTGACATCCTGCATTGAAACATAATTATAAATCTTTGCAGCGTTATTAAACCTTTAAGACAAGAACAATATGAAAAAAATCAAACTATTATTTATTTGGCATTCTGAAACTTGCCTGATAACCTTATTAGCCTTTATGCTAACTGGAACTGTCCAGGCTCAGTCGTTGACCGTTACTGGAACGGTTTCTGACAAAACGGGTACGTTACCCGGCGTAACGATTATTGTTAAAAGTTCGGATAACGGAACAATGAATGGAACGGCTACCGATGTTGATGGTACTTATACCATCAAGGCTGAACCAACCGATATATTGATCTTCAGTTATACCGGATTCGCGCAACAGGAAGTTCCTGTTAATGGACAAACTCAAATAGATATTAATCTGGAAGAGGACGCCTCCATCCTGGACGAGGTAGTCGTAATTGGTTACAGTAGTGAAAGAAGAAAAGATTTAACCGGGTCTATTGTCTCGGTAAAATCGGAAGAACTGGACAAAATAAAACCAGTCTCATTTGAGCAAGGTCTGGCCGCAAAAGCTTCGGGCGTACAGGTGATCACCTCCGAAGGAGGACCTGGTGCCGGATTCAAAATCCGGATTCGGGGTGGATCTTCCATCAATGCCAGCAATGATCCATTGTACGTCATTGACGGATTTGCGATCAATGGTGCTCCACAGGGTACGGCAGTTGGTATTGGAAACTCTACGACCAGTCCGCTGGCAAGTATTGACCCCAGTACCATCGAATCTATTGAGGTTTTAAAAGATGCATCGGCTACGGCAATCTACGGTTCCAGAGGGGCCAACGGTGTAATTCTCATTACTACCAAAAAGGGAACCAGAGGAAGAGCTGATTTGAATTTTGAAACGTACACCAGTGTTTCTACGCTGACCCGTAAAATTGATCTGTTAACCGCTCAGGAGTTTGTGGACTTTCGAAACGAATATAGTCCCTGGAATCCTGATCTTACCGACGATCCGTTTGTGACCGCTTACCGAGATCAGTTTGGTAATGATATTGACCTAACCGATCCCCGGGTTATTTTGACCGACTGGCAGGACGAAATTACCAGACCTGGTTATACCCAAAATTATAAGCTATCCATGAATGGAGGGTCTGATAAGAGTTCTTACGCTGGGTCTTTATCCTACATAGATCAGGAAGGAATTATCAAAACTTCCGACTTTAAAAGGGTCGCGGGTAACCTTCGTTTGGACCAAAACATCTCGGATCGGTTAAAAGCAGGACTAAGTGTTAATATTGGATATACTAAAACCGGTGGAGTCGTTTCAGCGGCTACTGAAAACGCCAATGGTCGATCAGGAATTGTTACCAATGCCGTTTTATTCAGTCCGGCTCAGGGATTAAGCAGATTTGGTGACGCAGAATATGACGAAGACGGACGAATCGTAAGTTTGAGAGATGGTGATATTTCTAATCCCAACCGGATTCTGGAAGACAATATCAACCGTGGAAGAAGTTTTAATTCTTTTGGTAATATTTATATGCAATACCGAATTGCGACTGGACTGACCTTTAAATCATCCGTGCGAGGAAACTTGTTCGCCAGTAAAGGACAAGCTTATTATTCCGAAAAGTTTGGCTGGGGCCAAAGTGCCAACGGTAGAGCATTTACCAATAACTCACAGGGAGGAGGTATAACCATTGAGCAGAACCTGAATTATCGTAAAGTATTCGGAGATCACCGCATCGGAATTACCGCTGTTTACGAACAGCAAACCGGAAGTTTCCAAAGTATTAATGCTGCCTCTACAGGATTTGATTTACCGGGGGTTAACCTGGATAATCTGCAGAGTGCGAGCGTTACGCTTCCTACCAACTCTACTTTCTCAGATTTCTCTTTGCGGTCTTACCTGGGTCGAGCACAGTATGATTTTAAGGATCGTTACACATTCAACGTTAGTGCCCGTTATGATGGTTCCTCGCGATTTGCGGAGGGCAATAAATGGGGATTCTTCCCATCGGCCGGTGTTGCCTGGAAGGTTATCAACGAAGATTTCCTGAAAGATAACGAAAGTATCAGTAATCTAAAACTAAGAGCTAGCTACGGTGAAACGGGTAATACCGCCATCGGTTCTTATCGCTCTTTGGCTACGGCTGGCTTGGCAAGTAGTATTTTTAATGGAAACAACCTGGCAACGGGAGTGGCTATTACCCAATTACCCAACGAAGATCTGACGTGGGAAACAACGGCTCAATTTGATGCGGGTTTATCTTTGGGTCTTTTTAACAACAAGATTTCTGTGGAAGTTGATTATTATGTTAAAAATACTTCTGACTTGTTACTGGAAGTTCCACTTCCAACTACTTCGGGATATAAGACAGCATTTAAGAATCTGGGTTCACTTAAAAATTCAGGAATTGAACTTGCACTTAATACTGTAAATTATGAAAACAATGATTTCTCCTGGTCTTCCAGCTTTAATATTAGTTTTAATAAAAATGAAGTAACTGATCTAGGTGGTGCCGAAGAATTTTTCGTACGAGCAATCGGTGATAATCAAATTACGGATGACTACATCGTACGAGTGGGTCAGCCGCTAGGTTCTATTTTTGGTTTAGAAACCGATGGTGTTTATAACTACGGTGACTTTGCCGCTTTTGATGGATTAAGTGCGGAGCAGGCGGCAGATAAAATTTACGCTGACGCAGCGGCACAGGGTGTTCCATTTTATGATGTAGTATACGCCTTGAGAGATGGAGTCGTAACTTCAGCGGGTCAGCCGAATACGGAGATGTATCGTCCCGGATTACCAAAATTCGTGGATCAAAACGGAGACGGCCTGGTCGATTCTGAAGACCGAACCATTATCGGAAATGTAGTCCCTACCCATTTTGGTGGATTTACCAACAACTTTTCATACAAGTCTTTTGATCTTTCCGCTCTTTTTTCCTGGTCTTACGGAAATGATGTTTATAATAAAAACCTGTCTAGAGGAACAGCTCAGGCGATTCCATACTTTAACAAATATGGGCAAGTTCGCGACCGTTGGTCACCGGAAAATCCTGATACGGATATTCCTGCAATTTGGGGAGATGGAGATGCGGGCATCGCAGGTAATGCTTATTCTTCTTTCGTTGAGGACGGCTCTTTTTTACGACTTAGTAATATTACTTTGGGATATACCATCCCTCAGGCACGTATCGAAAAGTGGGGAATCAGATCTTTCCGAGTTTACGTTGCAGGTGATAATTTACACGTATGGACCAACTACTCGGGCTATGATCCCGACGTAAGTGTTGGTTTTAATCAATTGACGCCAGGCTTGGACGTAGACTCTTATCCAAGGGCAAAAACATTCAGAATAGGACTTAACGTTGGATTTTAAATTAAAAAATAAAAACAAAATTTACATATAATGAAAATAAGAAATTTTATAGGATTGGGAATGCTGTCTTTAGGTTTATCCCTATTCGTATCGTGTGACAAAGATTTTCTCGTGGAAGAACCCACCATCTTTGTAGATCCCAATGCTTTATTGGTAGACCAAAAAGGAGCGGAAACTTATTTGATTGGTGCTTACGATGCGGTGCAACGAGTAGTTAGCGCCGGATCAAATGGTATCAATGGCTGGAATATCCACTGGGGTACCGTAGCTGCAGACGAAGTGGTTTTACCACCCTGGGCCGGAGATCGAAAACTGATTTACATGCACCAATTGACCCCTACTAATAATATGATTCGGGGTATTTGGGAGGATTTGTACGTTTCGTTAAATCGGGTAAATAGTACCGTTGATCGAATCGGTGCCTTGACTGAAGATCAGATTGATATCGAAAATCGAGACCGGATGGTCGGTGAAGCGCGCTTCCTTAGGTCTACCATTAATTTTGCGCTGGTTTCTTCCTGGGAAAATATACCGCTAATTACCAGTGAAACAAGAAGCCTGAATGACCTGGAAGTTACACAGGCAACGCCCGAAGAGGTGTACGCATTTATCATCGAAGACCTGATTGCGGCTGCAGATGCACTACCCGCCGAACAGGGAGGTGGTCGTGCTACCAAAGGTGCTGCACAAGCCTTGCTGGGAAAAGTATATTTACAAATGACCGGTTTTCCTTTAGGTCAAAGAGACAAATTTGCGTTGGCTGCGGAAGTTTTAAAGGAAGTAATGGACAGTGGTGTTTACGATTTGCTGGGCAGCTATCCGGATGTTTTTACCCTCGATAACGAGCAAAGCATGGAGATGGTTTTTTCCATCGGAATGGATGGTCCGGGTAAAAATGAAGGTGGTCTATTAAGTACTTTTTATGGACCTAACGGAAATGTAAACAACGGCGGAGGCTGGGGTACTTGCTTTATCAATCATGGTTTTGAGGCAACTTACGACCGGGAGGATATCCGACTACTAAACAATGTCGCCAAGCACAATGCCAACGACTGGACACCGGAAGAAGGAATGATGAATCCGGCGGCTCAAACGATAGGAATGAATACCTGGAGAGGCTGGAAATGGCACGCAGAAAAGCCTAATAGCTATCCGAATGATACGCCTTTCGACAATCCGTACATTCGTTATGCAGATGTATTGTTGATGTACGCGGAAGCCTTAAACGGACAAAACACACTGACGCAGGATGTCCTGGATATTACCGTTAATCGTCTGCGGTCCCGGGCCAGAATGAATCCGGATGCAGTTCCCGCGATGGAGGTAGGAACACAGAGTGACAATGCCACAGAATTGTTAAGTGAAAGACGGAAAGAGCTTTGTCTGGAAGGATGGAGAAGAAATGATTTAATCCGTTTCGGCAAATACGAAGAAGCCATCTCTGGAATTTTACAGATGGGACCCAATGCGGGAAATCCCATCACCGAGTTTCAGGAGTTTGAAATTCGCTGGCCTATTCCCAATTCAGAAATTGAAATCAATCCAAATCTAAAGCAGAACCCTGGATATTAAGGAACGGTTCAAAATAACTATACACTTTTGACTGCTTTTTTAAAAATAAAACAAAATAAAATATGAAAAATATTCTTAACCATACATTGTTAAAAATTCACCTCGTAGGCTTTGCCCTTTTACTTTTACTGGTATCGTGTGAGAAAGAAACCAATGTAAGAGATGGTTTACGGGGCGTTACTTTCAAGGCTACGGCCGATGCGAGCGTAATTACCGTAGGAAATAGTATCGCATACATTGATTCGTCCGTAAACGTTGCTTCCCGGCAATGGACCTTTGAGGGTGGAAATTTGAATTCCTCAGATCAGGAAACGGTAGAAGTAACATATGACGAGCCAAGTCTGGATCCGGACGGAGAAGTGAGTAATGGTTTCTTAACGACACTGGCGGTTGAATTTATGGATGGCACAGACGAAGATAATGGTTTTAAGGTTCAGGTATTTCCTAGAATAGTCGCAAATTTTGGCGCTAATAAAACCAGTACTTTTTCGGGATCAACGATTGAATTTTCTGATTCGTCGCAATATGCCATTTCTGCTTTTGCGGAACGACAACTGCTGGATACTTACCAATGGGAATTTCCCGGAGGTATTCCGGCTACCAGTACGGTGCGCAATCCGGTAATCACTTATCCCGATACTGGCGAATTTCCGGTTAGTTTAACCATCTTTCGATCCTTTCCCGAAGATTCTATTACAGAAACCAGGACGAATTTTATTACCATTACCGAACCCATAGATTTAGTTGCTGGCTTTTCGGCTGACGAGACCATGATTGAAGTGGGACAAACTGTGAATTTCATGGACACCACTACGGGAGAACCAGATGGTTGGTCGTGGTCGTTCCCCGGTGGTACGCCCGAATCTTCTACGGATCAAAACCCAATGGTTACTTACGCCGAAGAAGGGGTATATGATGTTTCTCTGGAAATTACCCGAACAATTGATGATGCTTCTGAAACAATCTCCGAGGTAGCTTACATTACGGTGGGGTCGGCCAGCAGTCCATTTTGCGATGATCCAACCGATGTTAACCTGGTGGGTTGTGGAAATAATGACGGGGAAGAACCAAATCTGGAAGGTTGGACCGCAGCAATTGCCCCCGATGATCCAGTGGAACCCAAGGACCGAAACGATCGATTATCTGTATCTACCGAACAAGCCTTTGCGGGAACAGGTAGTATCAAATATGCTTATTCCGAACCCGGAGCACCAGCCTTTACGGATGTTTTTATCGATTATAACGAAAAGATGGTCAATGTAACCGAGGCGGGTAGCTATACCTTGTCAATGGAACATTTTGGAACCATTACCGATGGAGTAGAATATGTTTTTATCTTTGGACTTGTCAACGAATTGGGACAATTTCAATCTAACTTTGAAGGTCGTTTTGACGCGGATCAATGGAACAATACCACCAAGGTTTTTGACTTGGTTCCGGGGCAATACTACGTAAGAATACAACTTTTCAACCCTGGTTTTAATGCCATCCAGTCCATTGATTTGTTCATGGATGATATTAGTGTTATTAAAAATTAAACAGGGCTTTAACAATCCTACGATCGCTCTGCATTTTTTTTGAGTTTTTAAATCACTAATCAACTGTTCTTATTGTCTATTAAAATTTAACAATTTGGTCAACATTCCTAAGTACCCGAACCCCTAATAGCTAATTAAAAATGTGAACATGCTAAGCTGTAAAAATATTGCTATCGTTTTTATTAGCCTATTTCTATTGGAAGGATGTCAGACAGATACTGAACGCCCTACTGTTTTTACTGTTGATGATCAGCAGGACATTGAATTATTTGAACTGGTTGATGCAGCGCACAGCAAACTGACTTTTACTAATCGCATCGAAGAAAATTTTCAAAATTTCTTTGCCCAGTTCAATTATGTCTATAATGGAGCTGGAGTTGCGATTGGTGATATTGACAACGATGGTTTGTCGGACATCTACTTTACGGGCAACGATGTACCCAACAAGCTTTATCTGAATACTGGCAATCTTACTTTCAACGACATCACCGAAACTGCCGGTGTCTCCGGAGGCAAAGGCTGGCACAACGGTACTGTAATGGCCGATGTAAACGGAGACGGATTGCTGGACATTTACGTATGCCGGGGGGGATACAACGACCTTCGGGAAGATCGTACCAATCTACTTTTTATCAATCAGGGCAACGCGACATTTAAAGAAGAAGCTTTCAAATATGGACTGGACGACGACGGCTATTCGTTGATGGCTTCTTTTTTCGATGCGGACAATGACAATGACCTGGACTTGTATGTAACCAACCGACCTAATACATTTTTTCTAAACTATCAACAAGTATTGTCTGGAAAGAAAAAAGAAGAAGATTCTTTCCGGGATAAATTATACCTCAAAGAGAATGGCAAATTTCAGGAGGTGGGAAAAAAATCAGGCATCCGTAATAATTTTGGCTACGGACTAGGATTGGCAACTACGGACATCAATAGTGATGGTCGGACGGATATCATGGTATCTAATGATTATCTGGAAAAAGACTATCTATACCTCAATCAGGGTAAGGGTCAATTTAAAGAACAACTTGCTCAACACTTCAATCACATACCCTTCTACGCAATGGGAATTGATGTGGTTGATTTTAACAATGATGGCTTCGAAGATATTATTCAACTGGAAATGATGCCGGAGGATTACGAGCGATCAAAGACAACTATGGCGTCGATGAATACTACGCTTTTCAGGGATATGACGACCAATGGATTTCATTATCAGTATATGCACAACCAGTTCCATTTAAACCGGGGTGATGGTAAGTTTAGTGAAATTGCGCTATTTTCGGGAATCGCAAAAACCGACTGGAGCTGGGCCTGTCTGGGCAGTGATTTTGATAATGATGGCTACCGGGATATTTTTATTACCAATGGCTTTAAAAGAGATATTTGGGATAAAGATGCCAACAGCCGTTTTCAAATGTATATGCGAAGCCCCGAATTTCGACAAAGCACCAACGAACAAAAAGCAACTTACATTATAAATTTATTCCAGGAAAACAAAATCCCCAATTACCTCTATAAAAATAACGGTGATCTCACCTTTTCCAAAAAAACCATGGAATGGGGAATGAATCAACCGAGCTTTTCAGGGGGGGCCGCCGTTGGTGATCTGGATAACGACGGAGACCTGGACGTGGTAGTTAACAATATCGACGAATCCGCTTTTTTATACGAAAATAAAGCGGAGCAGCTACCGCATCATTACCTTAAAATAAAACTAAAAGGTCCCAAAAATAATCCGACCGGACTGGGTGCCAAAGTAACCCTGAAATATGGAGACCAACTGCAATTTCATGAATTTAAAACAGTACGTGGTTATTTGTCATCAGTAGAACCACTACTGCATTTCGGTTTAGGCACTACTACGCGGATCGAAACCTGTGAAATCGTATGGGGGGATGGTAAAAAACAAACGTTAAAGGAGGTCGCTGCGGATCAGTTGCTAAAGATTAATTATCAGGAGGCCAAACTGGAAGACAGCGTTGCACCCAAGCGCACTACCCTCTTTTCGGAAACCACCTCTAACGCTTTTATAACACCATTTATTCATCAGGAAAATGAGTATGACGATTTTAAAAAACAGATTTTACTACCGCATAAACTTTCCCAAAATGGTCCCTGCCTAGCCGTTGGGGATGTAAATAAGGATAAGCTAGAGGATTTTTATATCGGAGGGGCCGCTAATCAGCCCGGGGTGTTATATTTGCAAACCATAAACGGAAAATTTAAAGCTACCACCCAAAAAGTATTTGAAATAGCAGCTTTTCAGGAAGATGTTGGTAGTTTGTTTTTTGATGCAGATGGCGATCAGGATCTGGATTTATACGTAGTGAGTGGCGGCAACGAGTTTGCGGCAAACTCATCCGCTTTTCAGGATCGATTGTATCTTAACGATGGAAACGGAAATTTTTCTGGCGCCGCTGGTCTGCCCAATATATCCACCAGTGGATCCTGTGTAATCTCTCTGGATTTTGATGATGATGGCGACCTTGACTTATTTATCGGGGGTCGCTTGATACCTGACAAATATCCTTTTTCTCCTCGTAGTTATTTACTGGAAAACAAGAAAGGAAGATTCGAGGATGTCACTGATCAAGTAGCCCCTCAATTAGGTACACTTGGAATGGTAACTTCGGCCGTCTGGAGCAATATTGATGGAGACGATACCAAAGCATTAATCCTGGTAGGAGAATGGATGCCTATCTCTATATTTGAAAAACAGGGAGATACCTTTGTTAACACGACCAGCGATTATAACCTCGAAAAGACCAGTGGCTGGTGGAATAAAATTGTAGCGGCTGATTTGGACAAAGATGGAGATATGGATTTTGTGGTAGGAAATATGGGATTAAATTATAAAATCAAGCCTAGTCAAGAAAAACCTTTTGTAGTTTATGCGGATGATTTTGATAAGAATGGAACAAATGATATCTTTCTCGCTCAACCCTATAAAGATCGGGAAGTTCCCGTTCGGGGTTGGCAATGTACCGCTCAACAGATGCCCGATATTGGTAAAAAATTCAGATCTTACACCGAATTTGCCAAAGCCGATATTCAGGATTTGATTGGTAACACCAGCGCTTCGGGATTGAGATACGAAGTACAAGAATTTGCCAGTGTTATTTTAGAAAACAGAGACGGCGAATTGGTCGTAAAAAGATTACCAGCCGAAGCTCAATTTTCGGCCATCAACGGAATAGTAATTAATGATTTTGACAAGGATGGTATTGAAGATATACTGATCGCAGGAAATAAATTTGAAGTTGAAGTAGAAACTACTCGTGCCGATGCGTCCATTGGTCTGGTACTTTTGGGATCAACTTCGGGAACGTATCAGCCGACAAACTACCTGAAAAGCGGCTATTTTGTTCGAGACAATGTAAAAAACGTAGAAGCCGTAAAAATGGCGAACGGCAGCCTCGGTATCTTAACCGGAATTAACGACGGTCCCCTAAAAATACATACTCAAAAATAACTATTTAATTTTATAATATACAAACAGAAAATAGATGAAATCCAGCAATCTAATTTTAATTTTTGCATCTGCCATACTCTTATTGTCGGCTTGTAAAACAGAAAACAACGAACAAGATAATCTGACAAACCTCGACGGTAAGAAGCAGGTTTTTGAACCCAACTGGGAATCCATCAAAAAAAATTACAAAGATCCCGAATGGTTTAATGACCAAAAATTTGGAATCTTTATTCACTGGGGCGCCTACGCTGTTCCGGCTTTTGGTTCCGAATGGTATCCCCGACAAATGTACATGGATACGGCCACCTTTACCGCTCAGCTAAATTTACAAACCACAGGTCCGAATCCTACTTTTATACACCACAAAAAAACTTACGGTGACCAGAAGGAATTTGGCTACAAGGATTTTATTCCCATGTTTAAAGCGGAAAAATTTGATCCGGTAGCATGGATCGACCTTTTTAAAAAATCGGGAGCCAGATACGTTATTCCCGTTGCCGATCACCACGATGGATTTGCCATGTACGATGCTAAAACTACCCGCTGGAATTCCGTCAATATGGGTCCCAAGCGGGATGTTCTCGGAGAACTTTTTAAAGAAGGGCGGGCTCAGGGTCTAATCATGGGAGCTTCGAGTCATTATGCTTTTAACTGGTCTTTTTATAATAAAAAAGATAAATTCGATACCGTTGACCCGGAATACGCTGATCTATATTCTCCCAAAGGAAAGGATTTGAATCAACCCGTTTCGGAGGAATTTAAAAAAATATGGTGGGATCGAACGGTAGATTTAATTGATAACTACCAGCCAGATATTCTTTGGTTTGATTTCTATCTGGATATTCCCGACTACGCCGAACAACGACCTGCGATTGCGGCTTACTATTATAACAAAGGAATCGAATGGGGAAAAGAAGTAGTCATTAATGACAAAAATTTTGACCACGAGGCTTTTCCCGAGGGAACTGTAATTTACGATTTAGAACGAGGAAAATTACCAGGTATTCGAAAACTCCCCTGGCAGACGGATACGTCCATCGGGAAAAATTCCTGGTGCCACGTTACCAACTGGAAATCCAAAACGGCGGATCAGCTAATTGACGACTTGGTAGATATTGTTTCTAAAAACGGAAATTTATTACTAAACGTCGGACCTAAAGCGGACGGAACCATACCCGAAGATCAGAAGAAAATTTTATTGCAAATTGGTGACTGGTTATCCGTCAACGGTGTAGCCATCTACGGAACCGATTACTGGAGAACTTTCGGTGAAGGTCCTACCGAAGTGGAGAAAGGTCACCATTCAGAAGGCAACAATAAAGACTTTACCGGTCAGGATATTCGTTTTACCCAAAAGGAAGATAAGCTCTACGCCATCATGATGGCCTGGCCCGAAGGTGGTCAGGTAAATATAAAATCACTGGGAAAAGATAATGACTACGCTGCCGACCTGACGATTAAGAATATACGATTGCTTGGTAGCGATACCAAGTTGCGCTTTGACCAAACCAAAGATGGACTCGTGGTGGACAACCTGGGTCCAAAAACGGGAGATTTTGCGCATGTACTGGAGATCAGCATAGCGCCTATTCCTTAAGAAGGTTAAATAAAGAAAGTAAGACACTATGCTTTATATTTTTCCATCACTCTATTTAATAACAGTGCGGTAACTTTTTAGATTAGCTAATTTTTGAGATTAACTTTCAAATAGGGATTGTTTTTTCGCTGTTAGCTGGTTAGCAGTTGGCTAGTTGGCTTCCCTCATTCGTGAAATACGTTGAAGAGAAGCCAACTAGCTAATAGCCAACAGGCTAACAAGCCAAATTTTTAATGCAATCACCTCCAAATTAAAAGTTACCGAACCATTGTTTAATCGCCATTCCTAAAAAAATTATTAATGGAAAATTCTACTGCAAAATATCTTATCTGCGCCATTTATCTACTGGGAATAATCGCTTGTACCAATGTTGATTCTACTGGTAAAACCGCTGCCTTAAAAGACACAGCCGCGCAGCGTGATACATTCTGGGATGGACAACAACAAACAATTATCCTGGATTTTGAGGAAACGTCCTTAAATTCGGAAATAATAACCAACGATGCGACGACGACTCAGCTGGTTGAAGAAGGAGCAACCAGCGGTCGGCAAGCCATAAAAATCAATCTTCAAGGCGACGAAAAAGAACCGGGAATTATGTTTAAGCCCAGCAGACCAATTGATACCCGTAACTTTAAAAATTTCTGCCTGGTTTTTGATGCCACCAATCTTACCGACGAATACTCCGTTCATTTTCACGTCTCGGTTGCTAATCCTCAGGGAGGTAATATCCGTCGGGCTTCTGTAATCCCGGCTGGAAAAACCAAGACCTATTTTATGGAACTGGCGGGACCATACGTGAACCGAGAAACAGGATTGAGGGATGATCCCAAGCCCTGGAATACGAACTCCGAAATGCTCAAGGTAGGCAGCTCAAAGAATAAAGCGGACTTTTCCGAAATTGCGTCTATCGCCTTCTTTGTGCAATGGCCCGTAATTGATAAAACCATTATTCTAGATAATATTAGACTGGTAGAAAGTCCGGCTATTTCGGAAGATTACCTGGTGGGTATTATTGATAAATATGGACAGGCAGCCAAAAAAGATTTTACGGATAAAATTACTTCTGACGAACAATTGAAGGCCATGGCGGACGCAGAGTTAAAACAACTGGCAGACGAAGGTACGATGGCCGGCCGGAGTAAATTTGGTGGTTGGTCCGAAGGCCCCAAACTGGAAGCCACTGGTTTTTTCAGAACCGAAAAAGTAGATGGTAAATGGGCGATGGTCGATCCGGAAGGCTACCTGTTCTTTTCAAATGGTATTGCTAATGTTCGAATGGCCAATACTACCACCTTTACCGGGATAGATTTTAAAAACGAGAAAGTCCGTTACCGTGATCCGGAGGATGTGACGCCCGAGGATTCGCGAGGAATGGTCACCCTGAAAGATGAGGTAACGAATACTGCTTACGTAGCTTATCCAGAACGCCACCGGATGTTCCTGGAGTTGCCCGCCTACAATAGTCCACTGGCCAATAATTATAGCTACCGGCGTGAGCAGCATAAAGGAATGTTTGAACACGGAGAAACTTTTAGTCATTACCAGGCGAATCTGGAAAGACGTTACGGAGAAACCACTCCGGGTGCACACCTGACGCAGTGGAAAGAGACAACGCTGCAACGATTTCTAAACTGGGGGTTTACCTCTTTTGGAAACTGGGCTGGATACGAATTTTATCACGAAGACCGAATGCCCTACTTTGCCAACGGCTGGATTATTGGTGATTTTAAGACGGTTCTTTCAGGATCAGATTACTGGGGACCAATGCCGGATGCTTTTGATCCCGAATTTAAGAGACGGGCAGCGGTAACGGTTAAAGTGATTGCCGAAGAAGTAAAGGGAAATCCCTGGTGCATTGGCGTTTTTATAGATAACGAAAAATCCTGGGGTGCTCCTGGCAGTACTAAAAAGCAGTATGGTATCGTGCTGGATGGATTGTCTAAAAAAGCCGCCGATAGTCCACTAAAAAAGGCATTTATGAATTTGCTCCAGCAAAAATATACAGCTATTGAGTCTTTAAATGATGCATGGGAAACTCAAATCAGGGATTGGAAAACCCTGGAAGAAGGTATTAACTATAAAGATAAAAAAACCTACAACGAGGCGATGGTGGCAGACTTTTCAATATTACTGGAAGCTTACGCCGATCAGTATTTTCGGATCGTAGACGAAGCACTGGCTGCCGTGTTGCCGAACCATATGTATCTGGGTTGTCGTTTTACCTCCTGGGGAATGGGGAAAGAAGTTCGTAGTGCGGCCAAAAAATACGTGGATATATTCAGTTATAATTATTACAAAGAAGCGATTGGCGAAAAGTACTGGAAGTTTTTGGAGGACATTGATCGGCCCAGTATTATTGGCGAATTTCATATGGGTTCGGTGGCATCCGGAATGTTTCATCCGGGCCTCGTACACGCAGCCGATCAGGAGGACCGGGCCAGAATGTATAAAAAGTATATGGAAATGATTATTGACAATCCTTACTTCGTTGGTGCTCATTGGTTTCAATATATCGACTCGCCAGTTTCGGGTAGAGCACACGATGGGGAGAATTATAATATTGGATTTGTGACGAATACAGATGTTCCCTACGCACCACTCGTGCAAGCGGCAAAAGAGGTAAACGCCGAATTATACGAGCGACGATTCGGGAAGTAGATGCTTGGTCAAATAGCAATTGGGCAGGATGTTCATTTTGGAATATTATCTTAGTTTGACTTTACAGCAAAGAGAAGTCAACCAGCTACTTGCTAACCAACCAACTGGCAAAACTCGGTTCCGGTAATTTGTTAAACACTCAACTTAATTGCTTTTAATACGCTTTATTTGTTTTTCACTCAATCCAAACCGGTAGAGAAATTCCGGTGAATAACTTCCATCGTAGGAATGGTACTTCATTTCCGGATCATTTGTATCTTTACTCAAATCACAATCAAATCTGAGGAGGACCGAACAATCTTCGTTATTGGGTCCAGCAAAAGTGACATGTGACAATCCCCAGGTGATTCCCCGTCCGTCGGTGGTATTCGTAAACGCATCCGGTACGTACGGACCGGCAGCAATGGGCATCAAAGAGGTGATAGAAGCAATTTCGAAATTTACGCCGTCCTCTGCATATTGAATGGTAAAATGCTCATTCCCGTCTTTGATAACAAAAGCGGCAATTCCTTTTTCAAAAGGAAATAATGTTGTCTCGTGACCAGAGTTAATAACCGGATTTAGCGCATGTTTTTCAAAAGGGCCCAATGGATGGGTGGCGGTAGCCAGCCCTTGCATTCGAATCAATTTAGGATTGCGATCAAAATCTGATTTATAGTATAAATAGATTTTATCTTTATAAACGAGTGGATATGGATCGTGAATAGAGTTTTGATCCCACTCTCCTTCCCCACCGTTAGGAATGACAATCTGGTGGGTCGCCTTCCAGGGACCATCCGGTGAATCGGCGTAGGAAACGGCCACCGGGCAGTTGTCTCCCTGTCTTCCACTGACTTCCAAAAATCCCTGATAATAAAGATAATATTTTCCTTTCCAGATTAATATATCCGCCGTAGAAACGGAACGCCATCCCACCTTTGGCTTTTCGGGGCGCGCAATAGCTACGCCTTGCTCTTCCCAGGTAAATCCATCTTTGCTGGTTGCATACCATATTTCGGCCAAATCCCAATCCCGGGAAGCAAGGGTATCATTGGCCTTTTTTGGCCCTACGGGCGGCAGGACGGTATTCCGATAGGTGTACCAGACGTAGTATTTTCCGTTGGTAAAAATAACTTTTGAAGGGTCCCGTCGACTGATCGTACCATTTCTTCCATTATAATCAAACCCTTTGAGTTCTGTATATTTGAATAGCGAATAGAGCTCATTTTTTTCTGGCCGTGGAGCCGGATAAGCATCATAGTTTCTTTCCATAGCCGCACTCAGTTGTTGAGCAGGTTTCTTTAGTGGCAGTTTGAATGGAAATTTTGCTTCTTTTTTGTTACAAGCAATCAGAAATAGTATCGGTAGAAGATAAATTAATTTTTTATTAAAAAAAACGGTCCATTTCATAACACGGTTTAATTAGGGGATGTTGACAAAATATAATTAAATGCGCCATCCTCTTTTATTTTTGCAAAGGAGGATTCCAGTTATCTTCAATTACTTTTGCCAGGTGAGGATAATTTTCATCCGTTTCCTGGTACGCTTCCCGAACTTTCTTAAGCCGATCTTTTAGGTCGCTAATAATATCCTGATAGGCTGGATCATCGATTCGGTTGACCACTTCCTGAGAATCTTTGGACAGATCATAAAACTCCCAGGCTTTTGGGGTGGATTCTATTTTAAAAGAACCCCCTTTGAGCCACCACATGGTGCCGGTTCCATATTTTGCAGGTTCGTAATGTTCTCCATAATAATAAATCAGCTTGTATTTGGAAGTGCGTATCCCGAAGTGCGCCGGAATATCATGATGAACCAGATGCATCCAGTACCGGTAGTAAGTTTCTTCCCGCCAATCCGCTGGTTCTTCCCCATTCAAAACGGAAGCAAAGCTTTTTCCCTGCATATAATCGGGAGTCTGACCGCCGGCCAGCTGGATTAAAGTTGGGGCAAAATCGGTATTATTAATCAATAAATCTGATTGTCCTTTAACCGTTTTTTTTTCCATCATCGTCTTCGGATAGTGCATTAAAAACGGCATTCGCATCGATTCTTCGTACATCCAGCGTTTGTCCATATAATCATGTTCTCCCAACATCATCCCTTGATCGCCCGTATAAACGATAATGGTATTTTCCCACAAACCATTTTCTTTTAAATAATCAAACAAGCGGCCCAGGTTATCATCCACTCCTTTGACGCAGCGCAGATATCGCTTCAGGTATTCCTGATAAGCCATGGAGGTAGCCTCGTCTCTGGTTTTAGCTATTTTGTCGGTCCCATATTGTGCGGTATAACTACGATATAGATGCCGATCAGAAACGGAAGTACCGATCCGGTGGCGCAATGCTCCGTTTTCACCAAAGAGTGCAGGCGAGCCAAAATCGGGCTGATCATATAAACTCTCTGGTTCCGGAATTTTTACCGCTGCCAGATAATCCTTGTATCGCGGGGCAAATTCAAAATCATCGTGGGGCGCCTTGTAGTGGTGCATCAAAAAGAAAGGTTTGGTGGTGTCTCTTTTTTGATCCAGCCAATTCAGGGTAAGATCCGTAATGATGTCGGTGCAATGACCGGTATAGGAAGTGACATTAACTTCTCGCTTTACCCCACCGTGAAAGTCAATTGTTTCTCTCCGTTCTCCCGCCTCTCGAGTAATAAAAACGGGATCAAAATATTTTCCTTGTACGGGCAAAACGTTGTAATAATCAAAAGCATCGGGCGCATCTTTTAAGTGCCACTTACCGACAATTGCTGTTTGGTAACCCAGCTTTTTCATTTCTTTAGGCAAATATTGTTTTTCTGCGGGCAAACGACCATCCAAATCCAGGACGCCATTCGTCTGCGAATACTGTCCGGTGATAATATTGGCTCGGCTCGGGGTGCAGATGGAGTTGGTGCAAAAAACATTATTAAATTGCATTCCATCCTTTACAAATTTATCTAAAACGGGTGTTGGGTTCACCGCAGCCAATCGACTTTTATAAGCACCAACGGCATTCCAGGCATGATCATCCGACATGATAAAGATGATGTTGGGGGGAACTTGCGCTTCGAGCGGTTGCTTATTTTCCTGGCACCCAAAAAAGGACAGCAATATCAGGCTGTAAAATAAAATGACGTATGTTTTTAAGATCATTGGTGTTATTATTTTAAGGAATGGCTTTGGAAAGAAGATTTAGATAGATTTAATTTTACTACAACGATAGCCATAATAAGCTACTACAGCCAGGCAAACCGTGGGGAGGATAAAGGAAAATTTCACTTCGGGGATAAAGCCAAATATTTGTATATCCGCAAATCCTGGTCCGCCCATATCCAGCATTGATCCTTGCAAAACGGGCATTAAAGCACCTCCCACAATGGCCATTACCAATCCTGCCGATCCAATCTTGGCTTCGTCTCCCATTCCGTTTAAAGCAATTCCGTAGATAGTCGGAAACATAATTGACATAAAAACTGAGATACCGACCAGGGACCACAAACCGGCTATGCCGGGTAACAGAATAGCTCCCAGAGAACAAACAACCCCACCCATTCCAAAAAACATAAGCATCCGGGCGGGTGACCTGTTTTTCATTAAAAGCGTTCCAGCCCATCGCCCTCCCAAAAAAGAACACATGGCAATGATATTAAAGTAAGTGGCCGTAAGTTGCATTTCTTCCGAACGAGTAGAATTGAGGTAATCTACGTATTGAAAGATGTAGGTCCAACACATGATTTGTGCGCCTACGTAGAACGCCTGTGCAAGGACTCCGTGTAAGTATATTTTGTTGGCAAAAAGTTTACGAAATGAATCTCCCAGCGGCATTTTATCATCCTCCGTGACAATGGGTATTTTAGTAAAAAAGATGATCAGCATGATTAAGACCACTAGGACCCCGAGGGCGATGTACGGTACGCTAATAATTCCCAGATCATTGGTTCGGATGGCGGCTTGTTCCGTAGCGGGCAACAATTCGTAGGCAGTAGCGGTATAGTCATCCGACCGCAAAGATCCCAACACTACAAACTGCGCAACCCCCATTCCCAACAGAGATCCAATGGGGTTAAATGCCTGCGCCAGATTTAGTCTTCGGGTAGCCGTAGCTGAATCTCCCAAAGCCAGCACCAGCGGATTTGAGGTAGTTTCCAGAAAGGCCAGTCCACTGGTAATAATATACAGGGAAATCAGAAAATAAGTATACTCTTCGTAGGCCGCCGCTGGATAAAAAAGAAATGCGCCCGTTGCATACAACAACAGTCCAACAATAATTCCAGCCTTGTAACTATACTTTCTTATAAATAGAGCGGCGGGCAGCGCCATGACAAAATAGCCAAAATAAAAAGCAAATTGTACCAAAGAAGCCTGGACGTTGGTTAGCTCGGGCATTACCTTTTTAAAGGCTGAAACCATTGGATTGGTTAAATCATTGGCGATTCCCCAGAGGGCAAACAAGGAAGTGATAAGAACAAACGGGAGTAATAAATTTTTGGAAACAAGTGGTTTGGTAGATTGGCTCATAGTAACTGATTGATGTTTTATTTTTTTATTTTAAATTTTTCTTGTTTTCCATTTTTTTAGCTTCCAGGAAGCAATGACCTGTCCAGATGGACATATCCTCCATCGACAAAGACAAACTGACCCGTCGTATGAGAAGATTTATCGGAGATAATAAATAATGCATTGGCCGCAATTTCTGCGGGCGTAGTCATTCGATTTTGAAATGGTATTTGCTTGACAATATTTTCCAGTTTTTCCGCGCCATTTTCTAAAGTTTTGATCCAGTTATCATAGGCGGGAGTCCAGCTCTCGGCAATGACAATGGCGTTTACCCTAATTTCGTCTCCTATTAAATCTACCGCCCATTCCCGGGTCAGGGCTAACACCCCACCCTTGGACGCCGCGTATCCGGACGTGCCACCTTGCCCGGTTAATCCAACTTTGGAACCGATGTTTAAAATATTACCTTTGGATATTTTTAGCTGAGGCAAGGCATATTTTACCACCAACCAATAGCTGATTAAATTAAGCTGAAGGGATCGAACGAATGCTTCGCAGGTAGCATCTAGTCCAACTCCATCGTTCACTCCGACATTATTAATCACCGCGTCTATCCGTTGGTATTTTTCGATAATTTCTTCTACGGCTTTTTTTATTTGATCTGGCTGGGTGACATCCGTTTTTACGAAATGTGCATCTATGCCTCCTGCTTTTAATTCTTCTACGTAAGTGTATCCCCGATCATTTCGGTCAATGATGGCTGGTATGGCTCCTTCCTCTGCTAATGCTCGTAGCATTGTTTCACCGATGCTTCCTCTCATCCCCGCAGCTCCAGTTATCATTACTACCTTTCCTTTTAGATTTAAGTCCATTCTAAATTTTTTTTATTAAAATCTATAAAATTTTCGTGCGTTCCCTTCCCAGATTTTTTGTTGCACTTGTTCTGAAAACCTACTCATATATTGTTGTAGTATTTCTTTTACATTTTTATAACTTCCACCTAATAAACAGACCGGATAATCCGAACCGTACATAATTCGATCTGTTCCAAAGGCTTCGAATACCACGTCCAGATAAGGTACAAAGTCCTGATATTGCCATCCTTGTAAATCTGCCTCCGTCACCATGCCCGAAACTTTACAATACACATTTTTGTGTTCACCAATGGCTCGCATGTAATTTTCCCACAATTCAATTTTGCCCGTTTTGATATAGGGTTTAGCAATATGGTCCATGACAAAAGGCTGTAAAGGGAAGGTCTGTACCGTTTGTAAAGTGGCACTAAGCTGGGTAGGAAAAACTAAAATATCATAAGAAAAATGATATTTTCCCAGCATAGCCAATCCTTTTTGAAAATCTTTTCCAAGTATAAAATTTACATCTGGCTCATCCTGAATGACGTGCCGAAATCCTTTTAGCTTCTCAAACTTTGCGTAGTGATTTAACCGCTCCTCAAGATTGGGAGAACGCAAATCTACCCATCCTACGACTCCCTTAATCCAGTCATTATCAGCTGCCAGCTGCAACAAAAAATTCGTTTCCTCTTCGGACTGATCCGCCTGAACGGCAATGGAACCTTCGACGCCATTTTTTGCATAAACTGCTGCTAAATCCACCGGTAAATAGTCTTTTTTCAAAATCGCCATCTCCTCATTAATCCAGCTGTGCCGATGCGCGTCGTATTTCCAAAAATGCTGATGTGCGTCGATAATCATGTTGCGTTTTTTTTATTAATAACAGTGCGGTAACTTTTTAGATTAGCTAATTTTTGAGATTAACTTTCAAATAGGGATTGTTTTTTCGCTGTTAGCTGGTTAGCAGTTGGCTAGTTGGCTTCCCTCATTCGTGAAATACGTTGAAGAGAAGCCAACTAGCTAATAGCCAACAGGCTAACAAGCCAAATTTTTAATGCAATCACCTCCAAATTAAAAGTTACCGAACCATTGTTTAAAGAACTTTGTTATAAAAATCGTTTTAACAATTTTAGCCTATATAGCATTCCTGTTTGCCTCCTTCGAATCTGCCTGCCAGTACCCCTATAATTTAAAAATTTGTTCTAGCGGGATCCATTTTATCCCGGCAGGTGCCCAGGGTAATTCTTGCTGATACTTCCACATGAGGGATTCCCATTCTTGCACTTTTGGGTTGGCCGCATCCATGTCTGCTTTACGTTGGGGGTCGAAGGTTTCCACTGTTTCCATAATCATAAACATTCTGTTACCCGTCAGGTAAATCTCCATCTCCAGAATACCCGCATCGCGAATGCTTTTGGTAATCTCCGGCCAGGCATTTCCGGCAGCGTGGTAGTTTTTATACTCGGCAATCAGTTCGGGATCTTCCTTTAGATCACAAGAGAAGGTATAACGATTCGTTTTCATTGAAATAAAATTAAGAAGGTATGCGAATTATGGGTTAATGCTGCTTGTTGCTTGCTTCTTGCTATCACGTTATAGCAAAGCCAATAGCAAATAGCTAGGGTGTTCAATCCACCTTGATATAACGTAAAATTTCTGCTGCATTTTTTTGAAAATAAATTTAAAAATTTCTGCGACCACGCTGTGGTCGTTCTTTTAATATACTACCTTAGCTAACATAATTTGACCGCTCTGCGGTCATTTTCCTACGTACTTATGATCTCAGCGAGATCACAGTATGTTAGCCAAGATTTCGTATCGAAGGTTTCGACCGCAGAGCGGTCGCAGTATTTCATTAAAAAAAGTACAGAAGTTTTTTTCATAAATTGAACACCCTAGCCAGAAGCTATTTACTCCCTTCTGCCGCAATTTCAGTCGTGTGAATACTAAAAAGCAAGCCGGATAATTTTGTAAAATCCTCTCTATAACAAAAATTATTCAAATTAGGTTTAGCGTAATCTGTCCGCTACAATTTATAAGTGGCTATTCTGCTACCGAATAAGTCTATTTAAGACCGTTGATCACCCCAGCAAAAAGGCTTATTTTTACCTATAGATTTACGGTTTTTTCTGAAATCGATTCTTTGGGAACTTTTTCAACTCTAGCTGCGTAAATGATAAAACACTTATTTTCTAAGAGGATCAAAAAGGTACTACTTGTAGAGTACGTTTCTCATCCAATAATTTTTTACAATGATTAACATCACCTTACCCGACGGCTCTGTCCGTTCTTATGAATCCGGCGCTACTTCTATGGACGTCGCCAAATCTATCAGCGAAGGTCTCGCCCGCAATGTACTTTCTGCCCGTGTCAACGGCGAAGTATGGGATGCCAATCGCTCCATTGACCACGACGCAAAAGTGGAGTTGCTGACCTGGCGGGATCAGGATGGTAAAAAAACATTCTGGCATTCTTCTGCCCACTTGATGGCGGAAACCCTCGAAGCAGTTTATCCGGGGATCAAATTCGGAACGGGTCCAGCGATCGACAATGGATTTTATTATGATGTAGATCCGGGAGAACATAAGATATCTTCGGATGATTTTCCAAAAATAGAAAAGAAATTTTTAGAATTAGCACGTACCAAGTCTGCCTTTATTCGTAAGCCAATTTCTAAAACAGACGCACTGGATTATTTTACCAAAAAAGGGGACGAATATAAAATTGAGTTGATCGAAAAGCGGGGCGAAGACGAAGCGCTGACTTTATACGAGCAGGGCGGTTTTGTGGATCTTTGTCGGGGACCACACCTCGAACACACGGGTGGAATAAAAGCGATAAAATTAACCAACGTAGCGGGTGCATTCTGGCAGGGCGATGATAGCCGTCAGCAAATGACCCGGATTTACGGAATCACTTTTCCAAAACAAAAAGAACTAAAGGAATATCTACTCTTGCTGGAAGAAGCTAAAAAACGCGACCACCGAAAGCTGGGTGCCGAATTAGAACTTTTTATGTTTTCAGAAAAAGTAGGAGCAGGGTTACCCATCTGGTTACCCAAGGGAACTGCCTTGCGTACGCGTCTGGAAGATTTTCTAAAAAAAGAACAAATCAAGCGAGGTTACCAACCGGTCATTACACCGCATATTGCCAAGAAAGATTTATACGTGACTTCCGGTCACTACGAAAAATACGGCGAGGATAGTTTCCAGCCGATTCGTACCCCCAAGGATGGTGAGGAGTTTTTACTCAAACCGATGAACTGTCCACACCACTGTGAAATTTTTGGTCACCGTCCGCATTCTTATAAAGAACTGCCGATTCGGATTGCGGAATTTGGAACAGTTTATCGTTACGAGCAAAGTGGAGAATTGCACGGCCTAACAAGAGTACGTGGATTTACGCAGGATGATGCGCATATTTTCTGTACGCCAGATCAGCTAAAAGAGGAATTTTTAAATGTCCTTGACCTGACAATGCACGTGATTAAGAAATTAGGATTTGAAGATTTTACCGCGCAGATTTCGCTCCGTGATCCAGAAAATAAACAAAAGTATATCGGTTCGGACGAAAACTGGGAAAAGGCAGAGCGTGCAATTATTGAGGCGACAAAAGAAGCTGGTTTGCCGACGAAGACTGAATTGGGAGAAGCTGCTTTTTATGGTCCTAAGTTAGATTTTATGGTGAAGGATGCGTTGAAACGTAGTTGGCAACTAGGTACTATTCAGGTAGATTATAATTTACCAGAAAGATTCGAACTCGAATA
>ENA-ORXT01002052-ORXT01002052.1-marine-metagenome-genome-assembly--contig:-NODE-2052-length-25153-cov-6.439783_pt1 | contig 25153 bp, 21 predicted proteins | sample MGYA00237868_ERZ511482 | MGnify/ENA metagenome assembly ERZ511482
GCAGGTCGAGCAGGTATTCCACAGATCGTTGCGCCAGGCTGCCTCGATTTGATCGACTTTGCCGGTTGGCAGGATATCCCAGAGCAATATCAGGATCGTCCGTTTCATGAACACAATCGCCTGATTAAATCTTCAGCGCTTAACAATGAAGAGCGTCGTGAAACGGCTAGGGAAGTGGCTAAGCGTTTGGCAATGTCGATTGCGCCTGTGCATGTGATATTGCCTAATCAAGGTATTGAAGAATGGGATCGACCGGGTGATGTGGCGCATGATCCTGAAGGGTTGGCAGCGTTCTTAGATGAGATGAGAAAGTCGGTAAAAGCCCCAGTAGAAATGACTGAGATTGATGCACATATCAATGATCAGGCTTTTGCTGACGCTGTGTTAGTGGTATTCGATGCTTGGCTTGCAGATGGCACAGTGAAAGTTTAACGGCTTAGTTATATTTGATGTGCATAATTAGCAATGCGCGCTACCGTTTAAAAGAGGTCGTAGAACGAGCGTCCTTTGAAAATAATACTATTTGAATTGCTCAAACCAAATTACAACTAAAATCGCCGATTATTGGCGAAGGAAGATTAGTGCTTACTCAGGAAAAAATTGACGAGCTGCGCCAGCAAGCGATAGCGCCCCAACAGCTGTTTATTAACGGCCAATGGCAGTCTGCTAGTAGCGGCGAAACATTGGATATCATCAGTCCTATTGACGGTCAGGTGATTACCACAACGGCAGTTGCCGGAGCAGATGATGTAAACCAAGCCGTTGCAGCAGCACGAAAAGTCTTTGAAGCGGGCAGCTGGGCGAAGATGGCCCCGATGCAGCGTAAAATGATCATGCATAACATCGCAGACAAAATTCAGGAGCACGCGCTAGAGCTAGCCGTTCTTGGGGTACGTGATAACGGTACAGAAATTGGCATGGCGATTAATGCAGAACCCGGTTCGGCAGCAGCGACGTTCCGGTTTTACGCCGAAACAGTCGACAAAGTTTATGGAGAAATAGCGCCAACCCCTGAGTCAGTATTAGGATTAATTCATCGGGAGCCTGTGGGCGTTGTCGCAGCCATTGTGCCGTGGAATTTCCCGCTAATGATTGCGGCGTGGAAGATTGCACCGGCAATAGCCACTGGTAACTCAGTCGTACTAAAGCCCTCTGAAACTGCTTCATTGAGCTTACTACGACTAGCTGAGCTTTGTTCAGAAGCAGGCTTGCCGGATGGTGTACTCAATGTGGTTACTGGGCAAGGCGCAGTGTCAGGCGAAGCGTTAGGGATGCATAACGATGTCGATGTGATGGTGTTTACCGGCTCAGGTTTTGTCGGGCGTAAGTTACTGGAATATTCCGCTCGTTCTAACTTAAAACGGGTGTATCTGGAGCTAGGTGGCAAATCACCGAATGTGGTGTTTGCTGATGCGCCAGATTTAAAGCAAGCGGCAACGGTCTCAGCAATGGGAATTTTCCGCGACTCTGGACAGGTTTGTGTGGCGGGATCGCGTTTGTTAGTCGAAGAGTCAGTGCGCGATGAGTTTCTTGATCACCTAAAAACAGTGGCTGAGCAGTTGCGAGTCGGTGATCCGCTGGATCTCAATAATCAGGTCGGTGCGATTAACAACGCAACCCAGTTACAGAAGAACTTAGGTTTTGCAGAAACTGCACAAGCCGAAGGCGCGACTTTGGTTACTGGCGGCCAGCAGATTAATCAGGAGAGTGGCGGTTATTACATGGCTCCAACCATATTCTCTGACGTCAGCGCTGATATGACATTGGCACGAGAAGAAGTGTTTGGGCCAGTGCTGGGTGTGGCGACCTTTAAAGATGAAGCAGAAGCCGTGCGACTCGCCAATGGCACAGATTATGGTTTGGCTGCCGCTGCTTGGACGGGCAATCTATCGCGTGCACATCGTATGGTAAGAGCGCTACGGGCTGGTGTCGTGCACATTAATACTTACGGTGGGCCGGATGTCACTGTGCCTTTGGGTGGGGTGAAACAATCGGGTAATGGCGTGGATAAGTCAATCCATGCGCTAGATAAATACACTGACCTTAAGACGGCGTGGATCCAATTATGAAGCTGCCTAATAATACCTTTACCCATGCTTTGCGTGAGGGGAACAAGCAGGTCGGCCTTTGGGTGACTTTAAGCAATAACTACGCGGCAAAAATTGTCGCCTATGCGGGTTTTGACTGGGTTGTGCTCGATATGGAGCACTCACCTAATGATCTACGAACCGTAATGAGCCAGCTCGATGCTTTCTCTGACAGCCCAACCACGACGTTAGTAAGGCCGGAGTGGAACGACCCCGTACTAGTGAAACGACTGCTTGATACCGGAGCCAGTGGTTTAGTTTTTCCAATGATCCAATCCGTTGAAGAAGCTGAAGCGGCCGTTGCTTCAACACGCTATCCACCTCGCGGTATTCGTGGGGTTAGCGGTTCAACTCGGGCGAATAAGTTTGGCCGTATTGATGATTATTTCCAACGTATTGAAGAGGAAACCACGGTCATCATTCAGTTAGAGACACAAGAATCTATCGCGATGGCAGAAGACATTGGGGCGGTTGATGGTGTATCTGGGATATTCTTTGGCCCAGCCGATATTGCGGCGGATATGGGGATGCTCGGTCAGCCCATGGACTCGAAAGTATGGGATTTGATTATGCCTGTCGCTAAGAAATTAATAGAGAAAGGTGTACCTGTGGGCACATTGGTAATGGATCAGGAGTTTTCTGTTAAGTTGCTGAACGAAGGGTTCACTTTTGTCGCCTGTGGCACGGATGCAAGCCTGCTGGCTAAAGGGGCCGACTTACTGTGTCGGAATGTAAAAGGCGGTATTGAATAAAATGGACAAGCTGCACCTAACTGAAAATTACCTGAGCATCCGTATACTCCAGAAGCCCCTCTTCACCAAATTCCACGCCTATTCCCGACTTCTTCACCCCACCAAACGGTGCATTTGGCTGGATCATGCCATGGCTATTAATCCAGACTGAGCCACATTCCATGCGCAAAGCAATCGCTTTTGCCTTCTCAACATCGCTAGACCAAACAGAACCTCCCAAACCATTGTCAGAGTTATTAGAACGCTGAATAACTTCATCAATATCAGAGTATTTTATGACTGGGATGGCTGGGCCAAATTGCTCTTCGTATACCAGCGGATCACTATCATCCAAGTCAGCAATAATAGTCGGAGGATAGAATAAGCCTTTCCCAGCTTCCCCACCCAACAGCACCCGACCTTTCTGCTTGGCCGCTTCTACCAGCTCAGACACTTTATTAAATTGCATTTGATTTTGGATAGGGCCGAGCACGCTGTCTTCCAGCATGCCATCGCCAACAGGTATATGTTTGGCAAAATTAACTAACTCCGTACAGACCTCCTCATAAATGTCTTCGTGTACGTAAAGGCGTTTCATCGCTGCACAAGTTTGACCGTTGTTTATGAATATACCCCAGAATAAACCTTCTGCGATTGCAGCTGGATCAACATCAGGAAGCACAATGCCTGCATCATTTCCGCCCATTTCCAGCGTTAATCGCTTCATCGTTGATGCCGCTGACATCATAACTTTTTCACCGGTTGCACAAGAACCCGTAAATACGATTTTACGAATATCAGGGTGAGCTGACATGCCGGCACCGATTGATTCCGAACCACCATCTGCTCCAGTCACCACATTAACGACCCCAGGCGGTAGCACTTCATTCATTATTTCGACAAGCCGTAGGGTGGCGATTGGCGTATAAGGCGAAGGTTTGATAACCACCGTGTTACCCGTACGCAATGCCGGCATAATGTGCCAAATCGCAATTAAGGCGGGGAAATTCCATGGCGTAATCGACCCAACAACACCCAACGGTTTGCGGTGTAGTTCGACGTGGCCTTCATCATTGTCTTGCAATACTTTGACAGGCAGAGAAAGTGCACTAGTATATTCTCCCCAAGCACCACAACCGCCCATTTCCCAGCGTGAACCAACACCATTTAGGGGTTTGCCTTGTTCAAGGGTTAGCAACTGGGCAATTTCTTCTGCATGCTCACCGATTTTTGCAGTCACGGCCTCACAGGACGCTCGTAGCTCAGCATCTGTTTTCTTAGACCAGGTCTTGAAAGCTTCTTTTGCTGCCGAAACGGCACTATCAAGGTCATCCAAAGAGGCGTCAGGCGCTTTGGCGAAGGTTAAACCTGTCGCAGGGTTTTTCACATCGAACGTTTTTGCTGTAGAAACTTTTTTGCCGTTAATAATCAACGGATAGGCGTCAATGATCGACCCTGCTTCCAAAGCACAACCTTCAATTGTAACCCGATGCATATAACGGCGATGTCCATGATAGTCATTCACCGCTTTATGCCATGCCGCTCGGTTATCCCAAATAGTAATGTCACCCACACCCCAGCGGATACGACAACGAAACTCAGGTGTTAAACAATGGGCATAGAGATGATCTAGTAGCGCCTTTGACTCACTGGCAGAAAACCCATCGACATGGGTGGTAAAACCAGGATTGACATAAAGACAATTGCGACCAGATAGTGGATGCCGAATCACCAGGGGATGACAGGCATCCTGATTGGCTAGCTCCGGATTCTGCAATCGTCCGGTTTTTGAAGCTTCTTCTTGCTGATTTTCGTGTCCAAATGCATGTCGAGAGGTATGCCAAGCTTTCAGTCCATGAAGCATTTGCTTATATGGCTCGGACAGCGCGTCATAGGCCGCGGCCATCGAGATAAACAGCGTGTCGCCTCCCATCGAAGGCACTTCGATAGCATGTAGCAACGACCCCATTGCCGGAATTTCATCGTAAGAATGATCGGTATGCCATACCTCACCCACCGCCGACTTATGATCCGGCTCTTTGAGTAAGGTAGCTATTTCAGGATGGTTATCAAGAGGCTTAAAGAAACGATTAACGTTGACCTTTCCAAAACGTCTCGAGAAATTCAGGTGTTCATCGGGTGTGATTTTTTGATCACGAATAACGATGACGGAATACTTTGCAAACGCCTCTTTGATCGCTGAAAAATGGCTTTCGTCCCGGACATCAACATCCAAAATCTCTGCGCCCAATGCTGTCGTTAATGGCCGTATTTGCATAGCATTCTCCTAGTGAATTACCAACTTTCAAATCTCATGTATGGCTTAACTATATGGCAGGATTAAATAATTATCAACAAACAGAACTCGAATTCTGTTTGTGTTTTAGAGTAAATCCGCTAATATTCCAAACAGAACTCCAATTCGCTTTATTGACAAAGCATCAGTCTTAGGCAGATACTGTATTTAGCATTCATGCGAGGAATTATCTTTGGAGATTAGCGTCACAAGCAATCTATTCGACACCGTTGACGGGGTTTTCCCTGCGCAAAAGCGAAATAGTGTCAATTCACAAGCGACGCTTATTCGTGTCGGTATAGAAGCGCTGCAAAAGAAACGTTTTGATGAAATAGCGATCCCTGACTTAGCAAAATCCTGTGGTGTATCGGTCGGAGCATTTTATGCACGCTTCCGGGATAAAGATGCCTACTTTCGCGCGCTTCAAGCGCAAACTATCTATGAAAGTGACTTACTCACTCATCAAGCCTTAATCGAAACTGACCTCAGTACACTAACGCCTAAAGCCGTTATTAAACAGATCATCGGTCTGTTGCTCAGTATTTTTAATTCTCCCTTTCGCGGCGTGTTGCGCGAATCTTTCATGCGGAGCCAAGGCTCGTTTGATTACTGGGTAGACATGCGCGCCAGCGGCCAACAAGTTCAACAAGCGTTAGTAGAATCGCTAAAGCATCGACTGCCAGAACAATCTGTAGCGCAAGCAGAAACCCGCCTCAAGTTTGTCTACCAGACCATTGTAGGCATTTTACTCAACGATCTTGTTAATAGCTTCCATGTGTTCAAAGCCTGTGATCAGGCCTTGTCGGCTGAACTGAGCCTAATGCTGGAAGGTTATCTGGGCCTACATTAGCCTCAGATTTTTTAATTCTTAAAGGAGGAATGACCAATGAAATACTTGCCACTCGTAATAGCCGCAGCCTTTGCTGTGAGCGTTTCTGCTGTTAATGCTAAAGAACTACGCCTGAGCGCAGCGCCACCACCGACGTCACCGTGGGGTAAAATCACCATGAGTTTCGTGGAAAAAGTCGCTGAACTGTCAGGCGGAAAACTAACTGTTAAGCCCTTTTTATCGTCAAAGTTAGGTGGGGAGCAGGACGTTGCCAAACAAATTGCTCGGGGTCGTATTGATATCGGTGTGATGTCAAACACCGGCGTATCCTTATTAGTGCCTGAGTTTGGTTTGCTAGCAGCACCTTATGCGTTTGACTCTGCTGAACAGTTTGACTGTGTTGCCGATAACCACTTACTCAAAACTTACGGTGAAGACTTTGACAAAGCGGGTATTCGGACACTGTCCTGGATGGAAGTAGGCTACCAAGTAATCTTTAGTAAGGATTCAGCGATAAGGACACCTGCCGACCTAAAAGGCAAAAAGATCCGCACTGCGCCATCAGTAACTGATACTCAGTATATCAAAACTGCCGGTGGTAACGCGGTTCCCTTAAGCCCTAAGGATGCAGTTCCTGCGATGAAAACAGGTCAGGTCGTTGCATCCACTCAGCCGTCAGTATTTGGTATTGCAACGGGGTATCACAAAGTAGCGCCTATTATCTCGCTAACACGCCATCAGCATCAGGTCGGCGGAATTATCATTTCTAAAAAGACTTGGGACGGCTTATCTACTGAAGAGCAAGGGTGGATAAATGAAGCAGCGCCAATATTCCTTGGTTTACGTAAAGCCTTACGCGGTGCAGAAACTGCGCTGCTTAAGAAAGTGGCGGGCGAAGGCACAGAAGTTATTAATCTTACTGATGAAGAGCTGGCTGCTTGGAAAGCCGTCGCGCCTGAGGCTCAAAAAGTTATTCTGGAAGAAATGGGCGGTTCAGCCTCTGCTAAATGGGATTCCATTCAAGCCGCCAAAGCTGCTTGCGCTTCCTAAGTTAAGTGTCAGCTAAAACGTTTGTCGACAGGCTCCGGTTTGTTGAATCAGTCATTGCTACGGTGGCTTATGCTGTCGTAGCAGGGCTGTTAATTGCTGACGTAGTGGGTCGGGAGCTGTTCGATGCGTCTTTTTTAGGTTCACAGCAACTCGCTGTGTACGGCGCAATTATCGCAGGATTCTTGGGTCTAACCCTCGCAACGTCTGATAATAGTCATCTCCGGCCTGCTTTTATGGACTTTGTCTTTAAGCGTTTTGAGTCGAAGGTACAGCGGCTAGGTGATGGCGTGTCAGCAGTATTTTTCCTTATCGCCGCTTATGTTGCCTGGACCTTTGTCACGCAATCAATGGACAGTCAAGATAAAGCCCCCGTGCTTTACTTCGTGGTCTGGCCACTGCAACTGGTGATCCCTTACGCCTTTATCTCAGCAGGCGTTAAACACCTTATTTTTGCTTGGCAGCCTGAGCTAAAAGTCACACCTAACGAGAGCGTGCGATAACATGGCAGCGATTACTTTATTACTGTTGGTGTTGCTGGCTTTAGCGCTCAGACAAAATATCATCATCATCCTACTTGGCCTCGCAGCCTATGTGCATTTGGTATGGGGTGATGGAAAGCTAGAGTATCTCGCAGAAGACCTCTGGATTAGTTTAGACAACTCGCTGCTACTGGCGATACCCATGTTTTTACTGGCGGGTAATGTCATGACTCGCGGCTCGATCGCGCGTCGTTTGATTGACCTAGCCATTAGCGTAACCCGGCCGATACCCGGCGGATTGGCGGTTGCCACAATACTTTCCTGTGCTATTTTTGCGTCTATTTCGGGGTCATCACCAGTGACCTTGTTAGCCGTTGGAACGATATTGTTTCCAGCGCTGCTAAAGCACGGTTACTCCAAACAATTTGCACTTGGAGCACTCACATCAGGTGGCACGCTGGGGATTATTATCCCGCCTTCGATACCACTGATTTTGTATGGCATCGTCACTGAAAACTCCATCGGTGATCTGTTTATTGCCGGTATTATTCCAGGAATCATGATCGCTTCAGCGCTTGCGTTTTACTCTTACTGGGTACATCGCGATATGCCTGCGCAAGCCTTTAGCCCAAGTGAGTTCAAAACAGCTTTAAAGCAAGGTGGTTGGGCAGCTTTACTACCCATAATTTTGCTGGGTGGAATCTACTCAGGCTATTTCTCGGCAACCGAAGCGGCTGCTGTTGCCCTGCTCTACGCTCTGTTTGTAGAAATCGTCATCCATCGTGAATTAAAACCTGTCGACTTCTTTTACACCGCGGTCGACACCGCCAAGTTGTTAGGCATGTTGTTCCCCATTGTGGCCGTCGCGCTTAGCCTCAAAACCATTCTTACCATAGAGGGCGTACCCGACCAACTCGCCCTGTGGATCACCTCCGTTACCGAGAGTAAAATCGCCTTCTTACTGGCGGTGAATCTATTGTTATTGTTTGTGGGCTGCTTGTTTGATGTCATATCAGCGATATTAATTCTCGCGCCACTGTTACTAATACCTGCTCAAGCTTATGGCATTCATCCTGTGCATTTTGGTGTGATGATGGTGATCAATCTTGAGATCGGATTTTTAACGCCGCCTCTGGGATTAAACCTAATTGTGGCTATGACCGCCTTCAAAGAAAAGTATCTCGATATCTGCCGCGCTGTGGTGCCTTTTATACTCATTATTTTGGTTGTATTGATGATCGTGACTTTCGTCCCTGCCACCACCCTATTTTTGTTGGAATAACCTGATTGAGAACACTATGACAAAACCCTCAAAACCTAACGTTGTACTCATCTTCACTGATAACCAACAGGCTGGCACGCTCGGTTGTTATGGTAATGAAGACATCGTCAGCCCCAAGCTCGACGCACTCGCTGCTGAAGGCATGATTTTCAACAACGCTTTCTGCCCGAACTCGTTTTGCTCGCCTTGCCGTGCCTCGACACTCACCGGTTTGCTGCCTAGCCAGCACGGCGTGCACTCATGGATTGATGATCGTAAAAGCGCAGACTGGCCAGTGGGTTGGCATGCGTTAAATGGCTTGTCGACTTTGCCAGAAATCATGCAAAGCAACGGCTATCGTACCGGCCTGTTTGGTAAGTACCATTTAGGAACGCCGACTATGCCTGCACCCGGTTGGAACAGCTGGGTAACGATGGAAGACGGCCATGTGCGCTCGTTTTATGACAATAAGATTTTTGATAACGGTGAGGTTTACCAACAAACCGGCACCTCCGTTGATTTCTTTACAGGCAAAGCGCTCGACTTTATAAACGATGAGGAAAGCGAAGAGCCATTCTTTGCCTACCTGCCTTACCCATCACCTTATGGGCACTGGCCGGCAACGATTGAGGAAGGTGAGCATCGCTTTAGCCACCTTTATGATGACTGCGCAATGGACAGCGTGCCACGTGAAGGGCTAAGTGCTTCGGCGGTTCGCGGATATGACCTCATCAAAGATAACAGTGGTAAAGGATTGGATTTCTCACTGGTGATGCGTGCGCCAAACCACCTGCCGACACTGCGTAATTATTATAGCCAGATCACACTAATCGATGATTGTGTCGGACAGATAATCGATGCACTTGAAGCTCAAGGCAAACGTGAAAACACAATCATCATCTTCACAGCTGACCATGGCTTATCGCTTGGACATCACGGGTTCTGGGGACACGGTGGTTCAACATTCCCATCCAATTTACATCATGCGGGACATTCTATTCCTTTGATTGTTAATCATCCCGGTAAAATAGATGCAGGCCAACGTTCTGACTTGATGACGTCTAACCTCGATTTGTTTGCGACGCTAGTTGATTACCTCGATTTGGAGAATGAGGCAGATCCAGATATTAAGAACCCAAGTCGCTCTTTGTCTGGATTACTTAAAGGCGAAGCAATGGCCGATTGGGGAGAAGACGAGGTTTATTCTGAGCAGGAGGAAACGCGTGTTTTACGCACTCCACAATGGGTATATTTCAGACGTTTTACCGGTAATGAAAACGAAGCGTTGCAAGACGAGCTTTATGACGTCGTAAATGATCCTGGTGAGACTAAGAACGTTATTGCCGAGCCTGAAAATAATGTAGTAGCAACAGAGCTAGCTAGCCGTATTGATCGATTCTTTGCGGAATACGCACACCCTGAAGCAGATATGTGGAATGGGGGTCAGCCGCTACAAAACAGCTTACGGCCTTGGTTCTGGCAAGGCGCTTGGGGCAAAGACTGGAAGCCGATTTATAACTATGACAACGACTGATTGGCGAGAGATTCCAGCAGGTAGTTTTTTGATGGGCTGTGAGAACAGCCCTTATCCTGAAGATGGTGAAGGGCCAGTTCGGCAGGTGACATTGGATGCTTTTTCAATGGCGGCCTGCACCGTGACGAATACTGAGTTTGCAGCTTTTGTTGCGGCTACTGGCTATGTGACGGACGCTGAAAGAAAGGGGCATTCTTTTGTATTTCTGCCTGAGGCGGATGATCAGGGGTATGAGCGTTTAGTACATGCAGCTTGGTGGGCAGAGGTGCCTGGGGCCTGTTGGAATAATCCGATGGGGGATGGCTCGGTTGATTATCTTGCATCAGTTTCTGGCGGTACTAACCTTGACGGAGACCTTCCTGTTGTTCATGTGTCTCGTAATGATGCACAGGCTTACTGTGCTTGGGCTGGTTGTCGTTTGCCGACTGAGGCGGAGTGGGAATACGCTGCTCGAGGTGGTTTGGAGGGTAAGCATTTTCCTTGGGGGGATGAGTTAGAGCCTGAGGGTGAGCATAGGAGTAATGTTTGGCAGGGTGAGTTTCCTCTGACTAATACGGCTGAGGATGGGTTTGCGGGGTTAGCGCCAGCTAAGAGCTTTCTAGAAAATGGTTATGGGCTTTTCAATATGACGGGGAACGTTTGGGAGTGGTGCGCGGATAAGCATACTCGGCTGCATGGGCCTAAGCCGATGACTAATCCTAAAGGACCATTGTCGGGCAGTCAGTTTACTATGAAGGGTGGGTCGTTTTTGTGTCATGCGAGTTATTGCATGCGGTATCGGGTGGCGGCAAGGACTTGTAATTTGCCGGATGCTACTGGGGGGAATATTGGGTTTCGGGTGGTTGACGAATAAACCCCAGCCCAACATTGTATTCGTATTTAGAATCGGAACGTGTCTGAACATATTTTGTTGCTAGGACTCTGCGCGCCAAAACGGCAGCGTATCCTATAAAAAATGATGAAATCAATAAAGCAAAAAATGCTGGCCGTTTATGATTGTTGTTGTTGTTGTTGTTGTTGTTGTTGTTGTTGTTGTTGTTGTTGTTGTTGATTGTTGTTGATTGCTATGGATTTACTTATCCTCAAAACAACGCTTAAGTAATTTTTTATCAAAGGTCAGCAGCTCAAATCCGTAGTGTTTACTCTTCACACAAAGCAATGCGTCAACAAAATCCAAATTCTTATACAGCACAATATTCAAGGCCTCAAGAATCTGAAATTTGTCTTCATTGATCACACCATTGAAAGCTAAGATAGTTTTTAGATCACCAATCACTTCTGATTTGGGGATTTTATAGAACTTATGAAGAACAAAAAAAGCTTCCATAACAACGCTATCCAGAATGATAACTTGTTTATCTGCTTCTTCGACTAATGCAAATATTTCGCTAGCCTGTGGGGACAAAGTCTCGTGGTCACCTAACAGGTAACGGATGATAACATTAGCGTCAATCAGTGAGGTCATGCTTATCCTTCATCGCTGCTATCATTGCTTCTTCGCGCGCTTGAGAGTAGTCAATTCCTCTGAGGTTTTCAGGGATGCGGTCGTGGTACTTTCCAGCAAGACGCCTAGCGTTATCAGTCTTTAAGTAGGGGTAAATGGTTGCAATAATAAGTTTGCGACGTTTATCGATGACCTGTAATGGCTCTGTTAAGTTGGTCAGCATGGCAATGTTTTTTTGGATTTCTGCGAGTCCGGCCTGCATGATTCATCCTATATATTTACTAGTTAGTATATATATTATAGCAGTGTTTGAGGGATTGCCAAGCGGCCAGATTCTTTGCTCAATTTTACATATCTTGGTTCAAGCGGTTTTATCAATTCTGATGTACTCAAAAGTACTTTCAGTGAAAAATTTACAATCTAAAGTACTATTAACCGTCCCTAAGAATAAAATCAGCACAACGGTCTGCGATCATTAGCGTTGGTGCAGTCGTATTACCTGAAGTCAGCGCTGGCATAATAGAACAATCCGCCACACGCAGGTTATCGACGCCTCTCACTCTCAATTCAGTATCCACTACGGCAGTATCATCTGAACCCATACGGCAAGTCCCAGCGGGGTGATAGATGGTGCGGGCCTGAGCACGAATCGCCTCATCAAATTCAGCAGTGCTTCCAGCAGTATCTACCGCCTTCCCCGGCCAAATTTCTTCACCTAACAGGTCTTTGAGCGGAGCCTGCTGACAAATTTCACGCGACAAACGCACACCCCTGCGTAAGGTGTCAAAATCATCCTTGTGGCCCAGCATGTTTGAGTCAAACACGACCGCATCAGTCGGATCACCTGAGCGCAAACCCAAACGACTTCTGGATTTTGGGCGCATCGTCATCGGATGTACCTGTATAGCATGATAATCTAGTGGTGGATGACCGGGTCGACCCGGTGCAAACGGTGAGAAATTATATTGCACATCGCCCCGACCACCGCCGTTAGTATCGACACAGGCTCCCGCGTCAAGCAAGGTTGAAGTCAACAGACCCCGCTTCATAATGAAGTAATCAAAACCATGTTTTAACGCTGAAAACCCCTTGTCTGCATTGTGCAATCCTTTCTCATCTAATAGTTTTCGGGTAACAGGAACACCCACATGATCCTGATAATTAGCGCCGACTTCGGATGAATCATGAATGGCCGTGATGCCATGTTGCATCAGGTGTGCTTTGTGGCCAATACCAGATAACATCAACAGCTTCGGTGATTGAAAACTACCGGCGGTAAGGATGATTTCTTTGCGCGCCTTAATGAGAACTTCACTATTATCAGCGGTACGCCTGCAATCGACACTATTGGCACGACGCCCCACAAAACGAATGCGGTTTGCGGCTAAACCCGTCAGCACCTGAAGATTGTCCCGCGCCATTTCCGGGCGCAAAAAACAATGTACGGCTGACTGACGTTGGCCTTTGTTGGCCATCACCTGATACCAACCGGCACCTTCCTGATGTGCACCATTGAAATCATCATTCCGCTGGATACCAGCTGCGATAGTGCTGTCGATAATTGCCTGTGATATCGGATGTGGCACGGCTGGATCGGCGACGATTAATTTGCCCTGCGTGCCATGGTAAGCGTTATCAAGACGGCGGTTATTTTCCTGACGGCGAAATACGGGCAACACGTCTTTGTATGACCAGCCATGGCAACCATGCACGTTTTCCCAGTCATCATAATCCCGCGCTTGGCCACGCATATAAATCATGCCGTTAACCGATGTTCCACCACCTAATACTCTGCCCTGTGGCACCTTAAAAATGCTGTTACCCAGCGAAGGATCAGGCTCTGATAAAACCGTTTCAGCATCCTGACTTTGCAGCGCCTTAAAGAAGGTCGCAGGAATATGAATCCAGCGGTTAGTGTCTTCACGGCCGCGTTCGATTAATGCAACGGTGTTATTACTCTCAGCTGCGAGACGTGCGGCAATGACGCAGCCAGCAGCTCCACCGCCGATAATGACATAATCAAATTCCAATGTTTCGGACATATCCGTATTTCTCATGTTGCTGGGCGTGAGCGGGTTCCTGTGGTTTTAGGGTCAATCGGCCCAGCCCCCAAATTCAACCCCCGTTCAATTGCCAATCCGACCTGCAACACAACTGCCTCACCCCGAGGCGGTCCGATTAATTGAATACCCACCGGCATACCGTTTTGCGTAAATCCAATCGGCAACGCTAAAGCAGGTAAGGCTGTTGTGGTCGCTAAGAATGAAAATCGTAACCAGTCCACATAATCAGTCGTTTTCTGTCCATCAACGTACTCAGGGTACTCGTTCTCGACGACTTCAGGCTCCAATCCAACAACAGGTATCGCCAGCACATCATAGTCCTCAAGAAACACACGCATACGTTGGTATAAATCGGTGCGACCACGCATCGCCAAGTAGATATCATGAGAGGTTTGAGCTTGCCCTGTCGAAATATTATCTTGCAACGTTTGTTTAAAATGCTCACGTACCGAGTCTGGGGCAAAGGCATTGATCGACCCATAATGAGTGCCGCGCAAACTAACATAGGTCTCGTATAAATCTGGTAGCTCAGGACACGCTTCTTCAACACGCAATCCATTGCTATCTAACAGTGCCATAGCAGCCGCCATGACATGACGAATATTTGCTTCAACCGGTGAAAAGCCGTTCTGATCAGGGTTGAAAGCAATGCGTATATTCTTTTTTTCTTGCTTCAATACCTCTTGAAAACTAACTGCCGGTGCTTCCAAAGACAGTGGCATACGTGGATCAAAACCAGTCATTGCATCAAGAAATAATGCGGTGTCTTCTACATCTCGTGCCATCGGCCCGGATATTCCTTCCATCAAAAAAGCAGCGGGGCCTGGGCCACCACCGGCGCGACCGGGCGTTGCTCGAAACCCACAAACACCACAATAGGCAGCAGGTGTTCGTAAAGAACCTGCAAGGTCTGAGCCATGACTCAACCAGACCTCACCTGTTGCTAATGAAGCTGCTGCACCACCTGACGAGCCACCAGCATTTTTGCGGGTGTCCCATGGATTGCGTGTGTAACCAAAGACTTGATTGAAAGTGTTGCCACCTGCGCCAAATTCAGGTGTATTCGTTTTCCCTACCACGACGCCACCACGATCTTCTAAGCGATCTACCAAAGGGTCATTCTCTTCCAGTACAAAGTCTCGTAACCCATAAGATCCGAAAGTCGTTGTGACACCCGATACAACGGTTAAATCTTTGATAGCAATAGGTAGACCACCTAACCACGCCTCATGCGACCCGTGTTTTTTAGCATGGGCTTCCAAGTTTTCCAGTGAGGCATAAGCACGCTTTGGGCACTGCGTAACAGTCGCGTTAATAGCCGGTTCGACCTGAGCAATTCGCTCATAAGAGGCATCTAATAGTTCTTTTGGTGAGACCTTTTTATTTTTTAATAAGTTAACCACTTCCCGCGCTGGAAGTTGGCAGATTTCAGGGCCAGAAAAAGTGGTGGTTGGTTTAGTCATAAATACTCCAAAGTCTCGATTCTGTATTAACGGATTACCTTTGCCATGCAATGGGGAATGACTGTTTATCAGCTATTGCAATATCCCCAGGGTTAATACTGACGTGTTCCTGCGTGATAATGGGATCAGTTCCCACCCTTGGATCCCAAATAGAGTCATCGCCGAGGAAGCGCGTGGAGATGGCTACTCTACGGCCAGACGTTGCTTGATTAACGCCTGCAGCGTGCAGAATGTCACCACCAAAGACGATCACATCACCGGGCTCGGTTGCCCAGCTTAATAGTTCCAGACCTTCATTGTCGTTCCAAAAATCTGGGATCGTTTCGCCCTTAGCGTTCATTATCCATTCATCATTAGCATCCGCCTCACTAAAAGCCTGCGGCTTATAAGCTTTATCCCACTGATGAGAGCCTTTAATAAATGACATAGCGCTGGAGCTTTGGTCAGATGCTGAAAAAGCGACCCACACCGAGGCTATTTGCTTGCCAAGAAAAGGCCAATAAGGTCGATCCTGGTGCCAGGGTGTCGTTTCACGCGTCCCCCCTTCACGAATAAATATATGATCAAAGTACACGCTAGCTAATGATGACTCCATTAGTCTGCCAGCAATGGCTGCTACGCCAGAATTAAAAACGAAATCGTTCATCCACGCATGCTTTTTATAAAGGTAGCGGTCACTGTAAGCAAGCTCACCATTTTCAACGGTCTCCGGATCACCACCATTTTCGAAATGGGCATCCAGTTGGGGTAGCATTTTTTCTATCCATTCCTGTGCAACCGCACGACGAATACAGATAGCGCCATCCCGTTTATATTGATCTATTTGTTCTTGAGTAATCACAAAATCATCCATAACTTATTCCTCCTGTTTGTGACTGGTTTCGGCCGCCTTTGAACCGGTGCCAAACCAACATTGCAATAGCTAAAATAACCGCTGCGATATGAATCGTTTCCGGCCTAAACATAATAAACACCGCCAGTGCCAATCGAATAAATACCCAAGGTAGGCTTAGCGGGCTTGAATCATAGCGGGCCAAGGCACTAGCCAGTAGATAAAGCGCGAGTGTAAGCCGCGCAATTAACCAAGCAAAAGCCGCCCAACTTACCCCGATTTCATAGCCTGCCAGCGGTGCTCCGCTAGGCGACGCAGGATCAATCAATGCTTGATCGACTAATAAAAACTCAGGATAGAACGCAAAGATAAAGGGAATAGCAAACATCACAACACCGGATCGTACGGCACTGAAGCCCGTCGCCATGGGATCGGCTTTGGTAATAGTTGAGGCGGCGAAGGCAGCTAGCGCAACTGGCGGTGTAATGGCAGAGGCCACCGCAAAGTAAAAGATAAACATATGTGCGGTTAAAGTTGCAATCCCCAGTCCGATTAGCATCGGCCCCATCAACAGCGCAACGTTGATATAAGCAGGTACCGCTGGCATTCCCATGCCTAAAAGAATCGCTAGGAGCATAGTAATGAAGAGTGCAATAAATTTGAGATACTCAGAGCCACCGCCACCCAAATCAAACGACATCAAGAAGCTCAGAATGTCGATGCCCACAAATTTTGAAAGTCCTGTAAAGCTCAGGCAAACGTCGATGACTGTCACCGCGAGGAACATCAAGTAGAGTGATGAAATTAGGATGCCAGACTCTGCTAAGGCGTCCAAAACGAGACGCGGCTTAGCGCGGAAATCTTTATCGAGGAACAGTAAAACAACCACGAATAACGCAGCCCACCAGCCGGTTGCGCCCGCGTCACCGGCCGCATTTTGCAGGAGTTCAAAAAACCAGGGCAAATTGACGGCTCTGCATTGATCACCGTTGATGATGGTCTCAACCCCAAAGATCGAACCCAACCATCCGCATCCAATGCCATCTTTGGGCGTGAGCAACAGGAATAGAATTAGGGCGATTGGGAGGAAGATTTGCATCAGGTGTAAATAATCCCGCCCCGACAAGCGCATATCGTCGGTTAGTTCGCCAAAGGCCTCAATCTTCTGTTTGCGCGATTGAAACACGACGGATAAAAACAGGCAGAAGAAATAAGCGATGGCAGGCAAGGTCGCTGCAACGATGACATCGCGATACGGCACAGCGGTTAGCGCGGCGAGTATAAAAGCGGCGACTCCCATTACCGGTGGCATAATCGAGCCACCGGAGGACGCAGCGGATTCTACACCGCCGGCAAACACTTTCGAAAACCCACGCTTGAGCATCATGGGAATGGTCAGAACGCCCGTCGACAGTACGTTTACAACCGGGCCGCCAGTAATGGTGCCAAACATCGCTGAAGAGACGATAGCGGCATGCGCAGGGCCGCCACGTAAATGTCGCGTCCAGCGGAATGCAATTTTGATCAATGCCTGGCCGCCAGCCGATTTACCAAACATCGCCCCAAGAATAATATACGGAAAGACGACATTCATGATGACGTGCATGAATCGCCCAAGCATGCCAGAGGCGTTGTTGACCAGTGCGTCATGCACATTAGGTCGGCCGTCTAAAAACGATCGCGGTTCGCCGCCTAGCTTGGTCATCAAATATTTATTAATATCGTCTGGGCCGTGGAAATACCAAACGAGCACGGTGCCGATGGTATAAAGCGCAATAAGCAGTGAAACGAGGACTAGCGGTAGGCCCCAAACTTTAATGTTGTAGGCCAAAAACACAAGGATCGACAAGCCCATAATGGCCACCAGCCAAACGCCGGTTGTCGATACACAGCTAGGGTCATCCACCGACTGCGGTGGAGGCAAGCCCATATCCGCTGCGAATTCGATTTCTGCTTTTAGTGTTTCTGCAATCAGTCTTGCCCGATCACCGTTTATCGCATCAATCAAGCAGACGCTGTCAATTTCAATGAGGTAACTAAGCGAGATTGCCCCGGCAGAAAGCACCAGTGCGACATCCATAAGCAGCCCAAACTTAGCGCGGCTCGTGCCTCGCCAGTCACGCCACATCGAGTGTTTAAGGGCAACAATGCAAATCATCACAAAGAAGATAATCGGGAAGAATATTTCAGTTGAGAAGTTTCGGGTGCGTAGTTTTTCAATACCCGTTATGTGACGCCATAGGTCATCCCAGCCTGGGATGGTCGGCATGCTATTGAGAACACCAATCAGAACAAAAGCCAACGCCAAGCCATAGAGAAGTCGATTAGGGAATACCTCGTTAATGGGCTGCAATTTGGTCTTTTCGGTCATGGGAGCACTCTCTTTAGGCGCTGAATGATCACCGCCCCTAAAAAAAATGTGAAAAGGGCGGTGGTAACTGCTTTGTTTTTCTAGCTTATGAGTTGTCTTCTGCGCAGTCAGGGATGTCGTATCCTGCTTCTTCCCATGCACGCACGGCACCTTTGTGGTATTTGATCGGGTTCTTACCACACATACCAAGCGCTGGATTGTCGTAGTTGACCGTATTTCCAAAGGGAGCCTTAGCTTTCAGTGCGTCTAACGAGCCGACATAAGCCTTCACCAGTTTGTAAACAAGTTCCTCATCCATGTCCTTGTGAACCACATCGCCACCAATCGTCGCCAATGCACGGAAGGTTTTGTCTTCAGAAACAAAAGTCCAATCGTCTCCCACCGCTTTTTGCAGGTCAGCCACAGAAAGTTCCGCAGGGGCACTGCCAGGGGCCTTCATGTACTTCTGCATCGCCTCGCCCTCATAAGCAGCTTTTGGCATTGACCAAGCCGTAATTTTGCCGGATGAACCTATGGTCGATACGCGCGTGTTCGGGAAAAGCTCTGGCAGTACAACGGCATCAGGCTGGCCGCCGCTTATGGTAGCGGTTGCTTGTCCCCAGTTTGATTGAAGACCTTCATAGCCGTCGCCATCTTTGAGGCCTGTAATCAGTTGAATCATGGTGCGGGCATTGTTCAATGCACCACCGCGTGGTGGACCATTAAAGATCGTCTTGCCTTTTAAGCCATCCCAGCCACTAACACCTTTTGCATCAAAGGCGTAAAGAAAGAAAATCCCTAGGGTGTAAGGGTAGATTGCGCGTAGATTAGACGCCAGTTCTGCGCCTTTTTCTTTGCCAAGCTTGCCATAAGGACCAACGCCCCGACTCATTAAAAATGGCAAAATATGCGGTGCGCTTGCAATGTCCGTCTTGCCTTCGGCAACATTCTGGATAGAATTGGTTAGTGTTTGACCTTCAGCAAGCTGAATGTTTGCAATGCCTTGTATTCCAGCAATTTCTGTCAAATGCGTGGGTGCTAAATGGGTTGATCCACCTGCCGATGCTGTCTCAGCAGTCAGATTTACTTCTGCCATTGCAGGCACAGCCAGTAAGCTAGTAGCGACAATTGCGCTTGCGAGATACTTCTTGTTCATAAATCCCTCCTCGGGGTTTGGTTAATTTCATCATGCTAACCGCTCTGCTAACGGACTGGTATCCATCTGCTGGGTCATTTGGTTAATCAACCGCAGCGACAGCTCAGCTTTAATTGCCTGATAATCTGCATCATCCCAGCGGTTATGGGTCTCATTAGGGTCACGTTTTAGATCATATAACTCGCCCCAGTCCTGATCTTGATAAAACGTAAACCGGTAATCTTTTGTTCTCAGTGCCCGCACTCGCGCTGGAACACTAAACCCTAGTCTTGGCAATCCATCGTTATATTCGATAAACAACTCGTCACGATGCGATTGTTCACCCGCTAGGCTCTTTAAAAAGCTCTCACCCTGCATACCGTTGTAAGGCAATAGACCAGCGCGATCCAGAATCGTTGCTGGAATATCAATCGTGCTCGCCAAAGTATCAGTGCGTTGTGCCGTTCTCGCCGCAGGGTCAGACCAAATCATCGGCACACGGGTAATCGATTGAAACGGTAATGCGCCTTTCAACATTAAACCAAAGTCGCCCATGTAATCACCATGGTCGGACGTAAAGATAATGACCGTGTTTTCATATTCACCGTTGGCCTTTAAGGCAGCAATCACTCGCCCAATCTGATCGTCGATCATGGTAACCATGCCTGCGGTTAAGGCCATGATTTCTTGGCAATGCCGAGGTGAGGCCCTGAACATGGTTTGCGGTGTGACGGTGCCAGCCGCTTTTTCATAAGCGGCGGTGACATATTGCATAGTCGGCGTCGGATTAACATGTGCTTCCGCTGGCAGAGGCAGCTCAAAATCATCAGGAGAATACATGTCCCAATATTTACCCGGCGGATTAAACGGATGATGGGGGTCGGGGAAAGAGACAAAGCTGAAAAACGGCGCAGCATTAGCATCACGCGACCTTAGGAAATCAATCGCCCGATCAGCAATCCAGGTCGTTGGATAAAGCGCCTCTGGTATCGGTGTCCGATAGGCTTGCGGACACGTGTAGCTGTGTGGCAATTCATTGCCCGGATTAGTCAGTGTTTTCCAATCCGAGCATTCGAGCCGAAACCATTGTTGATAATGGCCGCCACATTGATCACCATGCCCCGTCACCATTTGGATATGATTAAAGCCGTAATAGGGTGTTGGAAAATCATAGCTGTCTGTGCCGCTGTAACGCACAGGTTGTTCGGCGTAATAGTCAGCAGTCTCTGGCTTCCAAGCTTCTGCAATTAACTGCGGGCGATCATCTTCATTCTTAGCTGTGCGGTGCGGGGGCACATCGAGAAAGGGTTGTAGGTGACTCTTGCCAATCGCGGCCGTATCGTAACCTGCTGCGGCAAGCACATCGACAAAAGTATTCGCATTCGCCGGTAAGGCACAGCCGTTATAGCGCAAACCATGCATGCTTGGCATACGTCCGGTCATTAAAGACGCACGATTAGGCATACACACAGGTGAGGCGACGTGGAAGTCGCTGAATAGAGTACCAGTAGCCGCAAGGGCATCCAGATTGGGCGTTTTCACCACGGGATGTCCTGCACAACCTAACCAGTCGGCCCGATGCTGGTCAGTCATAAAGACCAGAAAATTGGTTTTCTTATTTATCTTACTCATGCAGCTGAAAGATCTCCCTCAATTTAAGCTGTTGTCAGTCAATTCACCGTGATGTCATTTCCACCGGTAAGTTTATTGCGTTTACACGCCACTCCAGGCAGATGCGATTTCATCAATAAGGCCACGATGAAACTGATTAAAACGTGGATTAATCCAGGCCTGTGCAAATTTATCTTCCACTTCAGTCTGTTGACCTGACATCACTTCCATAACGGCCAAGCCACAAAAAGGCACATAAGACTCAGCATACCCGCCTTCATGTACCATCACTAAACGCCCATCGCATAACTCATCCGCCGCCCACACCATCTGCTGCGTCATGCGGCGATAGTCTTCAGATACCAGATTCAACCGAGCTAGCGGATCAAATTTACCTGCATCAAAACCACAAGCCACGATAATCAATTCTGGTTTGAAATTCTGCAATGCCGGTAACACCAGACGCTCGAATGCATAGTCATATAATTCGCCGCCAGCTCCCGGCAGCATATTAATATTAAGGTTATAGCCTTCACCACAACCCTCTCCCTGTTCCGCAAATGCACCGGAATCAGGGGGATAAGCATTTTCCTGATGTAACGAAATCGTCAGCACGTCATTACGTGAATAAAAAATCGATTGTGTGCCATTGCCGTGATGTGCATCCCAATCCACTACAGCGATACGCCCTACCCCAAAATCTGCTTTTGCCGCCTCAATCGCTAAAGCGATATTCGCCAGTAAACAAAACCCCATTGGGGAACCTGCAAGACAGTGGTGTCCGGGGGGACGGGATAAAGCGTAGCTATTCTGGTTACGTCCACTCAGCACACCGGCAACTGCTTGTGTGGCTAACCCGGCTGATAACGCAGCAATGTCATAACTACCATGTCTAAAGGGCGCAACCGGATGAATGGCCCCTCCATTCGCGTCGCTCAGGGTTTTAAATTCATGCAAATAATCTGCCGTATGCACCCGTAATAGCGCTTCCTCTGTTAATGCTGCCCCGCTATGGCAGTCTAACTTCCCAGCTAAACCACTCACCTTTAATAAGTTCTCAAAACGCCGTTTACTCTCTGGTGACTCTGCATGACCACCACCAGCAGGTGGTTGCACCCAGCCACCAACAGGAAAAACCAACGAATATTCACCTGTGCTGTGCCAAAAACAGCGCTCATCAGATAGAAAGGCGGTGGATTTGACAGCAAAGTCATCCAGTGTCAGCACACGCTGTATGGCAGATTTATTAATTACGCCGTACACATGCGGAAACTTCTCTACCCCTCCGAGCAAGTTTTCATATCGGGTGTCAGCCAGCAGCTGAGTGGGATCAACTTCCAATACAAGCAAGTCTTTCCTGCCTTGATAATACCTCCCGGCTGTTGGAATCACTTGTGTATCGTTTGAGCAATGCACAAAGCCTTCGCTGACAAATGCTGCGGGTTGATAATCTGGTAAGGCTTGCTGAGCCTCCCACACCGCCTGTTCAACGATATGATAAATCATTTGTTCCAATGCCTCTTCATAACTTCCACTCAGGATCTTTTTGATCAATTAAGCTGTTGTCAGTCTTGCATATTTTTAATATGATGTAAAACCGAATAAATGCTACCAGGTATAGATCTAATCAATATCACTAATGTGGGAAGTTTTACGTTATGGATCCAAAATACCTAATACAACTGGCAACCATTGTTGAACTTGGCTCCGTTAGTAAGGCGGCGAACCAACTAAATCTGACACAACCCACTTTGTCGCGCATGGTAAAGCTGTTAGAGGATCAAGTAGGCGGACCAGTCCTTAGACGCAGCAGATATGGGGTTAACCCAACACCGATTGGTGAAAAACTCGCAAATGAAGGCAGGGAGATTCGTAATTGTTCAAATAACGCTAAGCGTGCTGTTGAGACCTTAAGAAGTGGTTTAAACAGTGAGCTAAAGATAGGTGTTGGACCGATGCTGTCGGCTACATTTTTTGCAGACTTCCTGATTGATCAGCAACAGCAGCAAAGCCCTTTTGAATATTTACCAAAAGTGTTTGCGGAAACAGCAAAACGCTTAATTAACAGTTTGATAGAGGGCGGGCTGGATATAGTGATCGTACCCACTGCATTAAATATGCACACTGAAACCTTGTCTCAGGAAATGATCTTCACGGATCGTTTGGCTGTTTTTACACAGGCAAACAGCGCATTGGTGAAAAAAGAGAGCGTGATTCCAGCAGATTTAAGGGAAAGCACCTGGATTGCCTCCGCTGCTTCCTCAGGATTATTTGGCACGACAGCCGATGTGTTTAATGCGATGGACTTATCTGAAGTGGTTCCAACAATCGAATTCACTGGCGATGTTATTTCCACGTGCAAGTTTATTGCGGCGACCGGTGCTTGCTGCGCTCTGCCTTTGAAGTTAGGACAATGCTTAGCGCAGGATTATCAAATCAAACCCATCAAGGTTTCAGTCGAATTACCGGAGCGGAATATATCGGTCTGGATGCGTCATGAAAGTACTGACAACTTAGAGATGGTGGACTTTATGACGCGAATTACAGCTTATGTAAAAAAGATTGGGTTTTAGTGAGGGAGCAGTACAAAAATACGTTGGCGAGCTGGTTGTTTCAGGCTCACCTAAACATACTTTAAGGCCACACTTTATGATGATTGCGGTTCTGTAAGAGGATTAGAAATTATTATGTCAAAATTGAGATATTTATCTTGTGGTGGTGCAACGGGCATTGGGCGTCATGTTTGCGGATTGCAAGCTGGACGGAGTCGCAAGACAATCGAGCAAGTGCGCGCTCATAACCTATCTAAAGAAGTGTTGATTGTTTGGAGCAAACTGCTGGCTGCACGCCTTATTCCAGAGTGTATACCAAGACTTTTTGCGAGGGTAGTTTTACCTACCTGCCGTGGGCCAAGTAAGGTAACGGCTGGAAATTGGTTTAAGCGTTGCCTGACGGTTGCCTCGATTTGATCGACTTTGCAGGGTGGCAGGACATCCCTGAGCAATATCAGGATCGCCCATCTCATGAACATAATCGCTTGATTAAATCCTCAGCGCTTAACAATGAAGAGCGTCGTGATACGGCTAGGGAAGTTGCCAAGCGTTTGGCTGAGTCAACGGCACCTGTGCATGTGATTTTACCAAATCAAGGGATTGAGGAGTGGGATCGTCCTGGTGATGTGGCGCATGATCCTGAAGGTTTGGCAGCGTTTTTAGATCAGATGCGTATATCGGTTAAAGAGCCTGTGCAAATGACTGAGATTGATGCGCATATTAATGATCAGGCGTTTGCGGATGCTGCGTTGAAGCTGTTTGATGGGTGGCTGTCAGATGGGACTGTAAAGCAACAATTGGCTTGATTAATGGTAATGCTGAAATTTAGTAACGCACAAAATCCCTTTGGTTGGCTTGCTGTAGTATTGATGAAAAGGGCGTGATTAGATCCTGCAATTTTACAAGGATGCGGTATAGTCACGCCTTCACGCACCTGTAGCTCAGCTGGATAGAGTGTCGCCCTCCGAAGGCGAAGGTCATGTGTTCGAATCGCACCGAGACGCCAATTAAATCAATGGCTTAGTTGCTCACAGTTGAGCCGTCGATATTCCCATCAAGCCTAAAAGTCCCGCACGAGTGAAGATAGAAATAGGCCTCAGCACATCTACCATTTGCTTACGAAGTCGCTTAGAGCCACAGGTTTATGGTTCTGGTGGTAGTCTTGCGCTTTTCAGGTACTCGAAGTCCGGCAGGTCAATCAGTGGGGGCGAGTTAAAGTCAATAACTAATGATGCATTAATGTACAATGGCAACGTTGGTCGCTGCTGGTAATTCAAAACCAACACACCGCAAGATTTGAGAATTACAGGAAGTTTCTAAATGACAGACATAACAGACATCAATGAAATACTGAAACTAGCGAGAGCTAATCGCTCATTGATAGATGATGTAAAAGCAAGCTCTGTATTAAATTCAGAACTTAGCAGATTTACTAA